>Ga0307515_10020765_pt1 | contig 11690 bp, 8 predicted proteins | sample 17_EM_MG_FD_194513 | JGI IMG/M metagenome (GOLD analysis project Ga0307515, IMG submission 194513) | Populus trichocarpa ectomycorrhiza microbial communities from riparian zone in the Pacific Northwest, United States - 17_EM | ecosystem: Host-associated > Plants > Roots > Unclassified | place... | reverse complement strand
CGCCGGGGATCCGTCGATCGTGGTTCATGGTCCGGTGCGCGCCGCCATAGAACACGTTGATCCCGGCCTTGTACACCGACAGGTTGCCCTCGCGATCTCGCAGCGGCACCGCCTCGGTGTAGATCACGTCGGCCAGGATCGGCACGGTCTCGACCAGGTAGAGCTCGCAGAACACCCTGCATAGCTCGAGCAACTCCGGGCCCTGCCGGGCATGGCAGGCGTTCCGGGTGTTGAGCATGATCAGGAATGCGCTGGCCAGCCCATCGGTGGCGCGATCCTTCCAGGCCCGCCGCGCGTCCTGGATCAGGTTCGCCACGTGGTGATCGCCGCGATCGATGTCGCGGTCGTCGATCCACACCATGTCGATCCCGATCCCGCGCTGCCCGCGCGAGCCGAGGCGGCCGAACAGACACGGCTGATGCTTGGCGGCCCACGCAAAGAACTCGGACTGCTTGCGCTCCGCGGTCAACCCGGGATCGAGCAGGAGCTGGTTGGCTGCGTCGATATCCTCGCCAAGCGAGAAATCATCGGGCAGCAGCGGCACCGCCGCGAGTGCCTTCGCCAGCCGACGGGCATGCGGTCGGGGTTGGGTACTGAGTAGCATCGAGACTCCATTGTTGAACGCTGGGCACGTGACTATCGCTTATCATGCGTGCTCGCCATTCGCCGGCCACACAAAAATACCCGGCACAATCCGACTGCCGGGGCATTTTGCTGCACTATCTACTCCGCGACTCCATCACCATGTCACATCACAGGCGAACTACCACCTTGGGTCGCCCTTGTACATCAGAGCGCCAATCACCGGTTTGACCAGCGCCGGCCAGTTGCGAATCACCCCTCCTGCTCGACGCGTGACCGATCCCACACGACCTGGCATTGCGCGACTACATCACTTCATGGACGACCGTGGAGTCACCAGGCTCACGGAGACCGAGCGGCCTCAGGTGATCGATTGTGCGGCACCCGGGAGCGATTGCGAGTTTGCGGACCGGATCGTGGCTCCGTCGCATCGATGTTGAGAAGCATCAATCCGTGCTGACAACCTGTCTCGAGTCACTTGCATCGCCACCACGCCGCCCGGCCATGCGATCTCGCCATCGCCATTGCGTTGTCGATCTCGCTCCTGGAATTCGATGAAGCGGCCGGGAGTATTGCCGCCTACTCTTGTTCCGCGGCCCGATGCAATCCGGATCGCAGTCCTGGGGATTCCTCCATCCAGCAGCTCACGTTCCGTGAGGCCGTCGACCGGGTGGCACAGATCACCGCGAGGGCGACAGCAGCGTTTTGTTGCGGCCGTGGCCGGCTGCGCTCAGGCCGCCGGCGCGGGCTCGGGCGGCAGCGGCGCCCGCGTCGTCGCCAGCGCGGCACCCAGGATCATCGCGCTGCCGGCCCAGCCGCGCCAGCCGAACGAATCGCCGAACACGATCATGGCGAGCAGGCTCGCCCACACCGGCTCGAGCGTGTAGATGATCGCCGCGGTCGGCGCCGGCACCTTGGCCTGACCGAGCACCTGCAGCCAGGCGGTCGCCGCCGAGCCGACGATGCCGAGGTACAGCACGTGCGGCCACGGGAAGCTCGCGACCGACGCGGTCAGCGCGCCGTCCATCACGGCGACCAGCGCGGCCCATGGCACGACCGCGCAGATCTGCACGGCGGTCAGCGTGCGCGCGGAGAACCGCGGCGCGAAGTGCTCGAGCCGCGTGATGTAGACCGCCCAGATCATCGCGCTGAGCACGCACCACGCGTCGCCGACGTTCGGCGCGCCGCCATCGAAGCTGAGCAGGGTGACGCCGGCCGCGGCGACGACCGCGGCGGCCCACACCAGCGCGGCGATGCGGTGGCCGCGCAGCACCGCGCCCAGCGGCACGAGGATGACGAACATCGTCGAGATGAACGCCGCGTGGCCGACGCTCGTGTAGCGGAGGCCGGCGGCCTGCGTGAGGTAGCCGGCGCCGAGCCACATGCCAAGCTCGATCCCGGCGCGCATCACGCGGCTCTCGAACCGCACGAACGGCGCCATCACGAGTGCCGCCGCGAGGAAGCGCAGGAACGTCACGCCGCCGGCGGTGAGCCCGGTCTGCTCGGCCAGCTGGATGACGCAGTACGTGCTGCCCCAGCCGATCGTCGCCAGGTTCAGCAGCACGAACCCGCGCAGCGCGCGTCGCGAACCCTCGGCTGGTTCTGCCATGGCACCTCGCGTCAGCGCGTCACTTCGATCTCGATGAAGGCGCGCTTGTGGGGGTTTGCGTTGATCACCGGCCCGTCGTGGCGCTGGTCGCTGACGCGCCGGTGCGCCAGCGGCACCAGGTTGTTGCGCTCGCGGACCGGCCCGGTCACGCCGCCTGGTTCCATGCGCGCGACGGTATCGCAGCCACGCGCGGTGTACCAGGGCCGGCGGCCGCGCACGCGGCCACTGCGTTCACTCGCAATGCGGTCGTCCATCGAGGCCATCAGTACGCCGGATGCTCGGCGGCGATGACGGCTACAGCAAGCGGCCCGGCACCGAGGCGCTCGCGCTGTTGTTGGCCAGGTCCGGGTCGCCCCCCGCAGAGCTGACCGTGGCCGACAGCGTGCTCCGCAGCGGCAGCGGGTCAACCGCTCGCCGGCGCGAACACGAACCGCGCGGTCATCAGGTGGGGACCACGGGGTCCTTTGGGGGCGAGGGTGGATCGTAGTCCGGCATCGCGGCCGGGAGTTCGGAGGTGCCGTCCGGCACCGGGGCCGCCGGGGCCGGCAGCGTGGAGGAGGTCGTCTCGTTGTTCTGGGTCGTTGACATGGCTCTGTGTCTTTCCTGTTGAGGTCTCAGTGACGGGGTTGCTTCGTCGAAAGCTGAACGAGAAAGTGCGCGACGGCGTCGCGACGCCTGGCGGCCACCGCACCCTGCACCGTGAAGATCGCGAAGGCGCGTTCGGTGAGCGAGCGAACACGGTTCCCGTCCCTTCCCAGCCCGTGCAGCGCGCGCGCCAGTGTCCACATCGCCAGCGCGTGGTTGGGGGGATCTGCCGTGCCGTCGCCTAGTTGCTCCAGTGCATTTTCGAGCACCGGGATGGCGGCGCCGAGCTGCCCTTGGCCCGCGAGGATCTCGCCGTGGACGGTGAGGATCCACGCCTGGGTCGCGCGCCGGCGACCCGGGCCGAGATCGAAGATGCGCTCGGCCTCCTTCAGGCGGGGCATCGCGTCGTTGTAGAGTTCGAGCTCGACAAGTGCCTCTGCGATGCTCCCCTCGCTGATGCCGGTCACCTCGACGTCGCCGAGGTGTCGGCGCTGAAGCACCAGCGCGCGCTCGTACTGGACGATCGCGCCAGCGAAGTTCCTGCGCTTGAACTCGACGTTGGCCAGCCTCGTGTAGGCCAGCGTGAACCGCATGTGATCGGGCGACTGCGTGCCCTGGTAGATCGCAAGGCTTGCGCGGCCGTGCACGGCGGCGCGATCGAGCTGCCCCTGATCGTAGGCCACGTCCGAGAGGTAATCGTGGATCGTGGCGGCCAGGACGTGCGTGTCGCGGTAGCGCGCGGGCATGTTCTCCAGCGCATGCTCGAGTACCGAACGCGCGCGATCGAACTGGCGGCGCTGCTCGAGCAGCTTGCCGTGGTCGGCCTGCATACTGATAAGTTTGAGGTGGTCGGCGCCGAGCGCCTCCGTGGCGATCGCCAGCGCGCGCTCGTGCAGCCGCATTCCCCCGTCGAGATCGTCGAGTCCCTCGAGCGCACTGGCGCGCGCGCTGTAGTAGAGGCTCAGCTCGACCCGATGCCCCGGCGCGCGCTCGAGCTCGGCGATCGCCCGCCGCTGCTCGTCGGCCGCCTGGGCGTACTTGCTCTCGCGATAGTCGATGTCGCCCAGCGCGTGATGGAGCCTGGCCTGCTCGTAGGCGTTGTCGCCGAGCCGGTGGACCGCCGCCGCGTTGCGGTGCCACCACGCGTGAGCCTGCGCCGTACTCGAGTCCATGGTCACTGCCAGCGTCACCAGCTGGTTCCAGATCTCGACGACCAGCTGGTCGTGGCGCTCGGCCTCGGCGATGTCGAGCGCCGCGAGGTTCAGCCGCTCGGCCTCGGCGCGCGCTTCCGCGGTGCCCCGCACGGCCAGCGCGCGCGCGGTCTGCGCGAGCGCCTCGGCATGCACCGGCGCGTAGCCCAGCCGTTCGGCGATCGCGCTCGCAGCGCGGGCGATCGCCAGCGACTCCTCGTAGCGGCCCAGGGACACCAGCGCGGACGCGCGCGCGATCTGCTCGCGAACCACCAACACCTGCGCCGCGACCGCCACCGGCGGCGGTGCGAGGCCGAACAGCAGGTTCTCGGCATGGCGGCACTCCTCCAGGTCAGGCAACGCCTCCGTCGCCTCGATCGCGTGCTCCACCGCGCCGGAGGCGCCGGCGCCGAGCTCGGTGACCAGCGCGGCCAGCTGGCGCCGGCCTCGCTCGAGGCACAGCATGCGCTTGTCGAGGTGATCCGCCGACTGCGTACCCGCGACGTTGGTCGCCTACACGCCGCAGTCGCCTCGCCGCGCCAGCGAGCGGCGTAGCGGTCGACCCGTGCCTTCACCCCGCGCCACGCCGACGCGGCGAACGGCAGATCGCTGCGACCGAACGCGGCCTGGATCGCGACCTGGCGGTCGACCGACCACGGCGCGTCGATCGCCGTGCCGGCCGCCGCACACAGATCCGCGCGCGCCAGCGACTGCAGGAGCACCACCGCGCTCGCCGCGACCACGGTCAGGCACACGGCGACCGCGATCCAGCTGCGCAGGCGCCGTGCCCTGGGCTCGAGCGCGGCCAGGAGCTCGCCCATGCCGGCGAAGCGTTGCGACGGCTCCACCGACAGCCCGCGGTACAGCGCCTTGCGCACGAACGTCGGGACCGGCACGCCGGGCACGAACGCGATCTCGCCACTCTCCATCGAGTTCATGAGCTCCCACAGGCTCTTCCCCGGGAACGGGAACGCCTCGTACAGCGCCTGGTAGAGCGCCACGCAGAAGCTGAACTGATCGCTCCGCTGATCTGCGATCGCGCCGCGCATCGTCTCGGGTGCCATGTAGCTCGGCGTCCCCATCACTGCGCCCGTCTCCGTCAGCCTGACCGCCGCCTTGAGCTTGGGCGTGCCAGGCGCCGGATCGATCCCTTCGCGGTGGCGCGCGGGCTCACCGGCAGGGCCGCCGGGGTCTCCATTCCCCGCGACTCCGCGTCGCTCATCGCTGGTGCTGACCCGCTTCGTCTTGGCGAGAGGATCGGCCGTGGCGGCACGGGAGGCGGGGACGCGCGCCGCCGCGGGCCGATGAACGATCGTGTGCGCGCCGGACGCGAGCGGCATCATGTCGCCGCCCTCGCCATCGAGGATCGTCGCGGCCTCTGACAGCGAGGTATCTCCCATCGACAGCTCCACGGTCGCCGCCGCGTCGTCGCGGTCATCGTCGCGCGCGCGCCCCGACCACGCCGACAGCTCACCGTCCGCGTCGCCCACCAGCGCGCGCGCCAGGCCGAAGTCCACCACCCGCACCCGGCCGTCATCGCCGACCAGGACGTTGTCGGGCTTGAAGTCGCGGTGCGCCAGACCGGCCGCGTGGGCGGCCTCGAGCCCGCGGCCCGCGGCGATGAACTGGCGCAGGATCTCGCGCTGGCGCACCGGTCGCGGCACCTGCGCCGCGTTCTTGAGCCAGCTCGACAGCGTCTTGCCGCGGATCAGCTCCATGGCGATGAACAGCCGGCCGTTGTACGTGCCGGCCTCGTAGATCTGGACCACGTTGGGATGCGACACCTGGGCCAGCGTCTGGGCCTCTCGCAGCAGCCGCTCGTCGGCCTTGATCATGAGGTCGGTGCCGCCCCGCACCAGCTTGAGCGCCACCTTGCGATCGAGCTGATCGTCGTAGGCCGCGTAGATCTCGCCCATCGCGCCCGCGCCGAGCGGCTCCAGCAGGATGAACCGGCCGATCCGGATCGGCTCCAGCTTGCGAAACAGCGCCGCACGAACCTGGGCCTTGCGCAGGCCCGCGGAAGCAGGAGCGTCGGGGAACGGAAGCCCCTTCGCGAACCGCTCGGTCTCGCGCATGCTTGTAGACACGCTCCGATCGGTCGACCTGGACGACGACTCGTCATGCTTCGTCCCTGGTCCCGCGGGCACGCCCGGTATGTGATCTCGCTGCTTCATATCCATTTATCTCCCCGGTCTCCCTGTCTCGCTATTTCGCCATCTCGCCATCTCGCTCTGGCGCCCAGTTCGGGCTGGCGGCATTTCGTCGTGCGACCTGCGCCGGTTCCTCTCCTCGCTCGCATTCAGAGCAGCGCCCGTGCCAGCGCGTCGAGGGTGTGGATCGAGCAGCTGCTCATCCAGTAACCCTCGGGATCTCGGAGGCATGGAGCTCGACTGCGCCCACGGGAGGTGCAGGGCAGGTCCAGTCGTGCGTCAGAAGCGGACACGCGGCCTTCTGAACCTGACGCAAGCCGGGAGGCCGTACGGCGCCCTGGCCAACCATCGCGCCGACCCGTCGCGCCGACCTGTCCTGAACGACCATCCGTTCATCGGTTCACTCGTAAAACTACAACGAAGCATCAATGACGAGCTCGGTGGATCACGGATGACATCGATTACACCCTTTACACTCTTGGTTGCGTTGTACGTCCGGGTCCGACCAGGTCGCTCCCGTCGAGGCTGGCGCGGGCCGCTAGCGATGGATCGGCGAGCGGCCAGGGCCCGAGCTACCGGAACCTCGGTCACCACCAAGATCGTGCTCGAGCGCTCGAGCGCTCCTGGCGAGGACGGCCGAAGCCCACGGAGAGGCCTGGAGAAACATCGAGCGCAGCGCGGGATCGTCGAGCTTGCTCGCCGTCGCGAGGATCTTGCGCCGAGCTTCGGCCAGGGCCGCGCGTGCCCGCGCGTGATCGCCGAGCGCCTCGAGCGCCTCGACCTCGATGCCCCACGCGTGGAAGCACGCACCAGGGTTCGGCGGCGCCGAGCCGTCGTCGTCGAGCACCGGCTGGATCACCGACAGCGCCGCGGAGGCGCGCCCGCGGGCGAGCTCGAGCGCCGCGAGCTGGACGAGCGGGATCGACCGGAGCATCGAGGACGGGGACAGGAGCTCGAGCGAGGCCGTGATCTCGCGCTCCGCCTCCTCGGTGTCGCCCGCCGAGAACAGCGCGTAGCCCAGCGAGCCGCGCGCCATCCCCTGCATGTAGACGTTGCCGTCCGCGGCCTGGATCGCGATCCTCGCGAGCCGTGTGCCCTCGGCCAGCGCCCCGCGATGGGTGCTCAGCCAGGACAGCACCATGCAGCCAACGAGCTCGGCGTGGCCCAGGCGGTCGGTCGCAGCCATGGCGCGCCGGGCGTGGTCTTCCGAGAGCTCGAACGCGCCGAGCACGAAGTACATCCAGCTCATGAAGCTGTGATTGTACGAGTCGAACTTGCGCTGCCCGGCCTGCTTGCAGAACCCGAGCGCGCGCTTCGACTCGCTCAGGGCCGCTGCAAAGTCCGCCTCGAAGAAGAACTTCCACTGGGCGTGCGCCGTGCACAGGAACCACTGCGTGATCGGCTCGGGTGGATCGTCCGCCGACTGACTGGCCATGTCGAGGAAATAGCGTGTGGGCCCGCGCAGGCCGGCGATCGACAGCAGCAGCGAGATCACGCTGTAGACCCTGGAGATGCTGTCGGCACAGCGATCCACCAGCGGGGCGCCCATGAACATGGCCATGACCGAGAACACCTCGTCGAGCCGGCCCCGCGTGAGCGCCAGCATCATCTTCATCCCGACCGAGGTGCACCACGGATCGGTCCCCGCCGGCGCCAGCGCGAGCAGCTCGTCGGCGGAGGCCGCGGCGCGCTCGATATCGCCGGTCAACCAGTGCGCCTCGGTGACGACCTGCGCGCGCAGCAGGCGCAGGTCGCGACCGAGCGAGCCCAGGTGGCATCGATCGGTGTGCGCGATGGCCATGCCGAGGTCGTTGCCGGCGAGCGCCCGCTGCGCCGCGACGATGCGGTGAGGGTTGGCCCGGTCCGGAGCGCCGCCTTGCTCGAAGTGCTCCGCGAACATGACGGCGTCGTCCTCTCCCACCTGCTCCAGCCACTCCGCCGCGCGCAGGTGCGCGGCACGGCGGTCGGGCTCGGACCACAGCGCATAGGCACCGTCGCGCAGCAGCGCGTGACGAAACGCGAGGTCTTTCTCGCCCCGGAGGCGGCTGCCGCGAGCGGTGGTGAGGAGCTCCTTCGACAGGATCGTATTCAGGCACGCAGAGACCTGGGCGTGGTGGAGGCTGCCGTCGAGCAGCGCCTCCACGTCTCGCCGCCAGAACGTCTCCCCGAGCACGCTCGCCGCACGCAGGACGGCCCGCTCTTGCGCCGAGAGCACGTCGAGCCGCGCCTGCACCATGGCGAGCACCGTGTCCGGAAGCGCGTCGCTCCGGCCATCGGCCACGGCCCGGATCATCTCTTCGAGGTAGAACGCGTTGCCCCCGGCTCGCTCGATGATGCGCGCGGTGAGCGCGGCGTCCAGCGAATCACCGAGCATCTGGCGAACCAGCGTCGCCGCCGCCGACGGCGGGAGACCAGCCAACCGGATCCCGAGCGCGTTCCGGTTCTCCCACAGCCGGGGGAACGTATCGTGGACCTCCGGGCGCGCGAGGGCCAGCACGAGCACGGGACGCCCCGGCAGCTCCTCGAGCGTGGCGTCGAGCAGATCGAGGCTCGGCTTGTCGCCCCAGTGGAGGTCATCCAGCACGATCAGGACCGGATGCGCCGCGCTCTCCGCGTCCACGAAGTCGAGCCACGCCTGCCGGACGCGCTCCACCATCAAGGTCGCGCTGTCGCGCGCAGGCCCGAGCAGTGGGTGGCGATCGTCGGGGAACGGCGCGCCGGCGAGCTCTCCCAGAAATCCCGTGACGCGCGCGCGCTCCGGCTCGGGCACCGAGCGCGCGACACGCGCCGCGAGCTTGTCCTGCCGCTCGGACAGCGGCTCGTGGCTGGCGATACCGGCCGTGGCCCGGAGCGCCGATCCGATCGTCGCGAAGGCCGAGCCCGCGGTCATGCAGTCGCCCCGGCCGAACCACATGCTCTCCGGCGGGAACCGGCTGTCGAGCTGCTGGCACAGCTCGTGGCTCAGCCTCGACTTGCCCATCCCCGCCTGCGCGGTGATCAGCACGGAGCCCGGCACGCGGTCTTCCACGCACGCATTCACGACCTCGAGCAGCGTCCGCAGCTCGCTCGCGCGCCCGACATAGGGGCTGGCGCGCCCGAGCAGCGTCCTCACGCCCGTCCCGGTCTCCCGCTCTCCGGCGAGTTCCCAGCCCGTCGGCGCCTGGCGAATGTGAAACCGCGGATCCAGGAGACCGGCCGTGTTGGTGTCGATGCGTATGCCACTGCCCGGACAGGAGGCTTCCGCCGACAGCAACCAGGCGGCATGGTCGAGCACGCGCCACACGGCGTCCGGCTCCAGGGAGTCGCAGAATCCACTGGCGAGCACGATCGTCCCCTCGGGCTCGATCTTCCGGGCGATCAGCGCGCACCGGGCCGCACGCGCCGTCTGCTCGGCCGGGGCTTCCGAGCCCGCCCACGTCATGATCAGCACCCCGTTCATGAGCGCGGCGAGCCGCGCGCCGAGCGGCGCGACCGCGGCCCTCAGCCGCTCCACCACGGAAGGGCCTGGGGGCCCGCCGTCCCCGCTGGACTCGCGCGCGGGCGGTGCGCTGGGCGGACGCATCGCGACGAACGTGGCGAAGCGCCGTTCCCGATCGGCGGGCGCGAGTGACTGGGGCGCGCGCTCGCTCGACACCGGCCACGTGTGCGCGTCTCGCGACATCTCCTGGAGCGCGCGCTCGACCTCGGCTCCGCTCTGCGGGCGCGCCTCGCGGCCCTTCGACAGCATCCCGGCGACGAGGTTGGACAGCGCCTCCGGGACATCGAGGCAGACCTCGTTCACGGCGGGGACCGGTTCGAACAGGATCCTCGCCAGCACGGCCACGACGTGCTCGGCGACGAACGGCGGCCGGCCGGTCAGACACTCGAACATGACGGCCCCGAGCGAGAACACGTCCGCGCGCGCATCGATGTCGGTGTCACCGGCGGCCTGTTCGGGCGCCATGTAGCCGGGCGAGCCCACCACGTTGCCGGTCACCGTGATCGGCGCCTGGCTCGACAGCCGTGCGATGCCGAAGTCGATCAGCTTGACGTGCTCGACGCTGCCCCCCAGCAAGAAGATGTTGCCCGGCTTGATGTCGCGATGAACGATCCCGCGCGCGTGGGCGGTCGCGAGCGCCCCGGCCACCTGCAGGCACAACGTCACGACCTCCCGCGGCTCCAGGTGGCCCCGGCCGAGCCGCGTCGCCAGATCTTCTCCCGCCAGCCACTCCATCGCGAGACAAGGCCGGCCATCGGGCCACTTGCCGTGGGCGAGCAGGCGCACCACGGCGGGGTGGTCGAGCGCGGCGAGCGCCCCGACCTCGAGATCGAAGCGCGCCAGCGCGGTGGGATCGCCGGCATGAAGCAGCTTGACCGCCACGGTGTCGCCGGTGTGGCGATCGAGGGCGCGGTAGACCGTGGCCATCCCTCCGGCTCCCACCTGATCGCGCAACACGAACCGCGCCCCGAAACCCTGGGCAATCCCGCCTGTCACCGTCGCCACGGCTAGCACGGTGCTCCGCCGAGGGATCGCCGATCCATGGCATCAGCGGAGCGCTTCAGCGCCGGGAGAATGGGCGCGCGCACGGACCGATCGCTGCGCGCGTCGACGTCCTGGGTGCGCAAGCGCCCGGGTGACCTGGCCGGTAACGCGCCTTCCTGCGCCAACCCGGCGCCCCTGGCCCGGAGCCGCGCCGCCGCGTTGGCGACCTTCGTCCTCATCGCAGAAGCAGTGCGATCTCGGTGGATTCCGGATCGCTCCTCGCGCCGTCTTGTCATCCTCGAGGTAGTGCGACCTCGATGGGTTCCGGATCGGCCCTCGCGTCGTTTTTCGCTGGATGCATTACCACATATTTGAATTACATCCGGTTCCTGGATCGGGCAGAAACGTTCGCCGTCCCTCACCTTGCTGGAAGCCGGCTGCGGTCTGCAGGTCAACAAGGTGACCCACAGACCGCCACTTCGTGTTGTTGCCGGCGCCTGCGCTCGGGTCGCCACGTTGTCTCCCCCGGTCACGATCATGGACACCGCGCACCGGTTCCGGGAACGAGGTTGTCGTGCCGGTAGCGCGCGGTGACCTGCGCCTCGACCAGAAACCGCTCGGCGCTGGGCCCTGCCTGCAGCTTGAGCACCTTGATCGCCACCAGGCGGCCCAGCGTCGTGTCGCGGGCCACGTACACCGCCCCCATCCCGCCTTCGCCGAGCTTGCGGATTAGCTCGTGGTGCTCGATGGTGGAACGGACGTCCGGCAGGACGTTGTCCAGGACAGCGCGCTGCGCCATGGGATCGAGCGGCACCGGAGTGCCGGTCGGCAGAAGCCCGAGGTCGGACGCCGTGGCTGCGGACACCACGCCTGGCTCGGCGTCGGCGACCACGGCCTTGATCATCTCGATGGACGGGTCGGGAGGCATCGTCGGTCGTTCACCATGGCGACGGCCATCATCGCGTCTTTCCCGGCGAACGACAATCCGAGCTTCCCTTTGTTTATAAATGACAATGGACCATCAATCGCGAGCCCCATCGGAGTCACGTCCATCGTTGCGCTGTACGCCCGAGTCCGACGAGGTCGCCTGCGTCGGGCTCGCCGAGGTCGCC
>Ga0307515_10020764_pt1 | contig 11691 bp, 5 predicted proteins | sample 17_EM_MG_FD_194513 | JGI IMG/M metagenome (GOLD analysis project Ga0307515, IMG submission 194513) | Populus trichocarpa ectomycorrhiza microbial communities from riparian zone in the Pacific Northwest, United States - 17_EM | ecosystem: Host-associated > Plants > Roots > Unclassified | place... | reverse complement strand
CACAAAGCAGCAAAATGCTGCTTCTTCTTTTCCTGCGTCTCGGACGCGAAAAAACGTGGGGCCCATACACAGTAAAATGTGTTTTTTTGTTTATCAAACGAGTTGCATCTGCGTTTTAAACAAAACGTAAACGCAACCTCGTTACCAAACGAGTTCTAAGTCTAGGCCTGCAAGCTTCCGCCTTGGAGCTTAGGCCTCAATTTTTTAAAAAAGTAGCGGATAAATATGTAGTTCATATGAGAAGACAATGTTTTACCAACTAGAACAATCTTCAAATAGTAGTCCAAACTTTTGGACCTCAAAAACTAAAATTTAAATATATTTTTTTCAACCTAAAAACATGAAAAACAAAAAAAAACATTCTATAGTCTTAAAAAAACTCAATTTCCAACCATAAAAACATTCTAATCAGTCTAAAAACTCAAAATAAAATAAAATCAAATAAATGTTTTGGGCTCTGATCTATTTTTTTGGCATCATTAAAGATAAAAAAAAACCACATGTATGAAACTCCTATCTTAAATATGAACCTATATACACCAAAATTAGAGTTATTGGTGGTCAAAATTTGATCATTTGAGAGCATTCTTTCTCCTCTCTATTTCTAGTGACTTTTTCTCTCTCCTCTTTAAATTGGCAATGACTAAAATATAAAAGAAATGAAATTTTATTATTGAAAAGTAAAATTTAAAAATAGAAGGGACCAAAGTGTAGAATGTTGCATCCTATAAACATGAAAAATGAGAAGAAAAAAAAACAACCCTTATTCTTTTGTGCCAATTTAGTCCCTTTTTAAACAAAATTATCATTTAAACCCTATAATTGCATTTTATAATAGTATTTTGTAATGTATCATCAAAATAATATCTTTCATAGTGCATATATGAGAGCAAACAAAATAAAACAAACTCCAACACACAAAACCATGTTATGGAATCTGACAATAATGCTATCTCCCTCAGTACTGCACTAAAATAGGCAGGGAAGCTCTCATGGGGTGCTTTCAGAGAGTGCACGCATTTCGTGGAGTGCTCTCTCTTGGTGTTTTTCAGACCACAACATTTGTGATGCAATAGGTCGTAAGTATTTTACTTAAACCTTGTTCAATTTAATTTGGACTGAAACAAAAAACTTTAATTAATAAATTGATCAATTTTTTTTAACTATCTCATTGTATCTTATTTCTTTTATTATTATTTTTTAATTTAACAGTGAACAATATTTTAAAAATAATTTATTTGTTAATAAAATTATATTTCTTTCTTGAAGATATATAAAAAAAGGAGATGTCAAATAAGCCTTGGGTTTGTAATTTTGGCCGGTGCGCTGAGCAGCTTTTTAATAGCGTGTTTAGTATTGTTATAGTAATTAATTTTTAAAATAATTTTTAATTAAAAATATATTTTTTATTTTTTAAAAAATATTTTTGATATTAATTCATCAAAATATTAAGAAAATAATTTTAAGCAAAAAAAATATAAATTTTGAAAACATGAAAGCAAATTAGCACAAAATGATATTTACTGCACACAGACACTTATGTTTACATTTTTCTATACTTTTTTCCGGGGCGATTTTTTTAGGGCTTGAAAATTACAATTTGTTAATTTTATTATCAGGACATGCATAAAAACAAGAATATCAAGCCAAAAAAACTACCTTCTTTTCTCCCCATTTAATAACTATATATGTGCTGGCAAGCAAATTTATCCCTTCATATAACTTCCCTAAGTTGGCCATGCCAACTCGCTGAGCGTCTAGCTAGCAGCAGTTCTCGTCCTATTCTGACCACCATCTTCGCCGGATATCTCCTCCAAAGACTTCCCTTTGGTCTCCGACAGGAAGAACGTGAAACAAGCCCCTAGAATATTGGTAAAGGACAGAGCCAACAAAGCACGCTTTATTTTGGTAACATCCCCATCCAAAGTATATGTTTGAACCACAAATGCCCCAATCATGGCTCCAGCCTTTCCGGCCGCGGCGCTCAATGCGTGGCAAGTTGATCTGAGTCGGGTTGGAAACAACTCGGCGGGAAGCACAAACGTTGTGCTTTTCGGACCGAAATTGGCAAAGAAAAATGTTAGGCCGTAGAGAAGTGCAAATAGCCACTTATGTTCTTTAAGACCATCATAGAAAACTCCCATAAGCAGCATGAAGCTTGACATCATGATAAACCCCATGACCTGGATAAAAAACCGGCCTAGACTTTCAATGAACAAGACGGTGAACCAGTAACCAGGGAATGTGCCAAGCAATGCAACGATGAACATGGCACGAGATGTCTCATAGACTTCCTCTAAAGCACTAACATCCGCAGCTTGTTTCGTTAATCCCATGGTTGGAAATATGTCCTTTTGTGTTAAATTTTGGCTATAGAATGCTATATCCAACAAGAACCATGTGCTCATTGTACCTATCAAGTGATATCCATGCCGATCAAAGAACTCCCAGGATAGTAGCTCGTAATTGTTTGAGGCCCTGATCTCGGACAACTTGTCTGATTCTTCTTGGATATCAATATCAAGAACTCTTCCCATATCGACTGCGGCTTTTTTAGCATTCCCTTCAATTAGAGCGGTGTAACGACCGGTTTCGGGCATCTTCATCCGCCAATAGAATGTTAACATGGCGGGCAAAGCACCAAGCATTAGCACAATTCTCCAAAGAAAATCCGCCTGAGGTTGCGTAGACAATATAGGATCTTTGCTAAATGGCACAGCATGATAACGAGAGAGAAAAATCTTAGAAAGAATCATTGACACTAGCCCGGCGAAAATAATTCCTACTCCTTGCATAGCGAACACCGCAGCTATAAATTTCCCACGAGTTTTCTTGTTTGCATACTCAGACATTATCGTCGCGGAAAGTGGATAATCACCACCAATGCCAAACCCTAGCCAAAATCTGAAGAAACAAAGTGTGCCAATCACAGATTTGGTTGATGATCCAAAGGATATGCCTGAGCCAATAGCACAGATGACCATGATAATCAAAGTGACACCATAAACCTTTTTGCGGCCTAGTTTGTCACCAGCCCAACCGAAGACTAATTGGCCACTTAGTGTTCCAACTAGGGCTACACCAGTAACCACGTTGTTGACATTTGTTGGAAGCTTTCCTGGATTTCCTGTGATTGGATCATAGTAATAAAGGCGACCGAGGAGTTTCGACACGGTGGTGATGCAAAAAAGATCATAAGCATCGGTGAAAAATCCCATGCCTGCGATGATAATCGCAGTGACATGATACAATTGTATCCTAGCATTGTCAAGAGCATTAAGCACCGCTAAATTTGACGAGGACATGTCTTTCTTTTCGTTCTTTTGGCGGGAGTGGTTAATTTTCTTGCCTAGGATTTCATGGTTATATAATTGGTATTTTAAGCAATATGATAAAGAAAAAATAATGCACGTCGAGCTCGATGAACACTAAGCCATGGGAGAATAACAAGAAATTAGAAAGGGAATATTGAGGATATACCCATTTGGAATTATAATTAATCTAATTTAGAAAACTAAATAAATTTTTTAAAAAATAATTATGACTGAAAACAAGTATGGTTAAGCTTTCATACACTCTTGCTCATAACGAAGATACAAATTAAATTATATTAGAAAACAAATATGTCCCTCTCTCTGTTGCCTCAAGGAAAGAGATCAATATGTAACTTACCTCTCCATGCTAATCATTCTACTGAGGGTCAAATTTAATGTTCAGGGATATTCCTAAGTTTTTTCAGAGCTAATTAACTAGCAAGAAATCCAGCGATGTCTTCTGAAACCATGACCGGATGCCCTTCAATGTCCTTGGAATATTCTTCATTTTTCTGAAATATATATATATATATTTAACTACCTATCCGTACAATTTTTTTTTTAATCTTTAATATATTGTTGATTATATTTAATTTAAAAAGGGTTAGGGTCTCAATCACGTCTAGAATATCTAGATGGGTTAATGGACAAATAACATAATGATTATCAGCATAAAAAATCAATACATGCTACTTTTTTATACAAGAAAAATGAAAATAACATTATTATCTTTATTTGTTCAATTACTATTATATAGAAAATTATTTAATTAAGTCTATAAACATGAGATATATTCTTGCTGGTTGAATCTCATCTTTACAAGATATTAAGCTAACATTAGTCACAGACAAGCCATCCTTCGTGCTTGCTAGCATCCCACCAACTATGAAAATTGTTGGCCAGTTTAAATGGAGAAAAAAATTAAAATATTTTTAAAAATATTTTCTTATACATAAAAAGTAAAAAATAATCCAGACATGGGCATCACTTCTTATATAAAAATAATTGTTAGGTAGATTGCTGTTAAAATGAAGTTCTAAAGTCTATAACATGAAATCTATATATGCACAAAGACATGCTTCAAGCTTGCAAAGCATCTATCCCACCACATGAAATTCTAGATTGTTGCATATTATTTCAAGTAAATCTCGAGCCAAGTGTGAAATAAAAGAGACAAAGAAAAGTAATGATTTTTCCTACAATAGTTAATAATCTTTGAATCATTTTCAATTAAGGTGTTTTAAAACCTGATTTGAATTGGGTTTTATATTAAATAAAATAAAAATTAATTTAGTCAAATTAAATTAATTTTATAGAAGTTAAATTTCTGGATGAAATTTGATTTGACTATAAAATTATAAAATATATATATATATATATATATTTCAAAATCATATTGTTTCAATTTTTTTAAAAATATAACATTGTTTTGGATTGAAATAAATTAACTCAACTCGTTAAACTTATAATTTAGGTCTTAAACCAGATTTTATAATTATGTTTTTATTTGACTTTATCATGTCATTTAGATTATTAAAAAATTAACTAAACTTAACAAGTTTTAGCAAATTAAAAACTTAATCTATTTGATTAATAGCCTAACTAGAATAAGTGTATTTTCAGTAATATGGTGAAATATATTTTTTAAAAAAATAATGTTTTTTAAATTAATTTTCGCGTATCAAAATCATTAAAAAAAAAATTAAAGGCTTTGAATTGCGAATTTTTCATATTAACTTACCAAATAGCAAATTTTCTTTTTTCGATAACTTAATTGTACCCAAAATCGAACAAAAAGCCAATTTTCCATCTTCACACCTTTCCTTTGTGTCACCTTGCTTATCTTCTTCAATGAAATGAGAGATGGAGGTCGAAGAAATAGAAGCTGTGCTAGAAAAAATATGGGATTTACACGACAAATTAAGCGATGCTATTCACTCAATTTCACGCTCTCACTTCCTCAGCTCAATCAAATCCCTTAAAACCAACAACAAGAAACTGAACAGCGAAAGCGATGTCGGGTTTGAAGAGAACAACAACAGTAGGGCTTCTGGGTTCGTTTTTGTTAAGGACTTTGGGGTTCATGACAATGACTTGTCGGCTATTCAAGAGGCTAAGAGTCTTAACTCTATTCGGACTGCTCTTGAGAATCTTGAAGATCAGCTGGAGTTCTTTCATGTGAGTTTTGGTGCTATGGGTTTATGGGATTTGTTTAGTTTATTGATTGGTGGGTTTGGTTTTGATTTTGAGGAATTTGTGGGACTTTTTGAAGTTTTTCGTTTTTGGGTATGGTATAAAATAATTTGTTAGTGAAATCATGGGAAGAAAGAGAAATCTTGAATCTAGGATTTGTTTGTTTGTAGGTGAAAAAATTGAAAGATTGAGGTTAACTAGGTGCTAATTGTGTGTTTTACAAGCAAATGGGTTTTTATTTATTGACTCTTTGGTCACTACTTTTTTGATAGAGAATTCATGAAATTATTTTTATCCTTGGAGGTTTAATTTGATTGATTTTGATTGTTTTGCCTGTTTGATAAATTCGCTTGCTGACTCGATTTTGATATTTGATTTCTTGTTAATTTGCAACAGTGTGTTATCCACTTTTAATTGTAATTAGATGAAATTGAGGTGATTGAAAGGCTTGTGAATTGTTTATACACTTAGATATTGTGGGGTGTTTAATGACTGGAAGTTGTGCAAAGGACTAGAGGAAGTGAGTTGCGTAGGAATAGGATAAGTATTCTGTTGATTCTTTCTAGGTTAAATAAGACCAAGTGTAGTGCAAGTGTACAACTTGTTCGGATACTACTGTTTTACAGTAAAAATTGCTTTGACAAAAAGGACTTGTTTGAGCAGCGCCTGGTCACAATAAAGCTTTCTGAGTTCATTTCAGTTCACAAATGGTGAGTAGTGCTATGTAAATTGCTGTAACCACAGGTAAGGACGGGGTAAACAGATTTGATTGATTGTCATTAGTTATGATAAAGAGTTAAAGACGTGCTAGTGTTAGGGATAGCATAGTATCAATTGGTAGTCTCAAAGAGAACTGAGAGAAACAGAATTGGCAATCACACATGATTGATTAAAGTAAACAGAAGTCATCCGGTCCTGTAATGAACAGAATGTTTGGGGCAATGCTATGTTGAGTTGTTATAGGTGCCAATAGTGATGCTCTTTAACTATGATCTTCAACTATATTGGTCTTTGTTTTTCATGCTTCAATTTATGTTTGTGGAGTTATTTGCTTCACATTTCCAACTTATGCATCATTGGATATATATGTCATTTTGTCTGTTATGCAGACTGTACAAATACATCAACGGGCTGAGAGAGATGCTGCAATTGCTCGATTAGAACAAAGTAGGATTATTCTGGCTGTGAGATTGGCTGAACACCATGGTAAGAAGTACAAAGTAATTGAAGAAGCTCTGGCATTTGTTGGGGATGTAAATGATGCAAGTCGGTTTGTGTCCCGTGAAAACCTTTATGGTTCGCCTACAAGCCCATCAGGTGAAAACCTGGTTAGGCATGAAGGGAAGGGGCCTAACACGGTGATCAAAGTTCTCCTTTCTAGTTTTGAATTCGCAAAGAAATCCCTCAAATTGGATCTTATGGGTGGCATATTGGGCAATGCTGCTTTATTCACGGTTAGCATGATTGCCATGCTCCATCTGCATCAGGTAGCCTGCAAGGACCATCCCAATAAGCAAGAAGATCTTCTCTACAGCAATAGAAATGGGAAGAAAGTTTCTGGGCTGGAAGGATCTTCATCCAATGGTAGTTTGAACCACTTGGATGTGCTGTTAGCAAGGGGTTGAGGTAAAAGGCTGAATTTTTTCTTGCAGTTAGTTAAATGGTGGAAGCTATGCCGTTGTTGTGATTGAAAAAGCTTCGTTGTTTTTGCGGATTTCTTCCCACGCAAATCTGGAGTTGTCGAGAAAGGAGCTAGCTCAATTCTTGTTGAGATAGAGCTATTAGTTTCTTTGTTGATAATTTCTTTGTTTCGATTGTGTATATCCTAATATCTAACCAAGTTTATCTTTCAAGTGGGTGATGCCATCCAAGTTCTTCTGATATGAATGTCTATCCTTTGCTACCATTTTACTTTTCTCCCGCGTCAAAATTGCTTTGTCGATCACAGTTTTCTACGAGGGAGCTGATTTGTTTCCGGATCGGGAACAGATGCTAGATGCTTGCTTGCTGCCAGCAAGTTTGGATTTGGGCTGGTTGTTTTTGTGGTTTTTGTTTTAATTTTGTAATTTTTAATTTTAATTTGTTAATATTACAAATAATTTTTTTTAAAAATAAAAAATATTATTTTAATATATTTTTAAACAAAAACAAATGTTATTAAAAACAGTACCAAAATAACTATAACCTGTGCAAATGTCCATGTAACTCATGTTAGATTCCATGTCGGCCACTTCAAAACCGAAAGTACAAAGAAACTAATCAGCTCCAACGTCGGCAACATGAATTCCAGGACCATTCACTTCAAAAGAAAAGTAGGGTTTTCTCTTTCTTATTATACCAATTCCTGTATGTTTGCTGCTTTACCTCTACGCTACTCTAACCCCAGAAAAACTGTTCTTTAAATTAAACAGGTCGACAGCCCTTCTCGTTCAACCTCATCCTCAACACAAAGCAAGCTTTGCTGTCTTGCCAAATGGATAAAAAAGAGGAAATTGCACTTTCCCGGATGAGAAAATCAGTCCAAAAACTCGGTGGTTCTACTGAGGTATATACATGTCTTCCACGCAATATGCACCATGATATCCTGTAGAAATGTAACATTGTGCCCTATTTATTGGAGTTCAGGTTTGATTCTTTTTGACTCGGTGGTTTTATTGGCAGAGGTATGGGGACCCAACATTGACAAGGTTCTTGAAGGCAAGATCAATGGACTCGGAAAAGGCAGCAAAAATGTTTGTGCAGTGGCAGACATGGAGGGCTAGTTTTGTTCCAAATGGGTTTATTCCTGAATCTCAAATTCCTGATGAATTGGAATCAAGAAAGGCCTATTTGCAGGGTTTATCAAAAGATGGTTATCCAGTTTTAATTTTCAAAGGAAGTAGGCATTTTCCCTGCAAGGATCACCTTCAATGCAAGAGTATGTATCCAAAATTCCCATCTCATTTTAGTATTTTTTCTTTTTTCTGTATTTTCACTCTCATGTTACATGTGACATTAATTACCTAACAAGCACGAGGCATATGATTCCTCTTCTGCTTTCGTTAATTACATATGATTCCTCTTCTGCTTTCGTTAATTACCTAACAAGCACGAGGCATATCATTCCTCTTCTGCTTTCGTTTTGGTGCAGGGTTTGTGGTATATATGTTGGACAAAGCTGTTGCAAGGTGAAGTTGGTAACTCTGTCTTATTATTATTGTTATAGTGATTGTTTTTTTAAAATATTTTTTTTGTTAGGATGCATTAAAATAAAGGTTTTTTTTTAATTATTTATGATATCAACATGTTAAAACGATATGAAAACACAAAATAATAATTTTAAAAAAAAAAATTTAAATTGATTCAAAAACATTTTTGAAACGTAAAACAAATAAATAAACTTTTAAAAACCATAGATGTTAGACCAGCACATGACTAACTTGAAAAAAAGCTTAGGTCATTGAGTTATAAGTTAACTCGCGGCTAACCGAATCAACTTAGATAAATTATTTTTATTAAAATAATGTAATTTCATTCTTTTTAGTAAAGAAATTTCTTTGATATTGATCTGACCAGGTTTAAACTAGATTTAATAGAGTCAATTAGATCACTAAAAACCTGGTTGGGTCAACCGGGTTTTACTAGATCAATACTTTTTTGTTCAACTTGAAACTCGGTCCGAATTAGGCTTTAGATCATGACTTTTCCTACAACGCGCCAAACCAAGCTGGATTTAATAACTATCAGGTGAAACTGTAACTTCTAAGTGATCGAGAATTTATCATTTCCATTTTGCCAGGTGATATCTCCTGATAACAGCAAAATGCTATCGAACCGATTCGTCGTGTAATAAGTTCATGCTATTGAGGGATCCATTTGATATATCCATTCATTAGTATCTTTTGGCTGCTTACGTTTTCCTCTGATCTTCAGTTTAACTTGTTCATGAGTTGCACCCCCTGAAACCTGATTCTCCTCAATTTTGATCGCAAATATATATATAAAATGTTTCCATTCATCGTACAATGTCATTTCTGGTGATCAGAAAGGTAAAATGTAGAGCTCATTTTCTGATTTTTCATAAAGAATATTTGCTTATGCCGTTTCAGGGCAATTAAAGAGCATGAAATAGGAAATGAGAAGTTCATTTGCCTTGTTGATCTTCGGCAACTAACATATAAGAACTTTGATCCTCGCGGATTAATCAATGCTGTACAATTTCTGCAGGTAATTTTTCTTATGTGTCTTTCTTTGATTTTTCTTTTTAAAACAAAAAAAAGGGGAAAATCCATTAATGTGATGAACAGGGGAAGGGAAAATTGTAAAGTAAGCATGACCTAATTAGTGATAATTCAAAGTATTTGACAAAAGAACATTAATTCACTTGTTAAACTATTTAACCTAATCTTAATCACTTGCTAAAAAATAATTAACATGTGTTAAAGAAGTGTGTTTTGTTTCATTTTAATTTTTCAATTTCATCCTTCCAATTGCTTTCCTTGTGTTCCAAGAAAGACATTTACATCATCTGCCACTCTGAATCGTATAGGCTTACTATCCTGAGCGTTTAGAAAAGATGTACATGTTATTCATGCCCCGATTCTTTCAAAGTGTTTGGAAGATGGTTTGCCACTACCTCGACAAAGGAATAAGAGAAAAGGTATGGATTTTATTTATTTTTAGTTCATTGGACCTCCCGATATTCATGCGATGTAATTTAATCTTTTTTTTCTTTTTTTTTTCTTAAGAGAGTGTGTGTGTGTTTTACTATTTTTTAATTGCAGAATTGTTTTCAATGCTATAGTCCAATGTAATCTATCACCTTAGTCTAGTATTTAATATTTATGTTATAAGACTTGGTTTTGTTTGCTAGGTCAACCCGGTAACTTGGGCTAGCTTGGATTGAGTAGTGAAAAAAAACTCGTTTTTTTATTATTATCAAAATGACGTCGTTTCAAGAGTTTTTTAGGAGTGTTCATGGACATAGTTGGGTCGGGTTTTGGCCCATAATTGTATTCAACCCAACTTCTAATATTTCATAAATCGTAAACCTGACTCATTTAATTTTTTTGGACCCGAGTGAATTGAATATATCATGTTGGAGTGAATTTTTTGTGGGTATTATTAACTTTCATAGGTTGGGTTTATATTGCTAATTTTTATGAGTCGGGCTTAATTAGAACTAATATTTGAGCTCAATAAATTAGCTCAAACCTACTATAAGTTGTAACAAATAATTTAAACTCAATACATCAATTGAATCAATTGACTAAAAAAATAGAATATATAACAATAAATTACATTTATTGTTTTCAGATGTACGGGCTGGGTCGGGTTAACTAGGTTTCAAAAATCTTGATTCACCTTTTGACTTATAATATCCATTTATTAAATTTTTTTAACCCACTATCATTTGTAATATTCACATTATCTAACTTTTGGTCGGGTAAAATAATATAGATTTCAAATGGCAATCTATATTTCAATAATAAATCAAATAATAGGAAACAAACAAGTTTCTCTTGGAAGTTCCCAATTAATTAATAATAGGAAACAAAGTTTCTCTAGGAATTCCCTAATTAATTTCACTTTGAAGAAACGAAGATCATCAACTCCTGTTCTGATGTTCATCCCAATCAAATCTTATAACATGCAAAAGCCTGTTAAATTTTTATAAGCAGAGATCGTTTTCCTTATTAGATTAACTTTGGCTACCTTAATTTGTGACGAGAAACTGCAGACTGAGATAGTGAAGAATGATGAAAAAGCAAGAATCGAGTTTGTAAAAAAAATTGGTGAGGAGGTCTTACCCAAAGAGCTTGGTGGCCGAGCACAACTTGTAGCTCTGCAAGATGTTATAGTGCCCCAATTGAACTGAAATAATGCTGATATAGAGATCAGAAGAGCTATAATCAAATTTTTTTTTTTTTTTTTGGATCTTCCTTTTGTGTGAGTGTTAACTAGTTCTTCTTGTTGACCATTATAGCATTATAATTAAGGGTTGTGACAAGCTTTACTCTGCTGAAGATTCATGCTTTGGCTATGAATAATACGTTTTCAAGATTCACACTTGATTATTAGATTTTTTTTCATTTTCTATGGATAAGATAGAGAAGTTTTTTATTTAATATATAAACTTATCCTAATTCAAAACCAGCTTGTATGACTTTACCAAAGAAAACCACTAAAATTGTTTGTAATAGAT
>Ga0307515_10020763_pt1 | contig 11691 bp, 9 predicted proteins | sample 17_EM_MG_FD_194513 | JGI IMG/M metagenome (GOLD analysis project Ga0307515, IMG submission 194513) | Populus trichocarpa ectomycorrhiza microbial communities from riparian zone in the Pacific Northwest, United States - 17_EM | ecosystem: Host-associated > Plants > Roots > Unclassified | place... | reverse complement strand
TTATGATATTTGATCCAAACTCACGTCAGACGTTGTGAAATCCTAACCAGGTTACGAGGCGACATAAGGCTTTATAAGGAAGCGTTCAACTCGTGAGGGGTAAAATGTTTCCCACATTTTCCTGATGCAGAGGGCTCTACATCCGCACGCGTGCGAGTGGGCTAGGAGTGGTGGGTCCAGTCAAGAAAGGGCGGGTGCAGGTAGAAAGGCAGCAGGCCAAGTCATCGCTTCCCCCCCGATAGAACTCGAACATCTTGACAGTTCTATCGTACCACACCAACGTCATCTCGTCAACCAGCAAGACACCACCCAAAGCACCCCACTTCGCCGTCATATTCAGAATCGTTGGTCAGTCGTCAACAGAAAGGCACTCTAACTCTGTGGCATTCGGGACTTCGTCCTTATTGAACGACCTGGCACGCAGGGCAACAATGACGACTTCCTCTGTAACTCCTGGAGCTATTTTCCATCAGAATTCGATTTTGACCATCTGGAGAACCCGCCACTACGTTTGCCCTGTTATCCAAAGCACCGCCGCGTCCGTTTGTACGACCTGAATTCCAACACCGTCAATCCCGGCGTGCACGTTGCCGTGGCTGCCCCTGGCCACGGTAAGGGTATGTAGGAGAAAACGTGGCCCTCCTCGACAAGGACTTGGTAACTGATACCACGTCCTGTGGGTAGAAGTCGATCCCATGCTTCCGGGCGAATTGCTCTGCTGATGGGTGCTTTGCGAAGATTTGTTCTGGACGTCGTGGTCTTGATTGAATGCGGGTTGCCCCATTCTCTACACCTTGCGGTTCACGGACTAGGGGGAAAGGGGCGCACATTGAAATGACAGGGCTAGCGTTATCATGCTATGTTTAGGACGAACCGTCACATAATCTCCAGCCTCTACGACCTTTTCCAGCTAGAAGTTCGATAACATACCTCTCCACGACCTTTTTGATCGGTTTGGGGTGTCTTGGCTGTATGCGTCACGGATAGCCTAACGCCCCTTGAGCGTCGTGGGTATCTTCTCCGGCAAAAGTGCTTACAGAGCGCGACTGGCCTCGAGACTTGATGGAGGGGTGGAGTAGAACTGTGACTCCGAACGGAACATGTAATAGACACTTGGGTCCGAGGAATGAGAATGCAAGGCTATCATCTAGTTGACCACTAAACCGCATACGGGAATACAAAACACCACAAAATAGAAAACAGGAGGTCTACTAAGCGATCTTGACGACGGCTTTAGCCATTGTGACCAGCCAAAATCTTGTCGTACGTGCCGAGTACGTCGTCAAACTTGTGCACAGAATTGGCGACATATTTGACCTTGCCTACACAAGGGAGGATTCGGATTCGAGGGAAGTCCATGTCTTGGCCCGATGTCAGTGATCACCTTCGCTTTGATTTCGGTCATCAACTTTGTAATTTTCTGTATTTTGAGTACTTTCTTGGACGAGAAATTCACACAGGACGGTAGGAACTTGAACAGGGTGGGTTGTGCGGCGTCACTTGGGGTCAGCCCAGCCGAGATATACATCCATGCAAGTTCGGGGCAAGGCGGGTCACGCTATGGATGAACAACGAAACGTACGCGTGCCCGGCTGTTTCAAGGGCGACGTAGAATCTCAGTTAGCGTGATTAAACGTTTGGGTCAGATTTGTATGTGCGCACCCTGTCGACGGTCGTCCAGACCTTCCAGAAACTCTTCGGTCTTGTCCGAAGCACTAACATATACCCCATACCTGAGTGCCTTGCCGAACTATATCGCGTGTATCCTCACACTCGTACTCCTTCCTATTGATTAAAGTCCTTTGACCAGCTATAGCCCTAGCCAGCACTCCCGACGATTTTCCACACGGGCTGGACAGAGGACCAAGCAGTGGTAGTGGTAGTCGCTGAGGTTGAGGCCATGACTCTATCGAGAGAAGAAGGAGGATTCGCGGACCGGACAGGGCACTCCAAGGTCGAACTGCGTCCGTGGTGGCATCCTAAATAACGGGGTGATAATTTTGTGGCCACGGTTGGGGGACCGGTGTTTCTTCTGGGTAGAATGAGAATAGCTGTGGAGGGACCCGTCATTGGGCAGGGGCCTGGCACGGTCGTCACGAAGGGTATCGTATGTCTCTCGGATGCGGAAGGTTGGTGTGTCTGTGACTCCTGGTCGAATTGGATGGGAGTCGGGGAAGGAACGACGAAAAGGCGCTTTACAGGCCAGTTAGACCGAGGCAGTAGTAACCCAGGACTCCACACATACATGCTCTCTCTCTCATCGTGAGACAGGGTCAGCAAGGGGGAGACAGGCACCACGGTGGGATCCACTAGAACACAGCTCATGACCCTGTTTTTGAGCTTATGAAGCGAACTGCCGATCAGCCGCACGCGTTTTGTATCACGACCTCAGTTACCGATGGCTGGGCCATTCCTCTCTCCGCAGGTCGCCCTCGATGACTTCAAGGAATGGCCGGAAGCGTTGGCGATATTCCCTTCAAAGTACACGTAAACCCTACATCGGTGCATCCGCAGGTTGAACAGTACAGATCTACACACTACGAGATGAACAAGGTCCGTTATCCAAACATTCATCTACGAACGCCTAAGACAAAAGGAATGCTATTAGATGTAATCGATAACGCGACGTTGACCAAGACAATCGTGGTTTCGAAGAAATCAGTCGAACAACCTGGATATCTGAAGGACGTCGATTCCCTCGTCGTGCTTTCTGGTACGTTCATTCCGCCTCCTGGAAGCGCAGGAATTGAGTAAATTGCAGACATGTCCATTACGCTTTACCCTATCCCCGACCTTGAACCCTCGTCACGGCCCTCCGGGACGAAAGCCGCCTTCTCCCTCGCCATTCGCAACGTCCGTCCAACACATCTCTCCCCACAACAACGCCGGTCCCAATACTTGTATGCTATCTCACCGCTACGTGCAGAAGGAAGCTCGTGATCTACTCGTGGAGGGGTGGTGAGCTGCAGGAGGTTCAGGTGAGACCCCCGGCGTCCGTGCTCGTTTCCGACCTGAAGTTTTGTAGGAAGTTCCTTTACCTCACACAGAACGATGTCCTTCATAAATGACAAGACGGTTACCTTTGCAGACTCGCTCACGGAACACGCGATATTCTCCCTCAATACCGTGACCACTGCGGATATCGCGTTGCTAGCGACTGCAACCGCGACAGGGATGGGTGCGTTCAGCGGACTCACCGGTTACATGACGCTGGGTCTGGGTACTAAAGCCAAGTCATCTCTCCTCGCGATCAAGGAATCTGAGGTTCTCATGGTCAAAGACAGTAAGTCCGGCTGAAGTTGAAACGATCGAGTCACCGATATGCCCGAAGACGCTGGTCGTTTCTCAAATACGGGCGGGTCTCCTTCCCGACCCGAAAGAACCGATTGGGCCGCCCCTCCAGAAGAGACAGGTGGGAGTCCATTATCACGCCATATTTTCAGACATCTAAAAGGCGTTCTTTCAGCACTCATAGCCTCATGTTTTCGCCGTTCTTCCTCCTGGGATTGTTCCTTCTGAACAAACTGATGGGGTCACACTTCCTTTATCCTCTCCTCTGTCGTGCAAGTCCGATCCTCTGTTTTCCTTGCCAATGTCCAGATCGTCCCATTCCCCCACCCCCAGCCGGAGCCACCCCCACCGCTTCGAACTATTTCATCCACCCACCCTCTCCCTCATCAAAGTCACCGCTATATTTGATCAGGACTCCCATTGACCGCATTGCAGTATCTGGATGCTCTGTTGCTTGATATCCTTGACATTGCGGTTGTTGTCGACAAGGTAGAAGGGTGTTCGTCTCTACAAGTCCTGTACTGACACCATGTAGGCTCGACGCCATGCCCTCATGCATGCGGTCTCGTTATTCAAGCACGGGAAGCACGACGTCGCGATCGATATATTCATCGAGCTCGACACCAATCCATCAAAGGTTGTCTCGCTTTACCCCGGGTCCATTGCCGGCCGGCTTTCTACCCCTGATGAGAATTGGATTGTCCTGTTTGGTGGCCTGAGGGAAGATACACCGACCATCACTGAGCCAAAACCTTCGGAAGGGACAGTGGCGACGGAGGAACCGCAGAAGGCTAAAAGCGGGGAACAGCCGATTTCGACTTCTGCGTCAACCGCCCCAGCACCGGACGCTACTGCTTCGCTTCGAGGTTACCTTCCAAACCTGATGAGGCAAAAAGACGACGACACGGCTTCTATCACTAGTCGACGCGGTACCAGAAGGAGAAGGACGGTGGAAATTTTCGAAACGTTCGGTGTTTCGAGTTCCACAAGCAATTCAAGCGTCCCTCCGCTCGCGAGTGCCCCAACCCCTGCACCGACTACAGATGCATCAACTCAACTTTTGCCCGGTAGGTTTACGAGCACTACCCGGCGTTTGCAACTCTGACACCCCATGCAGCCGAATTCAAACGATCCATCGGGCGCTCTGACAGATAGACGACTGAAGCTGGATGACGTTCTCAAAATATTCGGCATAACCCCTCCCCAATCTCGCAAAACCTCGCCGTTGTCGGAGGCAACTGTGGAAGGCTTGAGAGTAATCCCGAACATGCCGCTCACAGCTTTGACCCCAGGCCAGCTGATCCGGTTCGTACAATTGTGGTGTACACGGCGATGTTCAAATCGTAATTGTTGACAATGCCCAGCCTGTTGGGGTCGTCGTGCCGGATTGAAAACTGAAGTGTCAGAGGTCGAACCCTTTTGAGGGAACGAGAGGTTCGTGGTGACCTCTCTCTGACGGTTGTGGTCCTGACGCTTCTTTCCTGTTCCTTAGAAATCCTCGGAGCCGATATTCCTGTATAACGGGAAGAAGATGCATGCACAGGCTTCGGATTTGTTACAGCAGTACGTCCCCTGATGCCTACCGCCAATTGAGGATCTTAACCCCAAATACTCCTTCGACCCGCTTTCAGCCTCAGCCAGAATGGGACCGGTATGCGTGCAAAGCTTCAGCTGGCTATGATGCGTCTTCAGAAGTTGGGAGAGGAGTACACAGACCAGGTCATCAAATACGCAGGATGGGTTTTTCAGCAGATCTGAACATCACTTTGGTTGGCGAATAAAGACGAGGACCACTTCCGCGTTGTACACTACGACCGCTCAGTCTCAGGCTCGGCCGTTTTTGATCGAGAACGAGAACTTCAGTGTGAGTTTCTTCCCTTCCCAGGAGTGGGTGCTTTCTTTCAGGAACTTCGAGGACACCTCCCGACATTGATAATGGGTAACTTCGCCCCTAGGACACAAACCAGAAATGTTCAGTACACCTGTGCAGTCTGACCAAGTATGACTTTGGGGAGAGCGGAACGGGAACTGACCTAGGATCGTGAACCGTGATGACGCTGTTGTGCCCGATTCGTGGCGGTTGAAGAAAGCACGTACCCAGGGCTCTGTCCTTGATATTTGCGAGAATGACATCAAAAATTGGGGGACGAGTTCACGTTCAAGTTGAATATTGCTGTTGAGTATTCATGGCCGGTGGTGTGGCGACCTGAAGCGGGACTTTCACTTGTATTACACATACCAGACTTCCTCGCTTCGCTCGCACACCGCAGATACCCATGGATCGAGATCCTCATTGCGTGTTGGACTGGCCTTGTATCGTAGATGTGGAAAATTAACCGTTGCTAGAGATCCATAGAGATATGCCCAAATGTACAAGGTATGAAGCATATAGGTATTCAGCCTTCGAAGTCTACAGGTTTCCCGCAAACGGTCGCCATTGTAGGCAATATTTTTAGTAACGGAAAATTAGCCCAGGGGGTCATCGGACCCATTCCAAACGTTTGAAAGAACCCAAAGCGGTTTCCAGCAATGCTGTGTGGACACAAAGCCGGGCGGGTCTTGGAGCGAGCTGCCGCAAGCAGGAACCGCCAGGTTACTGACGCAAGTGTGAAAGTGGCGGTTGAAGAAAGCGTGGACCCAGGACTCTGTCGCTGGTGTTGGCGAGAGCGACATCGAAAATGGGGGACAATTTCACGTTCAAGTTAAATATTGCTGTCGAGTGTTCATGGTCACTCTTGGGAAGGGAAGATGTAGAGATAGGGAAGAAACTCACCGAAGCTCCCGCTCTCGGTGAGAAACGGTCGAGCCTGAGACTGAGTGGAGGTAGTGTACAACCCGGGAGGGGTCCTCGTCTTGATTCGCTGACTTTATGGGTTATTCGACGCCTGGCGGAGCCGTCAGGTAACCGCTCCCAACCGCCGTGAGCCAAGATGTGAACAACATTCTGTACGCTTCGCCTCCATTGTTTTGAACCATCATGGTCGGTGACTTCTTCCCATAAGCAGTCGCTAGACAAGAATAGGGTCCCGGTTGTCGAAATTGGTCGAGTGAAGTCCCTCCGAGCCCCGGACCGCGGGTAAGTGTCAGCAAAGTAAGCCACTTAGGCTCGCGGCGATCGCGATGTTACTAGACCCGCAACGCAGAGTCGGTAGCTGCCATGGCTGTAGGAAATCCAGAACACTATTCCCAAAATCATGCACCAATGAGCCGGATTGACATTGGAAATGTGAGCGAAGAGCGGTGGTGTTAAATGCAACGTAAGCGACGAAAGAAAGCGCTGGCACAGGAAAGTACCTGGGCCAAGGATGAACAATGTGGTTCGAGCCAGATGGGGCGAGGGTAGGCTATCGGAACATGAGAGAAAATATGTGCGGAAGATGAACACAAAAGAGTGACAGTTCGAAAATCTCCAGGGTGTCTAGGATGAACGTTGAACGCTTGAGCGGCCATTAACATATTGAGCGCCTGCCAAGGATTCGAACAGAACGACAGCCACGTGTCAATCTGTCCTCTTATCACACCATCATCTACATCCTTCCTCATCGAGCCTGCGACACCATGAGGTTCCGACAGTCTTTCTCTAGATTTCGGAAGAAGGCGAAGGAAAAGATGTTGAAGATCAGAGATAGGATAAAGAGATATGGGACCGGTGTCCGGGGCGAGGGACTCAACCACTCGACCTTATCTTCGCAATCGGAGCCCGCCATCGTAGTAGAGGGCGTAGGAGACGACGATCCGCGACCGGACGATTGTCCGCCTGTTTCGCGGTCAATGGCGGAACTGGAACGTGAACCGGGAGGAAGCGACGACCACACCGTCCGACAGGGACGCGGCCGGGGGGCTCTACACCCGCACGCATACGAACAGGCTGGTCTTGAGTCCGGTCAAGAGTGGGCGGATGCTGGCGGAAAGAAAGCTGGTCCTCGATCCAAGTCAGATATCGGGAGAACACCCACCCCCTCCATCATGCAGGATTCTGAGTCTGAGAGTACGTTTGCCGCGCCGTTTCAGCCGCCACCTCTGACGGATGATGCAGTCAACCCAGCGGTCCTCGGTGCCACCACATCCAAGGATGAATCGGAGTGGAAACATACCATGTCTTCTGCAGCAAAATTGACTCTTCGCGCGGTGAGGGAAGCCTCAGATGCTTTCCCTCCTCTCAAATATGTTGCCGGAGGGCTTTGTGCTATCCTGGAAAACTGCGAGGTACGGTCCGCCATCGTTCAGTCAATCCGTGATGCTTACGGTACTCCTAGCGAACGAAGGTCAACAAACAAGCGATAGAATCATTGGGATACCGGATCGAAGCACTCAATTCACTCTGCGGACCTGCTGAGGGTGACGTCAAAGAGGAGACAAGGAGGAGGGAACTGGCCCAGTAAGACTACCTTCTCCGAGACCAAGAGTTGAAGCTGATGCACAGGAATCATCAGGAAACTGGGAGATGTCTGCCAAGCTCTGGACCCAATGGCAACGCAGGGAGATATTGCGCAGTTCTTGAGCAACGCCAAGAACGCACAGGAGCTTAATGATTTGGTGGATGATATTCGCGAAGCCGTGATGGACTATCAGGTTCGCACTTCCGAGAGACTGACTCTGACCGTGTCTAACATCCCCCAGACATCCTTACAGCGGGATACCTACCACAACACTCGTCGGTTAATCGTAAGCCCTTCATTCCGGCTATCTCTCAATTCGTAGTAATCGGCAAACAGGATAGAGCTGACCTCGCCATTCTCGACCGCATGTGTCATGTTTCTGACGCTGGATACCTCTCTGGAGACCGGCAAGGGTGCATGAAGGGGACCAGGAGGGATGTGCTTGCGCAGCTCGAACGGTGGTCGAGGGATGAAGAAGACAAACGCGTGTTCTGGCTCAATGGCCTTGCCGGGACAGGGAAGTCAACCATTGCCCAGACGTTCGCAGAGATGTGTTTCGCGGATGGGAAGCTGGGGGCCAGTTTCTTCTGTTCGCGGGACTTTGAGGAAAGGAGCAACCTTCGGTCTATCTTCCCTACCCTCGCCTTCCAGCTCGCTCACCGCTTTCCACAATTCCGACAGGAGTTGCTTCCGGTCTTGATGGATAACCCTGATGTTGGACGGGAGACCCTCTGTTCACAGATGGAGAAGCTCATTGTTGGGCCGTTCCAGGCAACACAAACCCACACTCTTATTGTCATTGATGCCCTGGACGAGTGTCAAGACAAGGAGCCCGCGTCAGCACTTCTCTCGATACTCTCCCGCTATGTCGACAAGATCCCCTCTGTCAAGTTCTTCATCACTGGCAGGCCTGAACCTCGAATCCGCTCCGGCTTCCGCTTGGAATCTCTTCGTCCTCACACAGATGTGCTCAAGCTTCATGAGGTCCAACCCTCTTCAGTGGACAGTGACATCAAGCTGTTCTTGAAGACTTGGTTCACCGAAATTGCCAAAAATCGAAGTGACTGCAACTTTGAAGAGGATTGGCCTGGTGCACACCACATTGATGTCCTCTCGAGGAAGGCAGCTGGACTCTTCATCTATGCTTCAACAGTTGTCAAATTTGTTTCATCCCCTCTCCACCTACCTGATGAGAGGCTTCACCTCATCTATTCACTCCGACAGAGTACCTCTCATGAAGGGAGGTCAGGCATTGATCTCCTCTACACCCAAGTCTTGGAGCAAGCATTCCATGATGTAGATTCCCATGACCATGAGCTCCACTCCCGCTTCAAATCTGTGGTGGGCACAATTGTGCTCATCTTCCACCCACTCTCCATCAACACCCTCTCAGACCTCCTGAGCAATGATTGCACTCCACCCAGAATATCCACTTCCCTTAGAACCCTCCATTCTGTCCTCCTTGTCCCAGACAGCATAGATGATCCAGTTAGGGTGTTCCACAAATCATTCCCAGACTTCCTCACAGATCCAGGAAGGTGCACTGACCACTGGTTCTTCATAGACCCTCTTGTCCACCACAAGGAGATCTTACTTGCATGTCTTGATGTGATGGGGAAGAGATTGAAGAGGAACATCTGCAGGTTGGATGATGATGCTGTCCTGAGCAAGATTGAGGATCTTTCCACACTCAGGGCCACCCACATTGACAATGCCCTGGAATATGCATGCAAGTTTTGGGCAAACCACCTTTCAAAGATTTCTGGCAGCACTGATGGTAGAGAAGATGTGGAGAAGGCAATTGAAGACTTCTTTACAACTGGTTTCTTGTTCTGGGTTGAGGTGTTGATCCTCACAGGAAGCCTTGAGATTGGTGTTCATGCTCTCCATAACATAGAGCAGTGGTATATCCTGGTGAGCCAGATGCAGAAATTCTACTAAAACCTGTGTTAATGTCTGTTTAGATAGGAGTTTCCTGCAAGTGGACAACTGATAGCAAGCTATTTATCCTGGAAGGTTTTGATGCAATTCAGGACTGCCCTGCAAGGATCTACACTATTGTTCCTATACTTTGCCCTCAATCCTGGCTCCATGAGTGCTATTCTTCAGAGTTCTCATCCAGGATTAAGGTAGTGGTTGGACCAGCTCAATGGGGAATATGTATCCGTACAGTTTACCATGAAGTTAGAGGTCCTCTTGCATACTGGAGCAACAATATTGCAATAGGTGGTCACATAGGAGACATCACTATCCTTGATGCACTCATAGGCAGCCAGACAGCTGTTCTTTCTGGGCACAGGCAGAATGTTACTTCCCTTGCCTACTCATTAGATGGTACATTTCTTGTATCAGGGAGCTATGATACAACCATCAAGCTTTGGGACATACAGACTGGTGGAATTGTCAAAACCCTCCATGGCCACACTAAAACAATTAAGTCAGTGTCTATCTCAGCAGATAACAGTACGATTGCATCAATATCTGGGGATCAACAAGGGAGCCGGTCAGCCTATTTATGGAATATTAAGGCAGGGAATTATCACATCATAGGAGACATTAGTGGATATTCTATCTTCTCCCCAAAATGTATCTTCTCTCCTACAAACTCTCAACTCCTACTATCATCTATTGATGGTAATACACAGCAGTGGGATATCAATGGTTATAAGATTGGATCTCCAGTTTCTGGTTGTTGTGCTGCATTTTCCCCAGATGGTACCCAGTTTATTTCACAGAGAGAGAAAGGCATCACCATCAGAAACACTGATTCCAAGAAGACTCTTAAAAAATTCAACTTAGATGATATACCTAGCCATTGCTGCTTCTCTCCCAATGGAAAGCTCATTGCAGTAGTTGTTAGTTTTACCATCTACCTTTGGGACACTGCTGGCCCAAGCCCCCGGCTTATCCAGACCTTTACTGGACATAGTTCTATCATCACCTCACTTGTATTTTCCTCCCCCTATTCCCTCATCTCAGCATCTCAAGACAGGTCAATCAAATTCTGGCAGATTAGTACCTCACCAGTAGACCCAGGTGCCCCTAGCACAAAGTTTACTTCTCTCACTCCAACCCAAATCATGTCTGTCAGCCTACAGGCAAGGGATGGCTTAGCCTTTTCACTTAATCTAGCAGGAGTAGTGAAAACCTGGAATATTTTGACTGGCCACTGTGAGAAATCATATAAAACTCAGATTGAGAGGGTTGAGTATGCAGATATCCAATTGATTAATGACAGAGTGATCATTGTCTGGAAAGACTTTGGATTCAATATATATGTTTGGGATGCTAGGAAAGGCAAACTCAGGAGTATAACAACAGCTGGTATTATTTGGGATCTCAGAATGGTTAGAGATGGGTCAAGAGTACTTCTGCTGGGTCCCAATGCCATCTCTGCCTGGGATATATGGACAGGGAAGTTTGTATGCAAGGCAAGCCTAGAGAAGGAGCATGGAAGGTTTGATGCCCTTCAACTGGATGGTTCAAAAGTATTGGTTCATTTTGGGAAGTCATTTGTTCAAGGCTGGGACTTTGGGACCCCAGGATCAACCCCCACCCAGTTCTCTGGAATACCCTCAGACAGATCCCATCTCAGTTTCATTGATGTTAGAAAGTGGTTAGATGGTAGTCCAGTTAGAGTTGAGGATAGTGTCACTGGAAAGGTGGTTTTCCAGCTATATGGGAGATATGCAAATCCTTCTGCCATACAGTGGGATGGTCAATATTTGATTGCTGGTTACAGCACAGGGGAGGTGTTGATTTTGGACTTCAGTGATTTTCTTGCTTAGTAGTGACTTGCATTGTATATGATCCTGTAACAGTATTTACCTATGCAAAGTATTCCTTCAATAACAACTGTCTATCAATTCTGACCTCTGCTGAGTGATACATATGCCCCTACTAGTGTAAGTCAGATATGAAACCTTGGAATCCTTGCTGACTAGAATCTGAGGGTTGTGAGGGATTTGGCAGGCCCTTACTGATTTTCTGTGCATCCCCTGTTCTGTCAGCAATTAATATG
>Ga0307515_10020759_pt1 | contig 11692 bp, 7 predicted proteins | sample 17_EM_MG_FD_194513 | JGI IMG/M metagenome (GOLD analysis project Ga0307515, IMG submission 194513) | Populus trichocarpa ectomycorrhiza microbial communities from riparian zone in the Pacific Northwest, United States - 17_EM | ecosystem: Host-associated > Plants > Roots > Unclassified | place... | reverse complement strand
ATATCTCATATATTATTTTAGGCTAATTTTAGAAATTTATTCAATCAAGTCCTTACTTGATTGTTTCTGAATCTAGAATTGCAATCACTTGTATTAATTACATTATAGTCCTTAATTTCTAAAATTTATTTATAATCAAGTCACACATGATTAATTATCTCATTTTAATTTATAATCAATGGTTTTTATGTGTGACATATTAGATTCTCCAATAAGTTGATCCAAATATAAATCACAATTCTAAATAAAATAAGATTAAATAAATTAATTTATTATCAATTCAACAATTGTTTAATTTATATTTAAAGATTAAGTACAATGTCTAGTAACTTGTCATGACCCCCTAAATATTAGAAAAGTCATAAATGGTTTGACTTAACCTTTCAACGACCAGTTTCTCATTGTAATTATTATCCCTTCATCAACAATGTTCTGATTTAGACATTATAGCATGAAGTGTCTACATTGCAAATGATGTTTGTTCTCAATACCATAGTCATTGATTCTTTGAATAAAATTTAAAACTATTTTCAAATTTCATTCAACCTCACATAAGAATTTACAATCAATATTATTTGAGAATAGATGAAATATTTTTTCTAATTCATCAAGGGTGATAAATCATCTCTTGATTACTTAAATATCTTCATATAATTCATATTATATCTAATATCTACTCATTTGTTACCCTTAATTAGCACAACATGTAGCATGATCAAAATATAACACTCCTTAAATATGATAACTTAGTGATTTCAAGTTTAAGGATCACCTACAAAACCATCACGTGAGTCTTTCCATAAACACAGGTGATATCTCCATATGAAATTCTCATATAGGTTAGTTCAGTGTACATGTGATCTGACAAGCACCTACATATTAGTTCTAGGTATCCCTCATATCTTAGTTTATGAGAACAATTGTTTCCTTCCATAAAGGAAAGAATATAATATGTATCGGTTTCAATAGCTCTAATTAATATTTAGTATTAATAGAACATTGACCAAGAACATTTAGGAACAATGTTTTAATACAATAAGAATCTCATAATTATAACAACTTCATAATTTCCTTTGCAAAGCATTTTTACCCTAAGGACTTTATGTTTACTTTAGGTTCGTTGATCAAATATTAGATTCATTCATCAAATATTTGATGAATATTATATGTTTCAAAATTCAATTATTTTGGAAAATTAAGGGTTTTCTTTGTCTAAAAAAAAATGGTGTTGTTGTTCGGGTGACCTACCCGTGATGTGAAAAATATCTAGAATTTTTCATAAATAGTTTGTGATCAGGTGACCTACTCGTGGTTTATAATCAGATAACCTACCTATAATGTGAAAAATATCTAAGATTTTTCACAAATAGATTGTGATCGGATAACATGCCTAATATGTGAAAAATATCTAGAATTTATCACAAATAGCCTGTGATCGGGTGACTTGCTTATTGTTTATGATCGGGTAACATGCCATTTATGTGAAACATATCTAGGATTTTCACGAATAATCTGTGTTCAGGTGACTTGCTCATGCTGTGAAAAATACCTAGGATTTTTCATGAATGATTTATGTTCGGGTGACCTTCTTGTGGTGTGGAAAATAAGATTTTTTCAACTTGATTATTTTATAGAGTGACGAGCTTGAAGAAATTTTTTTAAAAAGAAAGATCAACTCAAATAAGATTTTGCAATTTTGGCTTTTTTATAGAGCAATCATCTCAAAGATCTAGACATTTCAGAGAGTGATGAGCTTGAAGAAAATTTCTTGGAAAGAGTGATAAACTCAAAGAAGATTTTGAATTTTTAACTTCTTATAGAGTGATCATCTTGAAGATCTAGTCATTTTTAAAGAGTGACAGACTTGAAGAAAATTTCTTTGAAAGAGAGATTAGCTCGAAAAAAAAATTGATATTTTAACTTTTTATATAACGATCATCTCGAGATCTAGTCATTTTAGAGATTGACGAGCTTAGAGAAAATTTGTAATTTTGACCTTTTATAGAATGGTCATCTCAAATATTTAGTTATAACGATCATCTCGAGATCTAGTCATTTTAGAGATTGACGAGCTCAAAGAAAATTTGTAATTTTGATCTTTTATAGAATGGTCATCTCAAATATTTAGTCATTTTTAAAGAGTGACAGACTTGAAGAAAATTTCTTTGAAAGAGAGATTAGCTCGAAGAAAAAATTGATATTTTAACTTTTTATATAACGATTATCTCGAGATCTAGTCATTTTAGAGATTGAGGAGCTCAAAGAAAATTTGTAATTTTGACCTTTTATAGAATGGTCATCTCAAATATTTAGTCATTTTAGAGAGTGGTGAGCTGGAAGAAAATTTGTAAATAGAGCGGTCATCTCAAAGATTTAGTCATTTTAAAGAGTGACGAGCTTAAAGAAATTTATAATTTTGTCCTTTTTTATAGAGCGGTCAACTCAAAGATTTAGTCATTTTAGAGTGTTGAGCTGGAAGAAAATTTGTAATTTTGATCTTTTTATAGAGCGGTCATCTCAAAGATTTAGTCATTTTAGAGAGTGATGAGGTCAAAGAAAATTTGACTTTAAATGCTGGGTCTTTAATCATTTCTAGTTGCTTTCGAGGAATATTCCTTAAAAATTCTTGAAAGATCTCTTATGATGTTTATGCGTGCATTTTACTTGTATTGAAATATAGGCCCCCCTTTCTTTGTCATCTCTTTATTGCTTGATGGATGAAGTTTATAATTTATGAAAGGAGTTTTCTTGGTTGCTTGATTCTTCAACCCACTCAGGTTTTGTTTGTGTGATTAATGTGTTTGACTATATATTTCAAATTGCCCCCAGTTGATCTGGTTATATGCATCTCTTCAACATTCATCAAAATACACTCATGCAATAAAATCTTTATAGTCATCTTCCAAAGGGTAAACCACCTCTTAGCCATGAAAATGTTCCTCAAGTGTAGCGCTACTCTTAATTAGTGATGGAGTTCATCAAGTAATCCACTATTATAGATTGTCTTTGAGCAATATTGCCCTCAACTTATTTGGATATTATTCATTACCCCTCGTAAGGTCTACAACATTGCCCCCTGGTTACTCAACTTTCTAATGACGACTCATCAAATGTGACAACATCATCTTCGTCAAGGACTTTGCAAACTCGGTCGATGACCCTTTTTGTTTGAAAATAATTTTTTTGTTTTGGAATCAAATCACAAATTTTAAAGATCCTATACATTCAAGTCTCATTGTTGCAAAGAAATCATGGGTATGTAATTTTAAAAGTGTTTCTTCGATCGTGACGTCATTCATCACTAAGATACAATTTTCGTGTGTATTTGGTTGACAATTGACAAGGTAAGAAGGAAATGTCATCTTAAAATTTGCCTATCCATGACTCAAATAAAAATCCTAAAATTTTAACACTTGTGTTTTTTTTATTTCAGGAATTTATTCGATACGAGCTTCTTTTTTTTCAACTCCCTAAGGGTTTATATTTAGAAAAAAGATAATTTGATCTGTCATGCAAGCAAGATCGGAATCGATGAAGGTACGTAGTAAGGTAATGATTAGTACTTAAAAGTGTATTTTTATCAAGGTTTTATATCATCATTTTGCATTTGAAGTATCAATAACTCCTTAACTAGAGCATGTTTTATAATAACATGTCTAATAATATAAGATACCTGTAATTTATGGTAAATGTTTATCTTAAATGCAGGCCTATCACATAAATCAAAGGATTGATTGATGAGTTCAACTACTGAAATTGAGAAGACAAAGAGAGCGTTAAGTTTAGAAAAGAGATATTGGTTCAGTCCAAACTGGAACACTTTCAGTCATTAGGTCATATCTGGAGCTGTAGATCTTGGATTTCAATTTTGTTTATATGGCTAGAAAGCTAAGACATAGGCCTAAAACATTCATGGGAGTCCAAGACTCAATTATGCTATTTGGAAGTCCAAATCTTAGCAACAATGGAGAAGTCAGAATTTGTCCTACAGTCCAAATCTTAGCTCAAGGTTTTGTTGAGAAAAAATTTGTCTCATTTTTTAGCATTTATTTTATCAGCATGAATAATAACGAGTAACTTATTCGTGATGTCATCATTCTTATGAAAAGTTTTTTGTATTTTGAAAGCACTATTTATCAATTTAGGTTGTTTGCTTGCTTGATCATAAAGGAATTTTAAAGGCATATAATGTAGATTATGGCTCTTGGCTATAAAATAAAGGATTTGTAGGCTTAAAGAGTGTTTTATAGTTCTAAAAACTTAGGGTCACTACCATTTACTTGACTCATTCTGTCTTCCAGTCTTCTTTCATTTATTTCTTTTATTTTCCTTTTTTTATTGTTTTTGGCGGGGCATCCTTACTTGATTTGATTTTCTTTCTTTTTTATTCCTAATTCAGGCATGCCCCCAGTATTTGAGTTTTTTGGTCTTTCTTGCTTTTTGATCTTTGAATTTATATTTGCCACTTAGTGTGTGGTATGATTATAGTCAGGATCAACCTTTGATTTTTTAGAATTTCTATTTTCCCTAAGTATAGAGTGTGATCCTAGTCGAGTTTAATTTATGAAAGGCTCAATCAGGCTCAAATAAGAACCACAATGGGGTATATTCTAGAGCATGAAAGGATAAAAAAGATGGTCTTTCATTATTTCAAGCAACTAAAACTGACAAATTTTATTCTTGTCCAGTATAATGGTTTGAGACTTTTTCATGAGACTATGTTCTTATGAATGAATGACTAGTGAATCCAACTATCTGTGATTATGCATAAAGTTAAAATATGGTTGGAGAGACATAAGATGTGAGTTTTTGCATATTTTCTCATTTTTCATTGCTTGGGTTCAAGTTTGTTTGGTCACCTCAGGAATGGGTTGCCAGATTAATCCATTTGTCATCTTTTGAGCAAGATGCTGAAATGCTATTTTTACCAAACATCGAATTATTTTCAAAATAAAAAAGCCAATCCAATTTTTCAGGATTATATTGGAAAAAACAATTTTTACAAAATTTATTTGGTCACGGTGTTTTGAACAGAGCCATGGGATCAATTTTAAGAATCAATAAGTTTTAAAATGGTGGGAATTGCCTCTTAGCGTTTTGTCTAGCACACCTTGAAGTTCAACTAATTTTACCATTATATTATCCAATCATGGACAACAAAAAAAATACTAAGTATTACTTTCACAAAACATCTCTTTATTTCAAGACAACAAAAAGATAAATAAAATACATATTTCATTAAAAACATGTGATATGATCCCAACACATATGGGAAACATACTTAAAGCAAGAGTAACAAAGTTCCATAATAATAGGATTAACAATGCAACACCCTTTTTTTAGGTTAGCTTTCCCAGCAACATTTGTGTTTTCCTAGCACTCATCTGTATTTTTATTGTTCGCTTGCTATACTTAAGATGGTCTAGTGACAATGTAGTTGGTATTATTATCCTTCAAAAACTCAACTTGTCCCTTGTTTTCCAACGTTCAAACTTAATACTTGAAATTTTTGTAACTTTCAATCGAGTGGCTGAGGATCTCATCATGATATTCACATTTCTCATCTGGTAAAGATATATCAATCTTTAATAAAGGTGTCAAAGTAGCTGGTGATGTGAAAATAGACGGTGTCCTAGATGGCTGAATGGGATGTTGCGTTACGGAATGGTTTTAACATATATTCCCCATATAGGATCCTCTTTTTTATTCGTCCTCTGACATAACATCTAACATTACCCCTGGATTTCTAATCCTTCCCAAATTCAAGCCTTGCTCAACTTTTTCTATGATAGTCACTTCATCCATAAAATAAGCTAATGAATTACCGATCAATTAATTATAATACATGACTTTTAAAGGATTAATAAAGGTGACAATGAGCTCATTTTCAGGCACAGAAGAGGTAAGTTTGTGTTGCCATTTTACGCAACCTTAGAGCGTATTTTCTAATTGACTCATCATTTCGCATCATTATTCCTTGAAGGTCAAATCTAGTTGGAGCCTTTTTTAAGCCATACATAAATCTCTTTAAAAAGGCATCGACCATATACTCCCACTTCTTCATTTCAAAGCCATTCAAACTTGTATACCAGTTAAGAGTCAATCCAGTCAAGCTCTCATAAAAGTGACAAATCAAAAGCTCTTCATCATAAATTACTTTAGCCATTTTACTATAATACACCATAAGGTGAGTCTCTGGACATTGTGCTCCTATATACTTGACAATTTTAAAGGCTTTGAGTTTTCTAGGAATCTCAACATCTGGCTTACAGCATATTTCCCTAGTTGGAAGCGGATCATGAGTTACTATATTGAATACACCATTTTTCTCCTGGAATGGTAGCCATTCATATTAAATCAGTTGGTGAATCTTTCTTATGAAGCCTTGACAACAATCAATAAAATGACCCACTGCTCATACATAGTACTTGCATTTGGCATTCTCGTCGTACCATTTAGGAAAAGGTGGTTGGATAGGTTTAAATAATTGAGGCATTATTTGATGGGCATTTTTTAGCCTTTAATAGATATCATTAATGAGAATTGGGAGGGGAGAAAATCACTCTCGAAATTGTTTTTTATGGTTATGAAATCCAGGTTGAAACAAAGGCAAATGTATTTGGTGTATCTGGTTTGTAGCAATATGCAGTGAAGTATGAGGCAAGACAACATGAATCTTTAGTGAACTTTGGGTGTTAGAAGCAAGATTTCACAAACTTTAATTAATTAGATAAGCATCCAAAACTTCTCTTCTAATGAGTGTGCAGAGGGACAAGGGGCATGCTCATGGTGAACTTCTCACTATTGGCTTCCATGTGTGGGGGTCCTAGCATGATAACCGTTCAGAGTGAATGATTTGTCCTATCAGATTAGTTAACAGAGTCATCTCCATTCTTAGAAGTTATCACATTTCTGCCTAGGTTGAACATCCTCTTTGTCTCCCATTTGCTTCTTAAAAGAGGGCGGCGTTTTTTAGGGGTAGGCCTATATTTCTCCTTCAAATGAAAAACATGCTAGTTTGCCAAATAAATATGATATGCTTACAGAAAGGAAAGGTAAATTAAATACAGGTTTACCCTTTGGGGTTGACAATGGTCTTCATCTGATGTCATTATTACACCAACAATAGAATCCACATTCATCTCAATGGATTTGTAATAGCTCAGACTCTTATAGAATCTATGTGATGACAATTTTTCACCCAAAAATCCTGGAATTCAGGATGTTACATATAGGGCTTCCCTTAATGAATTGATAAATGGCACATACATCGTAAGAATATGTTCAATTCATTAGGTGAGTATGGGTAGGTTTTTTACCTAGTCTCAAAAGGATCTCAGATTTGTCTAGTGATGGTCCTCGTAAGGACAGTATAGGGGCATTGCAAGAAATGGCTAAGACACGTATGTTCATCATTACCAAGCAGGCACTCACATCTGAGTTTGATGTTTCACGGGTCTGAACATGATTAATAGTCATAGGGTAGACTGTTAATCCCCAACTAACCTAGAAGTTTGTATGTGTTCTCAAAAAAATTAAAGCATGTAATACATGAGGCAATAATCCATATCCAATATACAATGTGTGAGCAATATGTACAAAAATTAATGCGTATATAAAGCATGTTGAAAATAAGTGCACAAACCAACAAGAATAAAACACAACAACCAGACAAACAACAAAGCTTAGTCCATAGCAAACTCCCTAGTGGAGTCAACATCCTGTAACACGTGTGCCGCGTCGCAACAATCATTCTCCTAGATCAGGATTCTGAGTGGTGTGGAAAGATGAAATTCTTATCCTTTTTATGGTTAAAAAGGTTTCAAGTCACCACCTAGTATTTTGATCACTAAGAATCCTAACTGATCTTCAGAGTCTAGATAAGGAAAATGGTTGTGTATAGGAATGACAATATCATCCCTGGTACACTCTACCTAAGATAAGTTGCATTGTTTATTTGTCTGACTATTATTAAGGCACTGTTGTGTTTTTATAACCGTTGTTTTATCTATTGGTTGAAGGAGATCCACCCTAGTAGAGTGGACAATAATTTTACAGATCAAGCCTAGCCATTCTAAAGTCAAACATATTTTTGCATTTTTTCTTTTAAAACTAGGAATACATTTTGTGTGTAAGTTCATAATCCTTGGTAGTAAAAATAAACAAAATTAATTTTTTAATGTTTTTAAAATTTAGGCCAAGTCCTCGTGTCTTTAATAAACTTGTTATTAAATTTATAATACATGCAAAACATAAAAACTATTTTTCTTTATTTTTTTTACGCTAAATCAAGCAAGTATTTTTGTATTTTTCTTTTTTATGAAAAATGCAAACATGATTATTATTTTTTGAGAAACTTGGTCATATGTAATGTAAATCATAAATATGTTTTTTTAAGGACTTTTTTTTATTTTTCTATTTTTAAAAATGTAGTTTATTTAATACCAGAAAAACACCATACATGTAAATTCACAATCCCAAATATTAAATACTAGTTATCTTGACTTGTGCTTTGCCGTGGGTCGGATATGTTTTTTTGGCAAAACAAAATATGCAAGGTTTTTAAATGTATTTTTTTTATTCTAGTTATAAATCAAAAGGCTTATGCATGCATTTAATTAAATACATCGAGAATCATTTGTGCAATTAAATGCAAAAAACAAAGTGTGAGTGAGTCTATTCAACTTGCCTTGTTGCAGGTCGAATAATTGTTTTTCCTAATGCAAAATAATTAATGTGTAGGTGTTATTAGTGTGTTTTTTGACATCGAGTAAAGAATATAACCATGAATAAAAAATTTGATGCTTATATATAACAAAAATATAGTAAAAATTATATGCGTTATTGTTACCTATTTTTAATCACACAAAAAATAATGGACATGCATGAAGAAATCCTGGAAGATTGCCAAGGTTGGTGGTGGAGGAGCAAGATGACATGTAGAAAAGTTAAAGGAATAAAATGTATAAGATTGGCAAAATTAGCAACTCAATTCTGGCTGACAAAAGGCCTCATTGGTGGAAATATTTTTATTTGGGGTAAAGAAATGCAAATTTGGAGGGTCAAGGACTCAATGAGAATTTTGGAAGGCTCAATTAATTTTAGTAAGGACTTAATTGCAAGGGAAATTCGTTTTTGGATTCAATTTAGGTGTTAATTGAAAGAAATTAAAATATAGAGATTGAAATTGGACTTTGAAAAATTTAATTGGTCAAATCAAATGCTTAATTATGAAAAAATCAAAATTTAGAGACCAATTAAAGATTTAATTGTAGATTTCCAAGACCAATAACCAACTTGTAAGTGGCGTGCAATTTCGAGGGTAGAAATTGGTGAATTCAGAGGCTAAATTGAAAGGAATTGAAATTTTGGTAGTCAATTAAGGATGAGATTGAACAAATTGAAAAACAAAGACTCGTTTGTAAAAGGCGTTGAACTTTGGGGCTAATATTTGATCTTGACATGGGTGTAATTGCATGCAATTAAAAGTTGGGAGACAATTTTGAGTGCAATTAAAAGAAATTGGAAGAGGATGGACTAAATTGAACTTTACCAAAACCCAAATGTCTAGGGTTTAACCTAGATGACATGTTGTTCATCATATGTTCATCTTCTTCCATAACGGTCTTAGTTGGTTGAGTAGGCATCTTCAAGTGAATGAATGAGGTATTTTTTACTACCTCAAGGGTTGTAACCACCATTATTTAACTAAGAAAGACCTCCTTTACATCCCTATGCCCATTAAATTGGACGTTTACACCCAAATTCTTCCATAAAAATCTTCAACATCTTGTACATGATCAGCTTTCCTTGTATTTTTAAATTTGAAGCTAATTGAGTTGACACTTTTAGATGAATGAATGTGAAGCTATAGACCTCCAAATTGAGTAGGGTTTGATCCAAACAAAAGGTATGCACCTCCTCTACCAACTTCTGGTGGTTTTCGATGACATTTACATTAGAGTTGCTCCAATGAAGCCTCAGTAGTAATCAACCTAATCAGCCTTAATTGTGACATCCATTTTTCAAAAACCACCTATTTTTTTCATGTGTTCACACTTAGAGCTTCTCAAAAAGTTCTTATCAATGGCTTTATAACCTCTCTTAAAATCAAAAGGCCAAAAATAGTTTTTTGCCCTCTAGGTCTAGCAATTGAAAGACAGAAACAAAGTTAAATGATTTTTTTTAAAAGATTGAAACAACTGAATTAATGGACTTACATATAACTTATGCCTAGAAACCATGTACACGTAGAAAACAAGCACGATAGATTTAATGAACTTTACCCAGCACCTACATTATTTCCTACTGCTCAGTGTTAGAAAAGTGATATTTCATTTCTTATTAATCCCAGAAAGTCTCATACAGTTTAAAACAAAGCATGCTCCACCCTTCCTTTCCAAAATACAATGTAAAAAAATACTTCTCTTTTTTTTAAGAATAAGAATACCATGTTACTGTCTTAAAAAAAGAATACCACCTTTCCTGTTTTCTTTCCATGAAAATGAATTGTCATCTTTTAACCATCTTTTAACCATAAATGAACCTTTGTTTTGCATCTCATATCTTCATTATCTATTAACCAAAACAATGCACCGCCTAGATAAAACCAAAAATGGTATATTCATCTAGTAAACTAAAACATGGCAACATCAACTTGCAACCTCATGAAATAAGTTAAGAAGGGAAGTTGTACATGTTCTTCTTACACAAATGATAGGTCCTAGTCAAAGTTGTTAGTATTATGCAAATAAAATTTATTGCAATGTCGCGGTCGCACAAATTAATTACCCTAGCTTAGAACACACAAGATAGTATAGACCAAGCAAGGGGTCGATCCCACGAGGAAGTTTCAAGTTAGATTTTTATGTTGTACGTTATGTAATTGGGGGGATTTGGTTTGTGATTATCTAAACTATGGCAGCAATTAAACTAATAGAAATTTATCAAGAAAACAAACCTTGGTCGCAAGCACACATCCACCAACGGAAATTAGAACCGATCCTTGAAACGAAAATTGCAGTTTATGTTCTGAAATTTTATCTTTTCTTAATGTTGATTAATTAACGGATCCGCCGTATAATTAATCATAACCAACAAACAATCAAAGTGTCTGCACTAATGATTCAATTTAATGGCAGCTTTAAGAACTAGATAATTTCATCAAGATAAACATACAAGTTGTCCGCAGCTTGTGTCACTTTGTTCAAATGTTCTCCCTAAGTTCAATAATGTAGTTCCGCCACAATTATCAAGCTTAGTTGCTTCACAAGTTCGTATATCACAACTCCGGTTTTGATATTAAACTTAGCAATAGATTGTTCACAACAATAACTTAGAGTCCGCTCTAGCAATCATCAACAACAATCATAGGAAATATGCATAGGAAAACAATCATACTCATTCATAACATCAACTGAAAATAAAAGGAAGAATAAATCTCACGGTTCTTGAAATCCGAAGGTTTGTTGTGTCCTTGCAACCAAGAAAAGAGCTTAGCCTTGCATATTTATGGAACAACTACTTCTAAAGATTGAAGAGAGCATGATTTTTGGATTTGTAGAGGAGAGAATTTGTGTTTATTCTCTGCTGGCTGCTGCCTCCTTCTGCTCTCCCTCTTTTCTGCTGGCTGCCAGCCCCTTCTCTCTTTCTTTTTATATGCTAAGAAACCCTAGTCTCTATTTTACAAAAT
>Ga0307515_10020758_pt1 | contig 11692 bp, 9 predicted proteins | sample 17_EM_MG_FD_194513 | JGI IMG/M metagenome (GOLD analysis project Ga0307515, IMG submission 194513) | Populus trichocarpa ectomycorrhiza microbial communities from riparian zone in the Pacific Northwest, United States - 17_EM | ecosystem: Host-associated > Plants > Roots > Unclassified | place... | reverse complement strand
TCTATAATATATACAATATTTTCCGAAGTGCGGCACGATGCGGTTCTGATTTTCTAGAAATCGATGACGTACCGCACCGCACCGCCACGGTTTTACCGCAAATTTTCCTTACCGCGACATTCCTTAACAGCAGGTAATCGCCGACATGATATCCATTCATTGAATGCTCTGCATGGTCAAGACCTCTCCCGCGCTGTTTGAATAGGCGGGTGTACAAGCAGGGCAAACGAGTGGACTGCACGTCATTCCATCGTGAATTCCAACATGTGGACCACGGAAGTAGCCTCACAGCCTCTGAATCATCGGCATACATCTTCGGTTTTTCTGTCCACCACTGATCCCCGGCCTTGGACTCCTGCTCCCGACGTGCGAAAGTAGTCCGTCGCTTTTGGAAATCACAGCCCGACTGGAACTGCGCCGGGTGAGGGTGGAGTGAAATCGAGTCATAGCACCTGCAGTGGTCTGTACCGTAGTGAATTCGAGACCGGTTTCCTGAACGAGGTTTGGACAGGGTTTCGCTCCGATGAATCTGTAAGAAGATGAGATCCAAGTGCAGTCTGCGAAGACCAGGAGTATGCTGCGGTATGGTGTTAACCACTCCCCGGTAGAACGTGCGAGGCGTGGTTCTATCGTCACCCATATGTCGGTTCTCGCATCGGTCCGCACGATTATGTCCCCTTGCGCGGACCCATCCTACACGACGCTCTCTTATATCTCGCAGGCGCGAAAGGCGGCTCACCAATGCGAGCGAATTTACCCTGCAAGGACTACAAAGATGCGTACATCACCCCAACCAGTGGAGTACCCAAGCGCTTGCCCATGAACGCTTCTCAACGCATCCTTACGTTGTCGACCTCCGGATCCTCGGCCACCAGACTCGCCGTATATTCGTCACCCTCGAACCACAGGAGTAGCCTGCAGCTCTGCCGAAATCCCCAGCCCCGACTCCGACTAGAGTGGTACAGCACAACGTCGCCAGTCGTAATGGGAATGTGTGTGATAGTCGAAGGTCAAAGGGCGCTTTCGCCGCTGACTCGCCCGCGGCACTAGTACCTTGGGCAGGCAACAGCATGTGTGGGCGAGGGGGGGAAATGTGTGGTTGGTACGACAGACTGACGTTGAAATGAGGCTGTTGGTTTCGTGTGCGTGCTAGGTCTCTTGGCGGCGGGTGTGGCTAGAGTGTTGAGTAAAAATCGAGGCTCATCCTGCTCAACGAAATCATGGTCCTGCGCTCGAAAGAACATGCCTAGCTCATCCCATACCCCCTCTGCGTAGTCCTGGTTATTGTAATGTGTGCATCTGCGATCTGCATGCAATATTCTTATATTTTTCACTTCAAATTTGGCATCCACTGTGATCTTCGACCTTCACCCTCTACCTCCTGATGATACACTCCTCGAGGTCTGTTTTCTCTTTGCCTAGTTGGTGTGAATGTAGAAAGAGTAGGCACAGACAGTAAGTGGCCATTAGTAAGGGATATGATGTCTGACAACGGAATCAAGGAGAAACGAATGCCAGATTGCGAGTTAGGAAGGGTAGCAAGAGACGCATGGTATTTTGAATACGAAATAAGTAAGTAGGTATGCCAGAAAGTAGCCCCTCGCGGCCATTTGTTGGAGTTTCCACGAGACCGATAATAGGACGAAGCTACCCGCGTTTGTTGGGGCCCGGTATAAACACGTAGCGCAAGGTCGATGCCCTTACATCCGAGGTGTTGCCATGTGATGGCCCCGGTGGACCGTAACGATCGGAGCGCGCTGAGGCTAAGACAGCGTATCCCAAGTTCCCACACAATGGACCCGATCGCGGACAATAGGGGCCATTAGTTTTTTAAGGGGGTTACGGTACCCAGAGTTTCCACATGTGCCATCAAACGCCCAAATGATCTAACACGCCTTTGGATCGAACGAGCGCATGTTTCAACCCATAGGGCACTTTCGCAACTTGCTACTATGGGATAACCCATTTTATTACTGTAGTTCCCATATCAGGCCCTTCTATCTTGCCAGCACCAAGTGCTCTGCTTTTATTTGGGCGGACAAACACAACCATACTTGGACCACGCTTCTACCTTTTGTAAATCCAGTGGCAACCATCCAAAGTACCAGGTATTGTCATAACACAGACGAGATCATTAGCGTTTTCAAAGAGCATCGTCCTGAGCGCATTAATCAATAATATCAAGGCGCTACTGGGCACATACGCCAGTGAGCAGCACGCTCTTTCTTGAACTAGTCACCATACATGCAACTGTTCAATCTCAGAGGATATGGATTCCGTCCGTGGACACAGGGCTACCTACCGATCATGACTCCCGCCTTTGAAGCCACTGCAAACCGTGTTTCCGCTGGGATGTGTTTTCCCTTGCCCTTTGAAACCCAAACATTTCTATTCCCCGTCCCGCCCTCTCAGGCATTCTACACCCACTCCTGCTAGGAAATCCACAAGGGCCTCCGTGAGCCGACAAGGGCATGAAGGGCTAGGAAGGTAGATGAGGACACAAACGAGGCATTCACTTGAGGCATGGAATCGGTATATTTCCTAGACATTCGTAGGGGTGGGGTATAATTGACTTTGCTCTTTATACTCGACTACACGCACGAAACGATGTGTTTTTTGTGCCCACTGCAAACGCTCAGCGACACAAAATTGAATATTCGAGTCCTTATATACCTGGTCACGCTCCCGGGCCGTGTAAAGGCCATGAACTCATGTAACTCCGGCTACTCTGGCTACCCGACCACTTCTGATATTTCTGGCGGCTTCCGCCCCATTTGGAGATTTACAAAAGATGTCAAAGTATGATCTCACAGTCCCCTCGACTGTGGCAATCGGTGGGCCGCGGCATCCTGTAGCAAAACGATTGAAGCTGGAAAGGAAAGAACTGGTCAAGGAAAAAGTGAGACCTGTTCGAGCCTGCAATCGGCATTAGTTCCCCGAGGTACTCGCCTATTCTTTCAAGCTTCCCTCAATTCATTCAGCACCGGTTTCCAATCCTTTCTATTGGACAATCCCTCAACTTTTCCCACAATTCATTCGGGCCTGGGATGAATTGAGGAAAATGTCAAGAGGAGGTCGAGGAAATGAATTAAAGGTAATCTTTTAAATTACAGGCCCTCACAACCCTCGCGTTTCCTCGGCCTTTCCTTGCCGCAATTAGGTTGGGTTGGCCCTAAATGGGTCCCATTGTCTTCTAAACCCTGGTCCCGGGCTCAACCCAACCCAACCGCCATCCGTGTACGTCTTCGGCACCTGTCCTGAAACCGGTCAATGTTTTACAATCCACTCAAGGGATTAGCACCCACAGGGAATAATCTGCAATTATGTTATCAAGACCCTATTCATTGACCACACTCATTTTGTTACCGGTGCTCGTCACGCTCCTTGTTGGGACCCTGGGAGCAGCAAAGAAAGTCATTGTCGATGATATTGACACAAGAATACTGTACTCGCCTAATGGGTGGGCCACACAGACTACCTGTCCTTCGTGTTTTCCTCAGCTCGACAAGAACCAAGTGCACGATAGAACCTGGCATTTCTCTAAGTATGCATGCGACTTTATTTTTTGCTTGAGATAGTAAGCTCATGTCAATAATTTAGCAATACAGCCAATACGGGCTTCACTTTCTCCTTCACTGGTCAGTTCAATCACCATCCCGATCCCTGGGCTCAAATAAAAACTTTTCACACGCAGGGACATCGGTTGAAATTCGCTATATAGCATCAGATACCGTTCAAATGTTGGCCGAGAGAGTCAGCTACGCGCTTGATGACACTCAATTTGGGATAGCTTCCCAGTCCCAGCACCTAAACCCGATCGGTTATGCCTACGACCAATCGCTCTTCATTGTTACTGGTTTATCGAATACGAGACACACCCTCCAAGTGAACATTCTCGAAGCCTCGAGTGTGATGGTGCGTTCGGTTCTTTACTTGTCCAAGGGAACGCTCATACAAATTTGATTGGGCAGTTCGACTACCTGATATACGAAGACCAAGACATCGTGGTGCCGATTACTACCAAGATTGCACCCAGTACCAGCCCGAATTCGATTCCGACGAGTGTGGCGGGTACTCCAAATATTACGCCCAATACCAGCCCGAACTCGAATCCGACTGGTGCGACGAGTGTTGCAAATATAGCGGCCAATAGCGGCATATCCAATGTTATTATCGCCTCCATTAACACCGTCACATCCTATATCAGCAAGGTGTCGAGTACGACCAGTACGGTGGATAACATAAATATTGTACTCAGTACCAACGCGGGCTCGAGTCCGATCGTCAGTAGTACATCGTAAGCGCTGCGGCCATGAGTCCATTTTCTGCTTACTAATATATAGTATTACCTAAAGATCTCCTGAAGTCTCTCTTTCAAATTCGGGGTGAGTTATCACGACCAGCCGTGTGTCTGGCTTCATGGGTGACAACTATTTTTTCAGAAGCACTCCCAATGTCAACCTCGTGGCAATAATTGCAGGCGTGGTGTCAGTTGTGGCACTTATCGCCCTCGGCATTGCTCTCTGGCGCTTCCTCAAACGGCGAAGAGGCGCAAAGCTGGACGAGGCACCGGCCGACAGTGAATCTTTGGGAGTGACAACGCCAGCACCTCAATATATCACTGTACACCCCAAATATAGGCACTTGAATAGCGGTACGAATGACGTGCCAACGTCCTCACCAGAATCACCAGAATCACCTGTCGAAGCTGGCTGGATGTCGACGACTAGGCTCCCCAACGTCATGTCCGACGGATCAAGACGCACATCCGTATCCACATAGATGGGCCGTACTGATGATTGAGAAGATATCTCACTATCGCCTTGGGACATCATCCGGCCAGTCTTTCCGTTCTCCGCCCTTATTTTGGTAATAGTATTGTCACAACGAGCGCTTCCTTGTGTACATCTGCACGCTTCCTTGGGCCTTTACCCGCTTTCACGGAGTGATGCTTCCTTTGTATACACCTCCACTCCTTTACCAGTTTTTCTAGAAGTCGAATTCGCAGCTGGAAGTCGACTTGTAGTACTAGTCGTTAGTTCCACTTGCCGTGGTCAGGCATTCATCCTTAGGGGAAGCTGAAAGAGGTCAAATGCCCGAAAAGAGTAGGGCATTCGGTCGGGGCGAAATGGCCGACCAGATTCAACCGACTAGCGCGGGTGTTGGCAGTGCAAACAACAATCCAGACAATTGGCGATATCCATGACACCCGCGGTATCCGGCCACTCGTGTCGTCGTGCTGCGCTCCATGCTCCCGCTCCAGCCTGTGCAAGCGCGAAGACTCCGTATTATGGTACCACTCCTGACAACCATGTGCCACCGTTGCGGTCATACACCAGCTATTCTTGAACGCGTGGACGTTGGGGGCCCCTTTGACGGGTGGACACAACGCCAGCGTGTACTTTCCGGGGCTCCTCTGGATCTCAGTCCATGAGTATATACGAGAAGGAAGGGAACTATCTATGAACCGGTATGCCTGGAAATGGTATAGCGGTATATATGTGTTTAGATATACATATGTTCATTCCGTGCCATTGCTTGATCGTCGAAATTCATCGCATGATTGACCACTCACGATCCTCCCGGAGAAGCCCTCATAAAAATTATTCGAGGGCGTAAATTACTGCATCGCATCATCAATACTCCCACGCGTTTCCCACCGTCCCAGCTGCGGTACCCACAGCATCCACGTTTATTTTCATCACTCGGAGCCCAACATACAGTTCGCAAAGATAGGAGGGGTGTATTATTGTCCCGCCAACGTCCCCTCCACATCTTGGTCCAGCCCGCGCTCAATCCAGCCACCATCCGTGTACGTCTTCGACACCTGGCGTTATGCCAGCCAATATTTTCCGCCTGAATAATCCGCTCAAGGGGTCAGTACCCACAGGGAACGTCTGCAGTTATGGTATCAAAGTCCCTTCCATCGCCAACATTAATATTACTGGCTGTGCTGGTCGCGCTCCTTGCTGGGACCCAAGGGGCGACGAGGCGAATCATTGTCGATGACGCAGACACAAGGATACTGTACTCAAATAATGGGTGGGCCACAGAGACTACTTGTCCTACGTGCTTCCCCCAACTCGACGAGTCCCAAGTGCACGATAGAACCTGGCATTTCTCCAAGTATGCATACGTCTTCATTCACTTGTGATGGTAATCTCATGTCAATGGTTTAGCAATTCAGCCAACGCGGGCTTCACTTTCTTTTTCACCGGTTAGTTTCATCGCTCTCCGGATTTCCAGGCTCAAAGAAACTATGTCACACACAGGGACATCAGTTGAACTTCGCTATATAGCCTCTGATACCGATCAATTGTTAGCACAGAGAGTAAGGTACATAATTGACAAGGTGCCATACGGCGTAGCGGCCCAGTTCCAGCGCTTGGATCCGATTAACTATGCCTACAACCAATCACTATTTAACGTCACTGGGCTGACGAACACCGCACACACCCTCCAAGTAAACATTGTCCTGTCCTCCAGTGTGTTTGTGCGTTCGGCTCTTCCCTTTGTCCAAGAGGAGGCTCACGTAATCATGATTGGATAGCTCGACTACTTGATATACGAAGAAATGGATAATAGCACTGATTCAAGTCCGACCAGTAGCCCATCGTGAGCTGTTCGATCATTGAACCGTTTTCCATTTCCTGATGCATAAAATTACCTGAAGATCCACTCCCGATATCTCTCCTTCGAATTCGGGGTGCGTTAACCCACAGTGTGTCTGGCCTTAGCAGCTGACCCTGTTGCAGAAGCACGTCTAATACTGATTACGGGGCGATAATTGGAGGGGTAGTATCAAGCGTGGTACTTCTCGTTCTCGGCGTTGTCCTCTTCATCTTCCTCAAACGCCGAAAACGCGCGCGGGCGAGCGAGACAGTAGTTCCATACTTGGAGAGTAAACCTGTTGGACCAACAACGCCAGAACTTCGAAACTTCACTGGGCATCCCAAAGACTGCTCCTTGAATACTTTACAATCACCCTTACCAGATCAACCTGTAGAAGCGGGATTGATGTCGAGATCTCGGTTTCCCGGCTTCGCGTCCGACGGATCAAGACGTACACCTGCTTCCAGTTAGACGGACTTTGTCAATTGGAGGTGTCTCTTAATGACCTTTTGACGGCTATCTTGTCACATATAACGCTCCTTGAACATCTGCACAGTTTATTGGCATTGACACCGGCTTCTACGCAGTTATACTTCTTTGTGACACAGCACGGCGTTCTACTAGCGTAGTCGGAAGGGATTGCCTGACCAAGTCAGATTCGATCGGGTCCAACGCGAACTATAAATATAAAAATAGCTGAAGACGTGAAGCCAGGAAGAAAACAGGTAGTCAAATACATATATCAGTGATAAATACCGAGAGTATACATCAATTGCAAGCATCAGGCAAATTCTGGTTCCAGGCAATCGCTAATTGATCGGATGAAAATGAGCATAACAATGGGCTGGACCTAATCACATACTAGAAGCAAAGTAGCGAAAGGGAGTTTCAGAGAGGGACCGATCCCTTCAATCCTGTTGGGCTAGAATTGCCCCAAAGAGACTGTATGCCAAAGTAGGCGTTCTTCTCAGTATATCCAGGAGGGTCATAAGCTATTACGCTCGTTGTTCGGGGATTTGGAGGAGTGGGCTCGGGGGAATGTTCACCCAAAAGAGGTGGAGGCCGTCGTCGCTCGCTTTTCTTCGAGCGTTTCTTAGAGCGATATAACAAGAAGCCGACTATTGCGAGAACGAAAACCGTGGTACCTGACAAAATCCCACCAATCATGAGGGGCAGATTGCTAGGTACACTGTAAAGAGGGTTAGTAGAAATTTACAACGTCAGGATATATACCTACCTCGAGGCACTCCCTACTTGTGCCACCTCAAGGTTCGAGGACGTGGGGTTGAGCGATGTCAAGAGGTTGGTGGCAGTTCCAGTCACGTCAGCAATATTAATGCTAGTTTCCATCCCATTGTGATCCTCTACCTCATAAACCAAGTAGTCCAGCTACAGAGAAATAGCCGGTGAGCCATTATTACGGGCTATGTATCATGTGCGTACCCGAAAAGTTGTTAGGGGCTCTACCCTCAGTGTGTGTTGCTGATTTAATAGTCCTGAGACTGAAAGCAGAGTTTGATCATATAAGTATTCATGCCCGGTGCAATTGTGGACATATTCCGCCATTTGGCTGGCTTCGTCAATCGTATACGATGCGCGCGTAAAGTTGGAACCCGGACAGGTTGCAATGATGCGAACCTCAACAGAAGTTCCTAGCTGGAGTCATATGATGACTTCTGTGGAAAGATGGGACGAGAACTGACCAGTGAACGTGAAATTGAAGTCCACATTTCCAAGGTCTGAAATCTTCTCCACCCTGCCCCAGATTCATCAGTGCCAGCAAGTTGTCGGATTTGTTCCTCACGTGCCTGTGCCAAGTACCATGATTTACATATTCTTGTGTCCGGTTTGAGTCAGCCGGACACTCAGGGCAGCTGTGAGACTCAGTCCATCCTTTTGAGTAAAGAATTTTGTCGATTTCCGCGTCGTCGACGACAATTGTCCTAGCAATGGTCGCGCCCAAGGCGTGAGCCCAAAGGAGCAGCGTTACACATGATTGAGCAGGTGTCGAGGAGAAATTCCGCAGCATGGAGTCTAGACCAGGACTGGAGTAGTTGGGTGGCAATACCGACCTGCACGGGCCTCTGTCAACGACAAGTGATCAGTGAGGGTTGGGACAGAGGATAGAAACTAGATGGATTGGGCACTATATCAGTCATATACTTCGTGGGGATGGGCCGTATACCTCCGAAGCTCCGCAATCGGTCGTCCCCCAGTGCTTCTAACGGCTTCCGACCTACTCGTGGGTAGACATCTCCCGTGCGGTCACACTGTGGCCATTTAAGAAGAGGCCAATTTGTATACGTTCTCAGACCTCTGGGCGGTGCTTTGATTACGTCCATGCTGTGTCCGAAGCCATCCCCCGAAATGGATCATTCGATATTCACCGGTATTTCTGAATAATAGTCCATTATACAGCGCAGGAAGATAAGCGTTGACGGCGCAGCATAACCAAACCCGGAAGTTTGGTTTATCCCGCACCCAACTCGCATCAATACCCCTATCGTGGTTGAAACTCATGTCATTGTTCACCACTCCTGACCTTTATTTATACCTGGCGGGTGTCAATATTATGTAGTATCGTGTACGATTTGCAAACTTGAAGCAACCTTGAACGCGCCATTACCTAACCCGATTGTACTTCAAATTCAAAGATTGGATAGCATGACGACAACCCTTCCAGTGTACCCGATACGGCCATGGCACTAATGATTGGTAGTATTGTGTACTGTCAGGCACCACGGTTTCGCTCTTGCAATATCGTTCCAAGAAACGCTCGAAGAAAAGCGAGCGACGATGGCCTCCACCACTTTCAGAAAGACCACTCCCCAAGCCCACTCCTTCAAATACCCAACAACAAGCGCAATAACATATGTTTCTCCTGGTATACTGAGAAGAACGTCCACTTTGGCAGACAGTCTCTTTGGGGCAAACCTAGCTCAACAGGACACAAGGGATCGGTCCCTCCCTGAACACTGCATAGAAGTCGGTACCAATGTGAATGAGCTATGCAGATGGTCAGAAAGTAGCATTCTATGTGGAATGGTTGATCCGGAATACTGTCACAAACGGGAAGAGTCGCCAGACTACGTCGTCAGTGATACACCTTCAATCAGGAAATAGCGTCTAATTGGAGTGACAGAGAACGAGGTTCCACCAGAGTGGAGACATACTCGCAGTGGGACGCGCACCAGGTGGTCAGGTACAAGCGGCGTGAATGATAAACAAGCTAGCCACAGGTGCAAAGAGCAAACTACCGTGGAAGTTACTGTTGAACGTCACGACCAACCTGACGCGGGGGAAAGAACCGTGGGATATATAGGGGCAAACATCTCGCAGTATATATACGGAACAGGGAGCCAACAATATAAGCATGGAAATGTGATGTGTGATGAATCATGCCCGTTCAATAGTTACGGCAGAATACAAAGTCCGGAGCAAACTCGATCCATCGGACGGGAAGCCGGGAAACCGAGATCTCGACATCAAACCCGCTTCTACAGGTTGATCTGGTAACGGTGGTTGTACTTGATTTGTCACGGTATTTGCTATATTCAAGGGGTAGTTTTCGGGGTGTCCAGTGATGCCCCGAAGTTCTGGCGCCCCTACTCCAAATGGCTTACTATCGGTGTATGGAACGAATGCCTCTCTCTGCCGTGCGCCTCTTCGTCGTTTGAGGAAGAGGAAGAGGGCAACGCCGAGAACGAGAAGTGCAGCCCCTACGCCTCCAATTATGGCCCCAAGATTAGGACTGGAGGTGCTCTGCGACTGGGTGAGCTGGTAAAATCAGCCACATCGTTGATTAACACACCCCGAATTCGAAAGCGAGACATCGGGAGTAGATTTTCAGGGAATGTTATGCATCAGTGAACGGAAAACAGCTCAATGACCCGAATAGCTCACGATGTGCTATTGGTCGTTTGGATTAGTGCTAAGAAATTGACAACGCGAGAGATACCTACCTAGGGGCACTACCTTCTTGGGCCACCTCAAGGTTCGAGGACGTGGGGTTGAGCGATGTCAAGAGGTTGGTGGCAGTTCCAGTTATATCAACAGTAGTAGTGCTAGATTCTAGCCCATTAAAATCCTCTACCTCATAAACCAAGAAGTCCAGCTACAGAGGAACAGCCGGTGAGCCATTATTACGGGCTATGTATCATGTGCGTACCCGAAAATCTGTTAGGGGCTCTACCCTCAGTGTGTGTTGCCTATTTGATAGTCCCGAGACTGACAGCAGAGCCTGATCAGATAAGTATTCAGGCCCAGAGCAATTGTGGACATATTCCGCCATTTCGCTGACTTCGTCAATCGTATATGCATATACATGCGTCAAGTTGGAACCCGTACAGGTTGCAATGATGCGAACCCCAACAGAAGTTCCTAGCTGGAGTCATATGATGACTTCTGTGGAAAGATGGGACGAGAACTGACCAGTGAACGTGAAATTGAAGTCCACATGTCCAAGGTATGAAATCTTCTCCACACTGCCCCAGATTCATCAGTGCCAGCAGTTGTCGGATGTGTTCCTCACGTGCCTATGCCAAGTACCATTATTTACATATTCTTGCGTCCAGTTTGAACACCCAGGGCAGCTGTGAGACTCAATCCACCCTGTTGAGTAAAGAATTTCGTCGGTTTCCGCGTCGTCAACGACAATTTTCCTAGCAATGGTCGCGCCCAAGGTGTGAGCCCAAAGTAGCAGCGCTATGTATGATTTAGCAGGTGTCGAAGAGAAACTCCGCAGCATGGAATCTAGACCCAGTTGGGTGGTAATATCGACTTGCGCGCGACCTCCGTCAATGACAAGGGTTTAGTGGGGGTTGGAGGGGACGAAAGAAACTGCACAATGTGGGGCACTAAATCATTCATATCCGATATTGGCGGCATACCCCCGAAGCGCCGCGATCGGTCGCTTTCCGGTACGGTGCTTCTAACGGCTTCCGACCTCCTCGTTAACCTGCCCTGCTCTCCCCCAAGATTTCCGGTAATTGTTTGGCCAACCAAACACGTCTTTTAGCGTCTCGTATGTTGAGATTGGTCTGCTTCACAAATGTATGTTGGTTCCTACTGCTAATACATG
>Ga0307515_10020757_pt1 | contig 11693 bp, 8 predicted proteins | sample 17_EM_MG_FD_194513 | JGI IMG/M metagenome (GOLD analysis project Ga0307515, IMG submission 194513) | Populus trichocarpa ectomycorrhiza microbial communities from riparian zone in the Pacific Northwest, United States - 17_EM | ecosystem: Host-associated > Plants > Roots > Unclassified | place... | reverse complement strand
CTCGAGCCCGGCTTCAACGCGCTGGTGTCGGTCACGTTGTATTCGAACGGCAACCGCCAGATGCCGGGCGCCAGCCTGCCACTGCTGTGCTCGTACCAGGCCTCGGGCACGCATGCCGAAGAGGCCTATGCGCGCGGGCTGGTCGACCCGGTGTTCATGCGCGCCGTCAACGACGGCCTGCGCAGCACGCGGCAGAGCCTGGGCGTCACGCCCACGGCCTATGTCGGCCTGGGCGGCTACACCTGGGCCAACCCGGTCCCCTCTTGAAACGGCGGCCATGTCTTCCGCCACCTCGCCGGAGTTCAGCATGAGCAACCCCTCGTTTGCGACCGTGGCCGCCACGCCGGCCGTCGGCTTCTACCTGCGCAACAACCTGGCCGACACTGGCAGCGGGGCTCAGGTGGCGCCGTACGGCCAGAGCCCGGACATCATCCAGTCCGATACCCTGGTGCATGACCCGCGGGCCAGCTTCACCACGCCCCAGAGCTGGGCCCAGGCCTACAACACGGCGCCGGTGGTCGACACCAACTACTACTACGCCCGCGGCCGCAATGGCGGCGCCGCATCCGCCGCGCCGCAGGTCAGCCTGTACGCCACGCCGGCCCAGCTGATCGCCTGGCCCTCGCTGTGGGGCAAGCCGGTGCCCACGGTCGACGGCCAGACCGTCTCGGTGCTGTCGAGCGTCAACCAGGGCGCGATCGGTGTCACACCCATGCCGTTCGCGTGGATCCCGGCGCCACTGCCGGCCACCAGCAGTTTCCACGCCTTCGTGGCCTGGTCGACCAGCAGTGCGCACCCGGCCTCGCCGCCAAGCGCCACGAGCTTTGCCGAGATGGCCACGCTGATGGCGTCCACGCCCGGGCTGGCGCTGAACCAGGTCACCTGCCTGGACGCCGACGCCGGCCCCTGGGTGGTGCGCATGGGCCTGTCGGTTCCGGCCGCTGTCAACGATGCGCAGCCGATCGTCATCTTGCTCAGCGCCAGCGGCCTGAACGGCGCCGCGGTGGGCGTGCTGGGCGACACCTTCACCGCCAGCCGCCAGCAGCTGCAGTTGGCGCCGCAGGTGCCCCCCGACGGCACGGTAATCGGCTTCACGGCCAACCTGCAACCGGGCTACCAAGGCAGCTTGGTGGTGCAGATCTGGCCCGGCACCTCGCCACCGCTGAACGGCGCCACGCTCACCTTGCAGGCGCAATATCAAGTGCCGCAAGACCAGATCGCCCAGGCCGCATGGCGGGGCACGCTCAGCGCCGCAGGCCGGCACCTGCGCGCGCTCGGCATCACACCTCAGGCCATGTCGCCACTCGGGGAAGTCACGATCACTTTCTCGCGAGGTTGACGCGCAACAAAACCACCAACGCTGTCATGACGACACTACACTGGGCCGACGAACGCACCCCTCGACGGGTGCAAATCAGGGAGAGACGTCGGTCCATGGGCATGCTGCTGAACAGCGAGACGGGCGACCGCGTGTTGCTGCGCGGGAATCACGTGTTCGGTCGCAACGCGCTGCGCTCGGACACCGTTCTGCCCGATCCCGAAGCCTCGCTGTTGCATGCCGTGCTGCGCTGGCGCGATAGCGGCTGGGTGGTCACCGACCACAGCCGCAATGGCAGCACACTCGACGGCCGCCGGATCAGCACTGGCGAGTCCGTCACCTTGGCGCTGGGCCAGGTTTTGCGCTTCGGCCCGACGGCCCGCGCCGGCTGGCAGGTCGTCGACCTGTCGCCGCCCGGCAGCGCGCTGTTCCCGCTCGACCCCGGCCGCGCCCCGCTGCCGTTGGCCCGCCACAACCTCTTGCCCGATGCTGCCTCGCCAGAGCTGAGCCTGTACGAATCGGGCGCCAGCGTCTGGACGATGGAGCAGCATGGCGAAACCCACCAGATGCGCGACGGCGACGCGCTGGTGGTGGCTGGCGCGCGCTACCGGTTGGTGATCGCCAATGAAGTCGACGACACCCGCGCGCTGGCCCAGCAGAGCGAGCCCCCTCAACTGAGCTTCAGGCTCAGCCTGGATGAAGAACACACCTGGCTGCAGGTGCGCTGCGGGCCTCACCAGGCCGACCTGGGCGAACGCAGCCACCACTACGCGCTGGCCACGCTGGCGCGCCAACGCCTGGCCGACGCGAGCGAAGGCATCGACCCCGACGCGCAAGGCTGGCTGGCCAGCGCGCGGCTGGCGCGCATGCTGGGCATGGAGCCCACGCACCTGAACATCCAGGTCTTTCGGGCCCGTGACCAGTTGATGAATGCGCTGCCGATGGTCAGCGCGCTGTCGCAGGTGATCGAGCGCCGCCGCGGCGGGCTTCGGCTGGGGACCGTGGGGCTCGAAGTGCACCGCGGCTCGCAGCTCGAAGGCCGCTGGTGGCCAGGGGAGAAAAGGGTTTCATGAACACGATTGAACTGGGCGCCGGACCGCCTGGCTACAGCCTGGTCGAGCGCCTGGGCGAAGGCGCTTCGGGCGTCGTCTACAAGGCACGCCAGCACAGCACCGGCCAATGGGTGGCGGTGAAGTTCTTGCGTGCTGCCGCGGGGGCCGACGAGGCCACCCGCGCGCGCCGCCATGCGCGCTTCGCACGCGAGACCCACCTGTGCGCGCAGCTGCACCATCCGCACATCGTGCGCCTGCTCGACCAGGGCCATACCGAGCGCGGCGATCTCTTCGCCGTCTTCGAGTTCGTGCCCGGCGAAACCCTGCGCGACCTGCTGCAGCGCGATGGCGCGCTGCCCGCCACGCAGGCCGGTGAACTGATGGGTCAGATCCTGGACGCGCTGGTCGACGCGCATGCCCAGGGCATCGTCCACCGTGACCTGAAGCCGCTGAACATCATGGTCACGCAGCGCGGCGATCGCCTGCATGCCAAGGTGCTGGACTTCGGCATCGGCACGCTGACCGCCGAGCTGGGCGCCGCCGAATCCGGCGAGCTGACACTCAGCACCGAAACGCTGGGCACGCCGCGCTACAACGCGCCCGAGCAGCTGCGCGGTGAGCCGCCAACAGTCAAGTCCGATCTCTATGCCTGGGGCCTGATCCTGCTCGAATGCCTGACCGGCGGGCCGGCCGTGCGCGGGCAGACGCTGGCCGAGGTCTACCACCAGCACCTGAGCCCGAACGAATTGCCGCTGCCGCCCGCGCTGCTGTCGCACCCGCTGGGCGAGCTGCTGCGCCGTGTGCTCAGCAAGCAGGCGCGCGACCGCGGCGACACCGCCGCCGTCTACGCGCGCTTTCGCGAGCTGCCGATGCATTCACTGGTCGGCACGCTGGCCCAGGAGGGCAGTGGTCTCGACAGCGCCGCCACCACGCGCATCGCGCCGCTGCGCACCGAGCGGCGCCAGATCACGATGTTGTGCTTTGCACTCGACCTGGTGCCGCTGGGCGACAGCGCGCCGTCCGAAGCGGCGGTCGAGGCGATGGAGGAGCTGCTGGGCGACCAGCTGGCGCTGTGCCACGACACCTGCCTGGCCTTCGGTGGCCACCGCGCTGGCGCGCTGGGCAGTTCGCGCCTGATGTACTTCGGCTACCCGCAGGCCAGTGACAGCGCTGCGCGGCGCGCTGCCAGCGCCGCGTTGGAGCTGGTCACGCGCTGCGCGCAACGCGCCCGCCGTATCGAGGCACGCAGCGCAATGCGGCTGGAGCTGCGCGTCGCGTTGCACGCCGGCGTGATGCTGACGCGGCCCGGCCAGGTGCCCTCGGGCCTGGCCACCGCCGTGGCCGAACGGCTGCTGCAACAAGCGGCCCCCGGCACCATCGTCGTCAGCGACCGCGCGCAGCAACTGCTCGACCGCCATTGCCTGCTCGAACCGGCCGAGCCGCAGGTGGCGATGGAAGATGGCCAGCGCGCCCCGACCTGGTACCTCAGCGCCGAACGCAAGGCCGACAGCCACGCCGGCGGCGCGCTGCACCTGGCCCCGCTGGTCGGCCGCACACGCGAGACCGCTGCGCTGACCGATCTGTGGCACCGCGCGGCCGGTGGTGGCAGTGGCGCGCTGCTGCTGGTGGGCGAGCCGGGCCTCGGCAAATCGCGCCTGGCACAGGCCTTGTGCGAACTCGTCAGTGACGACCACGGCCGAGCCTGGGTGCTGCAATGCCTGCCCGAACAGCGCCACAGCGCGTTGCACCCTTTCCTGCGCTGGCTGTCGCACCAGCTTCGGCTTGACGACGCGGCCGACCCGAGCACGCGCCTGCAGAACGAGCTGGCGCGGCTGCACATTGGCGGCGCCGAAACCAGCGTCATCCTCGCCAGCTGGCTGGGCCTGCCGCTGCCGCCCGCCGCGGCCGAACTGCAGCACGCGCCGCAGCGCCAGCGCGGCATCGTGCTGGACGCGTTGCAGGCGCTGCTGCCGGCGCTGGCGCAAGGCCCCGCGGTGCTGGTGGTCGAAGACGTTCACTGGGCCGATCCGACCAGCCGCGAGCTGATCGACCGGCTGATCGCCAATGGCGGCGTGCCGGGCCTGGGTGTCGTGCTGACCGCGCGGCCTGACAGCGACTACCGGCCACAACTCGAGGTGCTGCAGCTCAAGGGTCTGGCTCCGGCCGAGGCCGAAGACCTGCTACGCCACCTGCCCGGCGCGCAGGCACTGGCAGTGACCGACATCGCGCGGTTGGCCACTCGGGCCGACGGCAACCCGCTGTTCCTCACCGAGCTGGCACGCGCACGGCTCGACCACGCGTCGCCCGCGGTCGCGGCGCTGAGCATCCCGCCGAGTCTGCAAGAGGTGCTGGCCCAGGCGCTGGACCGGCTCGGCCCGGCGAAAGAGACTGCGCAGATCGCCGCGGCGATCGGCCGCGAGTTCGAACCTGGGCTGCTGGCCCAGGCCGCTGCGCGCGACGAAGCCGCGGTGCAAAGCGATCTCGAGCAACTCTTTCTGGCCGACCTGGTGGCGCGCCAGCGCCGCGTGCAGGGCGATGCGTATGTGTTCCGCCACGCGCTGATCCGCGATGCGGCCTACGACTCACTGCCCCGCCTCGCGCGTAGCCAGGCGCACGAGCGCATCGCCTTCGCGCTCGAAGCGCAGCCGGGCTGCCCGCCCGCGACGCTGGCCCAGCATTTCGCGCAGGCTGGCCGGGTCGAACGCGCAGTGCCGCTGGGCCTGCGCGCCGCCGGCGAATCGCTGGCCCGCGCACAGCACGACGAAGCACTGGGCCTGATCGACTCGATGCGGCCGTGGGTCGACGCCCTGCCGCCCGACGCCCGCAGCCCCGCCGACCTGGACCTGACGCTGCTGGCCACGCATGCGCTGATGTCGCGCTTCGGCTGGGCCGACCCTCGTGTGCGTGCCGCGGCCGAGCGGGCGCACGGCCTGCTCGAACCGCGAGACGACGCCCCCACCGATCCGGCCCATCGCGCCGCCGCTCTGTGGGCGCTGGCCACCTTCCACCATGTGGCGAATGACCGCGACCGCGTGCGCCAGCTGGCAGCGCAGTTGGTCTCGCTGGCTTCGGAAAGCCCCAACGCGCAAGCGCTGCAACGCGCCGCCTACACGCTGCAGGGCATGGCCCAATGGATCGACGGCGCCTTCATCGAAGCAGCCGTGTCGCTGACCCGCGTGGCCGAGCTGCCGCGCGCCAACGGCACCGAAGACGCCGCCCGCTTCGGGCTGGACTGCCGCTGCTGGAGCCTGGCCGCGCTGGCCAACGTGCGCTGGTTTCACGACGGCGACCGCGAAGCCGCGATCGCATTGGCCCGCACCGCCGTCGCTGAAGCCGAAGCGCTGGGCCACGTGCCGACGCTGGGCCTGTGCCTGATGTACCAGGCCTTCGTGCACCAGTACGACGGCGACCGCGTGACCGCCGGCCAGATCTGCGGCCGCCTGCTGGCCCTGTCGTCGCGCTACGGCCTGCCGGCGGTCGAGGCCTATGCCGCGATGATCGACGCGTGGGTGCGTGACGATGCGGGCACGCTGTCGGCCATCCTCGAGCGCCTGCACGCCATGGGCTGCTCGCTGGGCTCCACCTTCCTGGGCTCGCTCGGCGCCGACGTGGCGCTGCGCGCCCGCAACCATGACCAAGCCTTGCTGACGCTCGACGCTTGCCTGGCCCAGGCCGAGCGCAGCAGCGAGCGCTACTTCGTGCCCGAACTGCTGCGCCGCAAGGCCGCCGTGCTGATCGACAGTGGCCAGCAAGGCGCCGCCGCGCCCGCATACGCGCTGCTGCTGCAGGCGCGCTCGCTGGCCGACAGCCTGGGCATGACCTACACCGCCCACGAAGTAATCCGGCAGATCGGGGCCCTGCCGGAGCCCGGCCTGGACACGCCAGCCGGGGGTGACCCTGGGCCCCACTCCCCAGAAACTTTCAGCGGAGAAGTAGATGAAATCAGACGACTACGGCACCTATGACCGCTTCGTGGCATTCCGTGCCGCGGTGATGCGAGCGATTGCCCTGGCCTGGGGCAACGAACAGTTCCGCAAGGACCTGATCAAGCACCCCAAGGAGGCCATGAAGGAGCACCTCGACTACACCTTCCCGTTCAACATCGACCTCGCTGTCGATGTCGACAACGCGCGCTGGGAGCCGATGACAGTGACCGACTGGCATGTGCTGCGGCGCGACACCTTGGACATGGTGCTGCCGCCGAAACCCGAAGACCCCAAGCAGCAAGTCGAAGCGCTGGCCGCTTTCAATGCCACGCACCTGACCTTCCTCAACGACTAAAAGCCTGCACCAAGGAGCGCCACCATGCCCCGCAACAACGAATTGCCCTCGTACGAGTCGCTGCTGGAATACCAGGAGGTCTATCTGCGCGCCGTCGCGCTGTCCTGGAGCGACCCGGAGTTCAAGAAGAACTTCCTGGCCGACCCTCGCAAGACGATGGAGGACTACTTCGGCTACTCCTGCCCGTGGAATGTGACCATCCGGGTCACCGAGCCGACAGAGTCCAAATACGGCTGGGACCCTGCCACCAAGAAATGGGCGCTGCCGCGCATGAAAGCAACCTTCGGCCTGCCTGTGGCACCGCAGATCGAAGAGCAGCTGATCGCCTTCGCGGCGTACAACGACGCGGGGCCGACCTACCTCTTCACCTGCTGCTGAGCGTGGCGCTGCCGTCCGACCCTGTGCTCGCAGTCGACCACGTGCCGCAATGGCACGCCGGCTTAGGCGTCGCCTGCATCGACGAGCGCACTGTGCTGCTGCACAGCGAGCTGCGTCGCCTGGTGCTGCGTGGCGCAGAGGTCGCGGCGGTGGCGGCCCTCATCGACGGCCAACGCAGCGCAGCGCAGATCGCGCGGCAGCTCGCACCACGCCTGAGCGGCCTCGAGGTCGACTATGTGCTGCAGACGCTGCAGCGTGCCGGCCACCTCGACGCCGTGGCGCCTGAAGCCCCCGCGCCGGTGATCAGCCTCGGCACCATTGGCCTGCCCGCCGGGCCGGTGGCGCTGGCGCTGGAGGCGGCCGGCCTGCGGTTGTCGGCGTCGGAAGGCGGCAACGCCACGGCGGCGTTCGAAGTGCTGGCCTGCGCCGATCTGCTCGACTCGCGGGTCGCCGATCACCTGTCGGCCGCGCGCGCTGCGCACCGCAGCGTGCTGCTGGCCCGCCCCGCGGGTGCGCAACCCACCATCGGCCCGTGGCTGGACCACACACCGGGGCCTTGCGTCGACTGCCTGCTGCATGCGGTCGCCTGGAACCGCCCGGCCCAGCGCTTTGTGCAGCAACGCCTGGGCCGCCCTTTCACCACGCCGGTGTCCACCGACGCGGCGACCACCGCCACCAGTGCCGCCTGGCTGGCCCAGGCCGCACGCCAGGCGGCGGCAGGCGACCGCTCACTGCGCGCAGCGATGCTCGCCTTCGACCCGCGCACGCTGCAGGCCACGCGTCACGCGGTACGGCAGCGGCCGCAATGCCCACGCTGCGGCAATGCGCGCTGGATGTCGGACCAAGGCTTTCGCCCACCGGCGTTGCAAGCTCGCACCGCGAGCGAACGCACCGACGGTGGCCACCGCACCCGCCACCCTGAAGACACGCTGCAAGCCCTGCGCCCGCTGATCAGCCCTGTGACCGGCGCGGTGCAATACCTGCACCCGATGCCGGGCCGGCACAGCCCGCAACGCCAGGTCTATGTCAGCGGCTACCCGCTGTGCCCGCAGACCTGGCCGGCCGACAACGGCTTCGACAAGATCTGCGCCGGCAAAGGCCGCACCGCCGCACAAGCCCAGGCCAGCGCGCTGTGCGAGGCCATCGAGCGCGCCAGCAGCGTCTGGCAGGGCGACGAGGCCACACTGCATGCGACCCGGCGCGAGCGGGGCGATGAAGCGATCTCGTTCGACGCGCTGCAGAACTTCAGCGCCGAACAGTTCGCCCAGCGCGACCGCATCAACGCCGCCACGCAAGACCGCCGGCGCCAGGTGCCGCTGCCATTCGACGACGACGCGCGCATCGCCTGGACACCGGCCTGGCCGCTGGGCGGTGGTCCGCGCCGGCTGGTGCCGCTGGCCTACTGTTTTGCCGAAACGCCTCTCGGCCACGGCGGCGCCTACGGGCTGTACAACCCCAACGGTACCGCGGCCGGCAATGTGATCGAAGAAGCGGTGTTGCAAGGCCTGCTCGAGCTGGTGGAGCGCGACGCCACAGCGATCTGGTGGTACCAGCGCATCCGCCGTCCGGCGTTGGACCTGGAGCGCATCGACGACCCGTTCGTGCAGGCCCTGCGCGCCGACTACCGCGCCACTGGCTGGCAGGTGCAGGTGCTGGACCTGACGCATGACCTGCGCATCCCGGTCTATGCCGCGGTGGCGCACCATGCCGAGAGCGACCGCCACGCGATCGGCTTCGGCTGCCACCTGCAAGGCCCGATCGCGCTGAGCCGCGCACTGACCGAGTTGAACCAGCTGCTCGACCACCGCGCTGACGCCCCGCCACCCTGGGATCGCCAGCTGCTGCCCCAAGCCGACTTCCTGAAGCCCCAGGGGCTGGCCCGCCACGCGCTGCCGTCGTTGTCGAACGGCGCGGACCTGCGAGAAGACATCACGCTGTGCTGCCAGCAGCTCACCCGCGCCGGGTTGTCGCCACTGGTCGTCAACAAGACCCGGCCCGACTTGGGCCTGAGCGTGGTGCAGGTCATCGTGCCCGGACTGCGCCACTTCTGGCCGCGCTTCGGCCCGGGCCGGCTCTACGACGTGCCGGTGGCGCAGGGCTGGCAAGCGAGCGCCGCCGATGAGGCAAGCCTCAACCCGGCGCCGTTGTTCCTGTAGAAGCGTCGACGCGGCGCGCCTTCCGCGCCGTGCTTGGCACGTGGGCTCGGACACCAATCTTTACCGCCGACAACGCGGCAGACGCATCTGCGTTCCTGAAAACGGTATAAACTGTATATATCGTTTTTTAGAGGAGACCCCACATGAACGACCACGACACCGACGCCCCCAAGTCCAACGGCAGCGCCGTGCTGGCCGAAGCCACCGAGCAAAAAGCCGAAACGCCCAAGGTGCCCAAGGCCAAACTGGTGCGCGACAGCTTCACGATCCCGAAGGCCGAATACACCACGCTGAACGAACTGCGTCAGCGTTCCACGCGGCTGGCCGCGCCGGCCAAGAAAAGCGAGCTGCTGCGCGCCGGTATCGAGCTGCTGAAGTGCTTGTCCGACCAGGCCTTCCTGGCCGCACTGGCCGCGGTGCCCAACCTGAAGACCGGCCGCCCAAAGAAGGACGGCGAAGAGTCGGACGAACCCGCCGTCAAGACCGGCCGAAAGATCATCGACAAGATCGCTGCCCGCCCGGCCGCCAAGAACGCGGCGAAGACCGGCGCCAACGCCGGCCCGAGGGGTGGTGCCAAGAAGGGTGTCGGCAACGCGAAGAACGCGGCCGGCAACGGGCCCAAGAACCCCGCCCGCAACGCCGCCAGGAAGGCGGCCAAGCAGGCCGCCGGCAACGACCCGAAGGCCGCCAGGCAGGCTGCCAAGGCGGCCCGGCAAGCGGCCAAGACCGACGAGTCCTGACTCTGAAATTCAGCGGACGCCGCTCCGCTGAGACCGGCCGGGCCCAAACCCGGCCGCCCCTCTAACTTCCACGGCAACCGCAAGGCCTTCGTCGCCAGGCGCCTCAGCCATTGACGTTGGCTGCGCCGCATGAGCCCGGATCGCGCGGCGGTTCGGGTTCATCCCCTGCCGCTTTAGGGTCGCTCGCCTAGCTGCCGCGGGCGACCTCTTGTACGCTGCCCGCCTGCCAAGCCAGGAGGTGCAACGTGAACCAAGGTATTGAAGAGCATCTGCGCGTCGCGCTCGAACAGCAGCGCGCCGCTTTCGCGTCAGAGACCTTCCCCACGTTGGCAGTAAGGCGAGACCGTCTCGCGCGCGTGAGGCAGATGACCGAGAAACACGCGCAAGACCTGGCCCAGGCGATTGCGCAGGACTTCGAGAACCGCGCGCGGCAGGAGACCCTGCTGACCGAGGTCTTCACCGTGCAGTCCGCGGTGCGCCACGCCATTCGTCACCTGCCCGGCTGGATGAAGATCCGTCGCGTGCCGACCGCGATGCACTTCTGGCCAGCGCGCAACCGGCTGCTGCGCCAGCCGCTGGGCGTTGTTGGCGTCGTGTCGCCCTGGAACTACCCCTACTACCTGGCGATGGCGCCGGCACTGGCCGCGCTGGCGGCGGGCAACCGCGTGCTGATCAAGCCGTCGGAGCTGACGCCCGCCACCAGCGAGCTGATGGCCCGCATGGTGCGCGAACACTTCGCGCCGGAAGAGATGCAGGTCATCGTCGGTGATGCCGACGTCGGCCGTGCGTTCACCTCGCTGCCTTTCGACCACCTGTTCTTCACCGGCTCCACCGCGGTCGGCCGCATCGTCGCCCAAGCCGCGGCGCGCAACCTGACGCCGGTGACGCTGGAACTGGGCGGCAAGTCGCCAGCGCTGATCGACCGCAGCGCCGACATCGGCGTGACCGCCGAGCGGCTGGCCTTCGGCAAGCTGCTGAACGCCGGCCAGACCTGCGTCGCGCCGGATTACGTGCTGGCGCCGCGCGAGATGGTCACGCCGCTGGTCGACGCGATGCTGAGCCGCATTCGCACGATGTACCCCACGCTGGCCAACAACCCCGACTACACCAGCATCGTCTCGCCACGCCACCACGCACGCCTGCAAGGCCTGCTGGACGATGCGAAGGCCAAGGGCGCGCGTCTGGTGCCCACGCACAGTGAAGCACCCGGTGGCCGCAAGCTGGTGCCGCACCTGGTGCTCGACGCGACCGAGCAGATGACGGTGATGCAGGAAGAGATCTTCGGCCCGCTGCTGCCGATCATTGCCTACGACAAGCCTGAAGAGGCCCTGGCCTACATCCAGCGCCACGACCGGCCGCTCGCGCTGTACTGGTTCGGCCGCGACGCTGCCGCGCAACGCCACGCGATGGAGCAAACGCACGCCGGCGGCGTGACCGTCAACGACTGCATCTGGCACCTGGGGCAGGAAGAGCAACCCTTCGGCGGCGTCGGCGCCAGCGGCATCGGCTCGTACCACGGCGAATGGGGCTTCCGCACCTTCAGCAAGGAAAAGCCGATCTTCGAGCAGAGCCGCTTTGCCGGCACCAAGCTGTTCTACCCGCCGTACGGCGCGACCTTCGACCGCATGATCGGCATGCTGAAGAAGATCGCGGGCTGAAGAATCAGCCTCAATGGGCTGCGTGGCCGCCGCTGCGCAGCCCGTTTTTCATTTCGGTTGCGCTAACTTTTCAATAACGCGGACTACTTCCGACATCTTCCCTCTAACTC
>Ga0307515_10020756_pt1 | contig 11693 bp, 12 predicted proteins | sample 17_EM_MG_FD_194513 | JGI IMG/M metagenome (GOLD analysis project Ga0307515, IMG submission 194513) | Populus trichocarpa ectomycorrhiza microbial communities from riparian zone in the Pacific Northwest, United States - 17_EM | ecosystem: Host-associated > Plants > Roots > Unclassified | place... | reverse complement strand
ACAGTTGGCCACAACGCCAGAGTGTTTGTTTAAAATAGGAGACCGACAGAGCGAGAAGAAACGGCGAAACGGCGATCGGAGGGCGATATGCAACTCAACGCGTGGTCTTGACGCCGGGCACGGAGTAATCCGCCACCAGGGCGTCTCTGACGGCTCTGACGGAGCGCGTCCACTCTGACGCAGCCAGTCCGCCCAGACGGAAATGTTTTTTGCTGATGCACCACAAAGATATACTGATTTTTTCTGGCATAGTCGATAATCTCCTTTAACGCGTATACTATAACGTCGTTGTTGTTTTCGAAGGTAATCGTCATTTGTATAGGAGGATACTTAACAAAAGGTGCGGGGCTGCCGCTACACAAAGCTAATAGATTTTTATATATAATAATAGGTAGATATAGGTATCATGAAAACACAATAATAAATAATGGTTTTTCTTTCGCTGGTAGGTGTAGGTGGATGACTCTTGTCATGTTAAGGTGCGGCTCTGTCACATTAGGTGCGGCTCTGTGGCATTAGTGCGGCTCTGCGGGAGACTCGCGTATTAGTTAGTTCTAGTGAGATGTCAGCTCGATCATCAATAACATTCACTTCTATACGTACGGAGAGGCTATTTGCCCACATTGGTAGCAACACTCGACTTCTGACGGCGTCACAAGCATCAGAAGCGATCGAAACACAACGCACGATGGCAGATTCACTTGGTTCATCTTCGAACAAGTGGACTGCCGGTGGCTCGGAGACATCGCAGGAGTCTTCTGACTTCACGGCCCTTCCTGCTACGCACAACATGCACTACACGCACGATGTCAGTTTTACCGACAAAATCGACAAAGCCGAGTCAATTAGGTTTAGCAGCAGGTTGAAGACCTCAACCACCGCGGGCTTCCAACCTACAGAACTTCGCACAACAGAATCCATCACAAACCGAATGAAGATCATTGACGACGGCCCTGGGGTCTTGTCTGACCAAGCAATCAACTGGATCAGGGCTACGGAGGACGTCCAATTGGAGATCATTGATGCTAACCTCTCCGAGAGCATTGAACAAGCCGAGAAATTCGCTAAGATTTGCGACCTCAACGAGAGCTCGGCCGCTAAAGTCAAGGACTTGGAGGCGACTGAGCCCGTCCGAGACGGCCCAAGCAGGGAATTAGCGGCCGCTCAGCGGGAAATTGTGCAGTTGGAGGAAGAGCTTCAGAGCGAGAAACGTCGATCTGCCAAGTTGGAGAGACGGCTCGACAAGTGCAAGTCGGAGCTGGAGACAACGGAGCAGACAGACATCGCACAGCTCCGGCTGGAGAAGGACATGCTGCTGCACCAAGTCAAAAATCACTCGTCAGAGATGAGCAGCCTGGAATCCGAATTGAGAGCATTCGAACGCGTCATTCAACTACTGACGACTAACCAAGTACATGCGACTCCGCCGCCGAATACCTCCCAACGGCCTCCAGGCCTGTTCGAGATCCATGGCTCCTCTGAACTGACATCTGGCCTATTCGGGATCCGTGGCTCCGCCGAGCCAACCCCTGGCTCGTCTGGAAGCCGTGGCTTCTCTGTCAAGTCATCTATCCTTCCAACATATGAGGGCAAACGAACCTTGGATGATGTCACTGCCTTTCTATTTGCTTTGGAGCGACACTTCAAGAATGCAGCCCAGGCCATTGGATTAGTCGGCACGACAGGCTGGGGAGAGCAAGCAGTGCTACAATTGAAAGGCGACGCAGCAGTCTGGGCCATGCACCGCTTCCCAATGAGTGCGCCCATCGAATGGTCCACCTTTTGCACAGAGTTGAAAGCTAAGTTTATTCCGTCCAACGCCTTGGACCTGGTCAAACGCGAATGGGAAGAACTGAGCCTGAAGAAGGGAGAATGCGTCACAGAGTTTAACGAGCGTTTCTGTTGCCTTTGTTCGAAGTTGGACCCGCACCAGCCTATGCCTGCCGAAATGTTCGCCGACGCTTATGGATATAAAATCAAAAAGGGCAACCAGGGAGTTTATAAAGACTTGGTTCGTTATATTGCCATGCGCGATAGGACTCCAACCCGCGAACAGCGTATGGATCACCTCGCCGCACTGGACACGTCTCTCAACAAGTCTCAATCTGGAAGTGGCCCCAACACTACCACAACTACGAAAGCTTCAGCTAGGAAGATGGACTCCAAGACAGGTGGTATAACCGGCACAGTTGGCCTGGCCAAAGATGATGGCTTGACCTGCTATAACTGTGGCCAGGTGGGTCATATCTCTCGCAATTGCCCAAACCGCGACTGGATGAAGAAGCTACTCGAACAAGCGTTGCTCCGCAAAGATGCCCGAAAAGCCAAGTCTGGACGCCCCCGTAAAGATAAGAAACGGGGAGGTGCACTAACCAGCAGAAAGGAGAGTGGGCGGCTTGCAGAGGAAAAGAAGGCTAAGCAGGAGATGGACAGTGAAGCGGAGAGCGAGTTGGAGAGCCTCTCAGACTCGGACTCTGAAGCGGGAAAAGGCAAAGGAGGTCAGTAGCTGCGGCTGTACCTCCCATAAAAACACCATCATGTACGGTATCATCAAACAAAAAGGGTGGCAAATTGGTGCCAGATAGTCAATTCAAGTTTTTCACCCGTTACCACCACTTGAAAGTTAGTAAACTAGATGACTCAGTGGCCGACCTGCTAAGGTTTAATGGGAAAGTAAGATACCAAATGAAAGGAGGATGGTGGAGCAGCAAAAAGGCAAGGGTAGTGAAGGACGATGGTGCGTCAGAGAGCTATGTGGGACGGAAGTTCATTGAGGAACTAAAACGCGAAGGGGGCGCCCTGCAGGCAAAGGAGGCCGGATGGATGATTGTGGAGACGGCCAATATCAAGGCAGAGGATGACATCGAGAAACGCCAAAGAGTCAAATTGAAACTACAACTCGGTGCATCATATGTCTATGAGGCTGAATTTACGATCTACGATGTCAAGGGCTTTGATACTTTGCTAGGCAAAAGATGGATGCGTGATATCAACCGACGATATCAAATTGACCATGACAGCAATGAAATGTGGATTGCCGATAACCTCTGGGAGGAAAGAGAGGATGGCCAAGTACATTACTTGCCTGGCCTATGCCCCTTGGACGTCGATGAAGGAATAGTGGAGCAGACCAAATTCATGGGTATACACATCATATGGAAGGCGGAACTTAAAAACGTGTCTGCGCGCTTGTTGAAAAGGGCCTTCTTGATCAAAGTACACCACCGCGGCGATGGCAGTACACTTCAGACAGACGAACCGCCAGGTGAGTTTCAGGAGATGTTGACAGAATTCCAGGGCCTCTTCGGTGAGGCAACATTTGGAAATTCGCAGAATGGAAGGCAGGCCAATTTTGAAATTAAAACGGACCCAAATGGCAAAATACCGTTCCGCTCACCATACCGCATCTCCCCGCGGGAAGAAGCAGAACTTCGGAGGCAGATAGAGAAGGCGAATCGCTGCGGTTGGATTCAGCCCTCTTGAAGCAATTTCGGCTCACCGGTATTATTCGTGCCAAAGCCTGACGGTACGCTGCACATGTGCATAGACTATCGTGCAGTAAACGCCATAACCGTCAAAGATCGTTATCCTCTTCCTCACATTGAGGATTTACTCAACTCCATGCACGGCTCCTGCTGGTTCACACAATTGGACTTGGCGGCTGGTTACCATCAAATTCGCATCGCCACAGCCGACAGGCAAATGACAGCCTTCACCACTAAATTTGGTTTATACAAGTGGCGAGTCCTGCCGTTTGGCCTGGCAAACGCACCCAGCCAGTTCATGTGCATGATGAACGGCATCTTAGAACCAATGAAACGCAAATTCATCGTTGTATACCTTGACGATATTATGATTCACAGCCGTACCCTGGCGGAACACGTCGTACATGTCAGAGAAGTGCTTACTTTGCTGACAGAACATGGTCTCAAGGCCAAACGTGCAAAATGCGCCTGGGCTTGTCAGAAAGTTGATTTTTGCGGCTTTGACATTAACAAGGACTGCATCCACGCCCAGGAGCATAAGACTCATGCGGTAATGGATTAGCCTCAACTTGAGAACGGTAAGGACGTCAGAGGCTTCCTTGGCCTCACCAGTTACTATAGAAAATTCATTGAACACTATGCTCACATTGCGATGCCGTTGTACGTGATTGGCACTCCTCCGAAAAGAAAAGGGGACGTGGGGCGGCGACATGGAGAACCGAGGAGAGTCAGGCACACTCCATTCGCTTGGGATAGAGAGTGCCAGCATGCTTTCGACACGCTCAAAAAGGCACTCTGCAATGCTCCGGTCCTTGCTTTACCAGACCTCGAAGCCAAATACTGCCTGCACGTGGATGCTAGCCAATATGCATTGGGCGCGGTGCTCTCCCAGGTGCAAGATAAGACAGGGAAGGTACTGGGTTATTTCAGCCGTAAGTTACACGATTAGTGTTAGCAACGGGTCCGGGTAACCCGCCAGCGGTCCGGGTTTTAACCAGCGGTTCGGTTCGGTTCGGTTCCAGACCCGGCCAAAAACCCGACCCGCTTTGTCTTGGCGGGTTTGTTACCCGGACTGGACATAGAACCGCGGGTATTTGGCTGTGTTGGAACCGGACCGCGGTTCCAAATATACGGTTCCTACTCCTTTGGCTCCAATTCAGTATTCGAGTTCTGATCGTATCACAACATGATCAGTACGTAGATTGTGCAGTTTTAGTCGCTCTTTCACCTCCCGCTTTCAGATTTGCGATCCGACTGATATTCGTTGAGTGGTTGTGAAATAATGACTGATTTTAAGCGAAATTGGCAGGTTTTCGATCGCGACTCAACGAATGCTTGTCGGATCGCAAATCTGAAAGCGGGAGATGAAAGAGCGACTAAAACTGCACAATCTACGTACTGATCATGTTGTGATACGATCAGAACTCAAATACTTAATTGGGGCCAAAATGGTCAATTTCAAATGCCGGGTTTTTGGTGGTAAAACCGCCCCATTTCCGATGGTCCGGGTTTTTCGTGTGGTAAGACCCATGGCCACGGTCCGGGTTCGGGTGGAACCGGACCCGGAACCGACCCGGCAATTTGGACCCGTTGCTAACACTATACACGATGCGGAGACGCGATACCCTGCATACTACAGAGAACTATTAGGCATCCGAGATGCAATATTATACTGGAAATTCAACCTACACAGAGCCGAGCAGCCATTTTTGGTACACACGGACCATGCAACCTTGCGCTGGATCCTCACACAACCACACCTCACTGTACGTCAGATGGATATCTTGACAGTCCTACAGAATTTTGACTGGGAGGTCAAGCACATCCCGGGTGTCAAGAATCAGGTTGTGGACCCATTGTCTCGCCGCCCGGATTTCCGATGGGAGCGATGCAATTTAACCTCACTGGAAGTTACTGCGGCCGGAGAATGGGTTGATGACATCAAGGTGGGCATACTTGATGATGAATGGTTCGGGCCTATTGCACATTGCTTGGCCAACCCAAGTCCCCGCCCCCCGCCATCCACTGCATCTACCAAGGAACACAAATTATGGGTGGCAGCGCAACGATTCTATTTGGAAGAGAATGGGCTACTGTGGTTACGTGGAGATTTGGAAAAGAAGGAGGAAGTCGGAAAGGCAGATATGAGAGGACAGTTGTGTATTCCAAGGACAATGCAGCGATGAATCCTCCATGAAGCCCACGACACTCCAGCAGGGGGACACTTTGGTGCTGACCGAACGTACTTACGCATGAAAGACCGGTATTTCTGGAAGCAAATGTGGCGCGATACCCAGCGATACGTTGCAGGCTGCGACTTGTGCCACCGAACTAACCACCGGAGTGGGAAACCTATGGGCCTCCTACAACCACTTCCAATAGCCAAAGGCCGTTGGCAAAGAATTGGCATCGACTTCACAACTGACCTGCCGACCTCAGGAAATGGCCATGACTGCATTGTAACGTTTGCCGACCACAAGACGAAGAGAGCACATTGGCCAGCCTGCAAGAAGACAATCGATGCCCCGGCCTTCGCGCGCATATTCATCGACGACATGGTCTGCCTACACGGAGTGTCTCAAGAGGTTGTATCGGACCGCAATGTACGTTTCACAGCAGACTATTGGAGAGAAGTTGCGAGGATTCTGCAGATGAAGCTGCTCATGTCTACGGCATTCCATCCAGAAACAGATGGTCTCTCTGAAAACTCACACAAGACGGTTGTACGCTATTTGCGTGGCTTCGCAACTCACGATCAAGCAAATTGGGACGACTACCTGCCATTAGTGGAGTATGCTTACAATTCTTCAGTACACCGCTCAACGAAGCAGACACCTTTTGAACTCGATCTTGGTTATGAGCCGCCCTTGCCGCGAGACTTAATTGCAGACCACCAACGACCGCAGGCCAATGAATCGGCGAAAACCTTACAAGGCCGCGAATTTGTCCAACGATTGAAGCGCATTTTTGGAGTTGCCAGGGATGAGCTGCGCGATGCTCAAGATAAACAGACGGCTGAGGCTAATAAGTCACGACGCCCAATTGACCCCGCCATCACCGCCGGTTCAAAAGTATTTTTAGATACAAAGGATTTGCCAATCACATACACCAATGTCAACCCCAGGCGACGCAAACTAGTACACCGCTACATTGGCCCATACGAGATCCTACGAATACACGGAAACGCCGTCAAACTAGATCTCCCAAACGACATGACGATCCACGACACAGGTAACATCAGCAGGCTCAAAGTTGACCGCACGGATGACTCTAGGATAGCCTGGCGGCCGCCACCCCTGCCGGTATGGACCAGCCGTGCAGGCACAAGTTACGTCGTCGAATCAATCTCAAAAAACCGGCCAAGCTCTGACGGAACTAGCTGAGAATACGAAGTGAAATGCGAAAGTTGGGATGAGAAGAATAATACATGGGAGCCAGAGGAGAATATGGCAAAAGCAAAAGAAATGGTGGAGCAGTATTGGAAGGAAATGGGCGGGCGGCCAAAGGCGAAGAGGAAAACGACACGAAAGAAGGAGTGAGGAGTAGGCGTTTTTTTGGATGATTGAGAGACAGTGCGGAGGCATGTTTGTTTTTAGATCGGGGTGTTTTGTTTCTTCGAGAGGTTTCTCGAAGATGATTGGAGAAGGTTGTGATGTAGGTGGACTACTCTGGTCATGTTAAGGTGCGGCTCTGTCATATTAGGTGCGGCTCTGTGGCATTAGTACGGCTCTGCGGGAGACTCGCGTATTAGTTAGTTCTAGCGAGATGTCAGCTCGATCATCAATAACATTCACTTCTATACGTACGGAGAGGCTATTTGCCCACAGTAGGTATCGCTGTTGTATCGCTGCTAGAGCTTGTTCTTCTCATTGCCGGGACAATGTAATCTCTTATATAGAAGCTTCTCGGGTGTTACGCATGCGCACCCATATTTCACCTTCCATGATTGTGATAGCAATGTGTGCTGCGTCTTACATTCTGAATGAATGTGCCTAACACTAATTGCCATGAGTTCCCAAAGGTTATGGTGTTCATGCAGCTGAGGTATTAAAGCGTTACGCTCCTGATGAGAATCAGGCCACAACCACATGATATCATATATCAGATCATAACTTCAACTTGGACATCTTGCGCTTGTATGGTTCGGTAGTCAGAAACACAGTCAACTTTGATTGATGTGTCTTTCAGCAAAACATACTGTCTGTATGATTGCATCATAGGTTTACGTGGCGGGCAACCACTACTATGCCAGCATAGATTAAATGACACATATACACATGCATGCTCAGGCAAGTTGTACTCTTGCAGTTGCCATACCGTCACAAACAGATGTGCGGGGATGCTTCAGGCCTCATTTCATCAGCCAATGTCATAATCCCTCAATCACGCCATAGCTTAGGCCGAGACCATTCTCTTTAACCAGGGAGTGCCCAGTTTCTAACCTCACATGCGAGATTAGGCTTAAGATCCTGTTTACTAGCTTAGTGGCTAACGATTGCCGTGTCTGTGAGTCGGAGTAATCTCCAGTCCAATCAGACATAATCCCTCTATCAAACGGTAATGAATCTGGCTGAAAATAACACGCTCGGCAGAACCTAAGTTCATTCAATCTGGCAGTGTTATTGCATCATCAAAACAGGACTACCTAAGTATTGCCCTTTCAATGAATCCGCTAGAGGTCGAAACTCCTCTATCCAATCGAGACAAGTACCACTCTATCCCCGCTAAAGGATATCATGACTGAAAGTTCGGTGATCACCTAGGGTAGCCGTTATGCATGTCAGATAACCCGAAGATTACTGACAAGTACCCATCATTGGTTTACACAGGTTATATATACTCTGTTAGGAGAAAACCCCTAGCACTCAGTAGGTGTGGGTTACACGTTGCACTTCCAAACTGTAAAGAAGATTGCCGAAATGTTCGACAACTTGTTGCAGTGTGTACTCAGACTGTGTCAGTTTGTGTCCAGGCATAAAATGCGTAGTCACGAGTATTGATGAGAGTAGAGGAAGAAATTGTGATAATGTTTAATAGATAGAATTCTTAATAATATTTTAAGATCGTCTTTGGTGTTCTGAATATTGACTGTGGATTGCTGCTTGAGCTTGTCATCTCATTGCCGGAACAATGCCATCTCTTTATAGTCGTCTTCGAAGGTTTGTACACCCATACTTCAACGCTATGATCACAAAGCTCATGATAGCGTTATCGCGGTCACGTCATGAAACTAATCATGCGCCCAGTCATAACATGCCACGCATCCCAGTTGGTTATCGTGTTCATACGATGTGGTTTCAAAGCTTATCGCTCCTGATAGAAATCAGGCCATCCATCGTACGATATCATTTCAGACAGTGTGTCAGATAGAACTTGATATTAGACATCTTATGTTAGGGGTTCTCCCTTAACAGTAATAATTGGCACTTGGGCAAGGGCGTGTAAAAACACATACCATGTATTAGTCCTCCAAGTTATGGCCAGGATTATGCTCTTTAGCGGGAGATTCATAATCGTTACGAGAAGCTTTACGCGGGGCAGTTGAGGAAAGTGCCAAGCACCGCGGAAGGCTTCTTTCACTTCTAGATACTAGGCGGGACTTGCACAGCAGTGCACGGCAGTCGATAGTTAATGCGATTAAGTGGGCTCTTTACTACCTGACCGTAATGGCAGGATACCCAGTGCGGCACACCCTGGCATCAGGAGAAACGTCTCTGCCTAAGCATGACCTGACTGAGGGATTTTTGGCATTGGCTTTAGCCAGAAGCGAACACCTTGCATTGATTTGCATGAGTCTGGATTGCAACATCAGGATCTACGTTTTCGCAGCACGGAAGTGGTATCCTATAAGCCTGAGATAAACTACTGAACAAACTCAAAGATAGCGAGATGTCTAAGTTAAAGTTATGATCCGAATCATACGTGTCCCTCCCGGGCGCGCGAGCACTCTGATAGGCGCACGATAATAAGACGCAAGGTTATCTACTGGGCATCGCCAATAAGACCCACAGATAAGTAGCTGTCATTAAGGGATCATATAAAGAGATAAGTTATATTGTGAGGGATTAATTTATAGTTCGGAATCAGGGGATCATCGAGAGCGATGCTAAGCCCGTGCTGAAGCACCGGGGATCATCAAGGGTGATGCTAAGCCCGTACGGTCTATTCCAAGGGACTATAAAGAGACCAGGATATTTCGAAGTTGAAGAAGACAACCGACTTGAGATACGAAAAGACGGATACCAACCAGCGAAGAAGAATCCTTATTTATTATTGCGTTTTTATGATACCTATACCTATTTTATCTATATTAGAATCCATTAGCTTTGTGTAGCGGCAGCCCCGCACCTTTGGACAATCTGCACGAAGATTTATGTCTATTACCTTCGAGAACGATAACGACATTATTGTATATGCTCTGGAGTGTGTTATAGCTTACGCAAGGCGAACTCAGCAAATCTTTGTAGCGCAGTGTGTGTGGTGGAGAAAAGAATACGAAGCCACAGGAACAACTTTCCAGAGAAACTTCGACTACTCCAAGGAACTCTGCCGAAGATCAGCAAATCAATCAAGTACTAGTCGACACCGAACAGTACTTACAGGATTCAAGGCGACTACGAAAGATAGCGGCTTTGAAAGTTTCCGGCACAACATTAACCGGACGAATAAATCCAGCGGAAATATCTAAGAAGCATTTAACTAATTCCAGGAGGGTTTCCAAGGCAGATAGGACCGGCAAAGAGGAGAGCTTATTCAAAACCGAAGGCATTGATATTAGCAAGCTCCAACGAAGGAAAGCAGCGGGAGAGTGCTTACATTGTGCTTGGCCCTCCGATAGAAAAGGCAGTCATCGAGTCAAGAACTGCAGACGACCAATCAAGTTAGATAAAGGAACAGCAGGATTTGCTAAGAAAGGAGAATATCAAAAGTCAATTGAATCCTCAGGAGAAAGTAGTTCTGCAAAGGATTCCGATTCCCAAGATAATATAAATTAGGATCTACGGCCGTACACGCTCAGAATACTTAGCGAAGTATTTTTGGATAGGTGTTGTACCCCCGTAACATCTTACTACCCGTTTGTGACAGTAGTTGGAACGTCTGCCAACAAATTAGTTGGCAGCGCTTTTCGCAAATTAATGCCTCACCTTAAAAGCTATTTGGCTTGCGTCATAGGTTTGATCAGCGACCAACCGATACTATGCCAACGTAGAATCTGACGCGTCAGCTCGTATCGAATACGAGACTGACGTTGCAATGCATACTAACTCAAACCAATGAGCAGGGTTGCTTCAGGCCTCTTATCTTCAGCCAACGTCATAATTCCCTCAGTTACATCATGCTTAGGTCGAGACCATTCTCTTTGACCGGGGAGTACCCTGGTTGTTCTTATCGCCTGAGACGATAAGCCTGAGGTCCCACATAATCGCATATTCACTATCAACTGCTGTGTTTGTGTGTTGGAGTAATCTCCAGTCCAATCAAACTGTCCCGCTAGTATCTAGGAAACAAATGTGGTTCAAAACAATGCGCTCGGCAGGAGTTATCTCCTTTCGATCTGGCAGCATTGCTGCATCATCAAATAGGGATTACCGTAGTATGTATCCTTTCAATGAATCTGCTAAGCAAATATACTTGCTTATTCAATCGACACACAACTCTTATGTATTCCCCCTAAGGAACATAAGACTGGCTTACTTGCGACGTCATGAACAGGTGTTATGCGTATCACGTGACTAGACCTAGAGTAACTCCGTAATATGTATTCATTCAACTATCGCAAGTACCATTATCGCTGTTAGGAGAAAACCCCTAACAGGAAGGGACAACTGGTTGTTAAGGGTCGAGTGTGGGAAGCTTAGGAAGATCTGGCAAATTTTGAATCAGTTTTTTGAGTGTTTTCTTGTGCTGCTTGGCCGAGTGACCAGCTGTGATTGACCCGGCTGGCTCAATATATGCCTCATCTGAGGAGCTATAATTATCGTCAAGGTTGAGCATTGCAGGTGGAGCTTCAGTAGTGAGTGAAGACACATCAGGTATAATGAAAGGTCGATGCTGTACCCCTGTAGGTGGTGGTGGTGGTTGGGAGGAGGTGTGCTTTGGACCAGAGTGATTGTCCATGATGCGACGCTTGGCACTTTGTTTTTTGACATTTTTTGGTGAGGATGGTGGAGATGAGAGTATAAGTGGTGGGGGTAGGTAGTTGACATT
>Ga0307515_10020755_pt1 | contig 11694 bp, 5 predicted proteins | sample 17_EM_MG_FD_194513 | JGI IMG/M metagenome (GOLD analysis project Ga0307515, IMG submission 194513) | Populus trichocarpa ectomycorrhiza microbial communities from riparian zone in the Pacific Northwest, United States - 17_EM | ecosystem: Host-associated > Plants > Roots > Unclassified | place... | reverse complement strand
TCATCCTCTGTGACATAGGCATGCCAGCCCATCCAGTGTGCTGCCCCTTTGTCAATGATGAGCGGTGGTAGGAGCACTCCTGCAGCAGAGACACCTTCCAACACAGTAACGAATTTCCGCTCTCCATCCTGGACCAATCTTGGATTCCGCTGTGCTCTCGTACAGATGACATGGGCCTTCAGCGCTTTTCCCAGCAGGAAACCTTTCTCATCGATGTTCCATATGTTGTGGACTTCAATTCCATGCTCATCTAGAGCTCTCTTCAGCTTAGAGGAAGTTAATAAGGGTGGTGCCGCATTTTTTGGGGGGGGTATTTACCAGTTGGAAAAATTCCGCCAGCACCTTTGGATCATCTGCCTGGGCCCTCTGCCTGTCAATGCGGCTAGCTATCTTGCATGCAAGGATAGGATGGCGGTTCAGGAATCGTGAAATCCAATGCCTGCCTGGTTGTCTTCGCTTTTCTGGGTCCTGCATATGGTAGGCAAGACCCCTAACATAAGCAAGCTTTAGAGGTAAGCCCCAGCTGTCGAACCGCAGACACAGCTACACAATGGCCTCCTCCTGCACTGGAGTCAGGAGAGCGCTCTCAGGATGTGCTTCCTGGGCTGGCTTTGTGCCTCTTAGCCTTCTGGAAAGCGTGGTGAAGTCCACCTTGTAGTGTATTGCTGCTTTTCTGATGCTTGGAAATTTGCCACCCCTGTAGTCCCTTATAGCCTTCTGCATAGTATCTTCCTTTATCTGTAACTTCCTTGCTTTGACTCTAGGCATTGTGGTTGTGGGTGGAGGTTGTGGTTGTGGTTGCTGCCCGGCTTTTACTCCGAAGATGGTGTGTCGTCGGGGTGTTGCATCGCCCGGTCGTGTTGCATGGCAGGGTAACCTACGTTAACGCCAAACCTCATACATTACAATAGATTCATGGGTATACTTTATCCAGTGGAGATTGATGCAAGGCAGTAGCTAACGCAGCAGGTTGGAGTTGCAGATAATATCGCGATCATCCTTCTTGCCCGTCTTGCGCACGGCGCAGTAATTCCACCGTCATATACAATCCTATCCTCAGCGCAACCTACAACTTCTGCTAAGGGAGTCGAAAGCGAGGCTGTTAATCTGGCCACGCTAGTATTTACAGTCATTGGAGTCTTTGTAACCGCAGTGGGGGCTTTTGGGTGGAAGTGTCTGATGAAAAGAAATAAAGTTAAGAAGGTAATCGACCATATGAGTTTTGTCCATACCGTCAAATGCTTATGATTCTAGTAGAATCATGATCTAGTTGACAGTCGATCAGACGATCTCCAGCCTCACGCACGCCCTATGACGAATGATAGTATACCAATCTACCCGCAGGCTAGTACCAACGTTTACCACATTCACTACTATTCCGCATCATTGCCGCTTCAGCTCCCTGTCAACGCCGACTAAGCCGACGCACTGCATTACGATAGTGGGGTGATCGCCGCCGTGATGTTGTTCGCCCGCTAGCAGTGAGTTGATCGTGATGGACTAGGGAGAGCGTAATAAGCGGTGTTGAATTTTAGGATGAAAGACAGGCCTGTTATGCGTTTTCTCCACTCCAATTAAAAGCATCTTGTTTATATATTCTATGTCATACCCGGTAGGGTTTTGTTATCTAAATACCGGCACCTTTTCTTGTGACCTCTGCTGTTCCATCTTTCTACAAGAGTGAAGTGAACTCTAACCTTAAGATGAGACCAACCTCCCTAATTATATCTAACCAGATTTTTCCACAGCAAAAACACTAAATATCCCGAAAATAATCCAGTGCTCAACTTTTTAATGGTGATTTATTCTGCCACATATCTCGTATAGCTCGAGTTACTGAGGCTCGTGGCCCGGGGCAGTGAACACGCCTTACACATCCTTTTTCAAAGCCGATTCCCGATATTGCATGATACGGCTCTCCTCAGTTTTCACTTAACTTGGGTGGACTGCAATCAAATGAGGCTGTTGCATTATTCCTGGATGGAGTACATTTCACAGGATAGCAAGCGTTTGAGCTAAATTAATGGATCTGGTTTTAAAATGCCCCTATCTGGAAACCTCGGAAATTCTCGGAAATTACTATTCTCTGTTTCGAGGATTTTTCAGACTCGTTAAATTGCCCAAAACGGTGACTTTTTATCCTACGGTATTTCTTCCAAAGGGTGATGTACTCTAGTTGACTACAGCCCTGTAGCAAAGTCTTTGTGGTCGTAGTAGATATTGCATATACAGGTCTCAGCCGGAGACGGAGATGTCTTGTACAGCCGGAGGCGGAGATGTCTTGTACAGTCGGAGACGGAGATGTCTTGTACAGTCGGAGACGGAGATGTCTTGTATGGCCGGAGACGGAGATGTCTCGTATGGCCGGAGATGACTGTTGACTCTGGTACGAGCTGATGGCATTCAGCCGTACTGGTACGTTCATATATATACTGGCCTTGTGGCCCTCTTAGATAGAATACAATCAAGCTTCTCTAGCATCACTATTTCAACAGTAGAAAGTGTTGCAATCGATCACCCTATTAACGTGCAAAATGACAATTTCACAACAACCACACAATAGAGAGAGCTGTAATTGAAAAGATAAGTCCTTTAGATGATGGAGAAAATGGTATATTGCTTTTAAAAAAAAGAAAAGTAAAAAGATAGCAACATTGTAGTTACTCTTTTAGCCTTCCACCCAAATACTCTAACTGTCACCCGGGCCCACTTCTCATACACCACAACCACAACCTCATTGTGAATAAATAATACACCGCCATTTCACAGATGAAATTCTACATATGAGAGAGTCCGATAGAAAAAAGCAGAAGTTAAAATCCTAGAGTACAGATATCTCTAACAGGGTATGTATTATCATTGATGGATTAGAGCACGTTAGTTAATGTTGCATGAACCTGACCGAGCTGAGCTTCAGCTGAGCTGATGACACGGTATATAGCCGGTAGGGCATAAGGTACCCAACTACCTTGTATATATCTCGAGTCTTTCTCCTACTCTCCAGTCTCTGTATCTTAAGTCTATTCACACGGTTCTCCCCTTCCATATTTCAACAGTTAAGGCAGGAATTCTGCCGAGTGATCATATACGACACCACCTCTCAATCCCAATTTTGTGTGGTGGGACAGGGCAATAGGTTACCATCAAAAAGCCCTCGATATCACATGATTGAGCTGCATAGGACCCCTATTCCCACCGTTTGCTGTTGAGAACACCACATACTGTCATCGCTTAGGAACTTACTACCGTGCTTCCGGGCATATTCAAACCCAGCCTCAGGTGCGCCGGAGATTTTTGAGATGTTCGAAGCCTCGTAGACTTAGCTGTAGCTACGGTGCTACTGTGTCCGATTGTGCTAAGTGAGGCGTGATGCTTCAAACCAGCTCCAATGGGGAAGTCACGACCGGCGGAATGTCTCCGCATAGTCCGCGCGCACTGTGCAATGACTGTCATAACTGTACTCAAGCCTTTAGTGCCCCCCGCTAGACAGGGGACTAGCCGACTAATACTCTCGAATAACCAGCCATCAAACATCTCATAGAATATACTGCACACCACCGCCAGCCATTATTCAAATGATTGGCAGTGAGCTCAGATCGAGTATCGCAGCCGCTGCCGGTGTAAGTGACTCGGAATAACAGTTTTAAGCCCAGTTTTAAGCCCAGTTTTCCGCACACACGACCCCTAGCTCAACCCTGACTATGGTAAGTGACAGGAGAGCCCGGGAAACCGAACACCTGTCCTACTCTCGCATGTCACAGCTGTTACAGTGCTCCCAAGCGGACAGATCGACCGCCCGGTCATCTGTAAACTGATAAACCGGTCGGGCCCAGACAGTATTATTCCCTACACCCTCGGCTTTGTCAGATTTGTTGCCGTTAGGTGTGCGGGTCTTAATTGTTGGGTATTTGTTCGTAATGGCGTTCAAGGAAATCTTATTGGCCAACTGGGTTGATCGCCATCCTAAGAGAGACACAGCCATAAATCTGACAAAACCCAGCATGTATGGGATAGTGGATGAAGTGGAACTTTCCATTTTAAACCCCTTAGGATACTAGAACCAACAGTTTCAGTGCTAAGCCACCCATTGCGAGATGTAAGGAGATGTTCGCTGGAGGAGGAGCCCCTGCCATGTAACTGGTCTAGGTCCGATCTCTCGGGCACCAAAGCATCGCTCCCTGGAGCATTCGACTCAAGACACCCTACAGGACAATTACTAGAAGCTAGAAGGCTTGGAAAAGGAGTTCACACTTCCAGCCGAGATAGCGTGAATTGTCTTGAGGGCAGAGGATCGTAGTAGCGTTGTTCGATCTGGAAGCGGGGGTGCGGTTATATTGATCGCTGGGGAGTAGAGGGAAACAGCTGAGATCCTTATCATGTCATCTGGTTACTATGTGTCAAAGAGGCGAGATGTTTCAATACCATATAGAGATAGAACTGTTATATGCATTCTTGCTGTTGGGTGTGTGCGGATATCCCCAGCACTGTTCCAGGTTCCCGAATAACCCAACGAGAAAGACAACCGCACCCGCAACAAAGGAAATATAGTTAACCAGACGGTACATTTCGAAGGGAAATTTTCTACCGTGACGCTCCTCCAACCCGGGTACATGATAACCGTACATTTTCTTCAACCGATGGTGAGGCTGCTTCATGCCTAATCACCCTCCTCTTCCAACAACCGCCAGTTGCGTGAATGTGAGGGTAGCTCGGTTTCAAGATTTAGTCATTGTCTCGATCGTATATTACAGCGACTATAGCATATTAGAGATTCTCAGTGAAGGATGCTCGCGAGTGCTAGTACGTAACTACATCTAATCTTGCGGAAGTGCTCCTCGATTACCGCCAACAGAGACTCGTGTCTAGACTAGCGAACTCACCAGAAGGATCGAAAACGAAGGAGCTGCACTCCCCTTCTAACGGCAGCACCCCGTTCGCAAGAGTGGTCAAGAAAGAGTGCAGGGGCAATCGAGCGACCGAGACTATGAGCTAGCCCAGCCCTGGGGAGGAGGCTGCGGTACGAGTGGCCATCGAGCAGACAGACGAAGCCAAAAGTACGCAGAGAAGTGGTCGAAAGAGAAACATATGAATGCCCACACTTGGTGGACGGACGGGTCCCGGTCTGATGATGGGAGAGTTGGTGCAGCGGCGGTACGTAGCGACTGCGAAAGAGGTGGCTCGAAGGCCCTCCGCAGTTACCTCCGGAAGGGGCAGATGGAGGTGTTCGACGCCGAGATGTGGGCAATTGGCATGATGGATCAACAACGAAGCACGAGCATTATGCGATCACGGCATCGAGACGGAGACACTCGGGCATCCCTGGGAATGAGGAAGCGGATTAACAATCAAATGTAGCTCGGGAAGGCCGCGGAAGCACAGTCCGAGAGCAGGCATTCATATCAGCAGCGAATTGAACAAGAAGGATCACCGAGCAGAGAGCTGCGGCAAAATCCGAATGGGAAGAGAAGAAACTGAGCAAGCACTACGGATACCGAAATGGGAAGACTGGGAGCCGAAGGCCAGTCCCAATGAAGAGCAGGAAGTCTCTCGCCTCACGATACTTCGAGCTGAAGTGCGGACATGCATCCAAAGCGACTTATCTCAAGCGATTCGAGCAGTGAGACGACAACCAGTGCTGATGATGAGGAAAGGCAGCCCAGATGCGGGTGCATCTCTTCCGCCACTGTAGGAAGTGGAAGAGCGAGCAGCAGGAACTGTGAAAAGCAGTCGGGCGGGAAACTGGCTGGAAAGTGGAAAGGTGAAAGCACGTGCAAATATCGGAACCCTTTTCCCTGGAAGCGTGTGATCGTGCGTTACTAGACTTCCTGGCGGCCACAGAGGCCGGGAAGTTCGCGCGCCGCTGAGCAGAGCAGAGTAAAGCAGAGCATAGTTAGCAGTCGTTCACTTCAGTTTCTTTTGTTTCAGTAAGCCACTATGCACTGGCATTTTCATTTATTATAGGTGAAGAAGGGTAGAAGTAGGGGAGCTCCCCACTTAGCCGGTTAGCCGGAGGGGGAGGGGAATTAGGTACTGCCATACTCTAGTGCATGCAGAATGATTAAAACAATCTACATCTAATCTATCTGCATCTCATCTAAGGGTACATCGGTTATCGACCTCGGCTATTCGTACTATGAGCCACGTTTCTCGCGTCCATGCATCATCCCTGCATGAAATGTACGGCAGCGTTTTCCCGCTATCCCATGCCACGAACTCGTACACCGTGTCCGTGGGCGAAGTCTGAATTTAAAAATTTGTCAGGCTACCACACTTCTACCACTCTACTAGCACCTGAGAACACGAAGTTAAGCATCCCTCTCTTCCGCCGCCATGTTAGGATCATGAGTTACCACTGAATACAGTCTCTAGCTAGCCCAGATCAACCACCTCCAAGAGTACCTAAGCGCCGTCTCTAAGTGCAACTGCCTGTGCGTATGAGCGGGAAATCCTCGCTGAAGTGCGAATTCATTTTTCCCAATGCTTATCTAGCAGCTGGTGCTAGAAATTTCCACTAGCCTAGGTCACCATCCTCAATTAGTCTATAGTTAATGATGCTACCTCCAAAACTAGTCCGATATGGTGGAGACCGTCTTACGATTCTCCGTCTCAGAAAACTAGAATAAGGGAAAAAGAGTTCCGCAATTGCCCTAAAAACCACGAAGTTTATCCATAAATTCCCGTGAAATCCGCTCACCTCACTCAAGGCTCCAACACGATCAACTGCCCCCACTTAAACTGCCCCCACTTCTCTGGGTCATTGTTTTTGCGACTGGTAGGGATGGGAACAGCTGTGAACTGTCTTTTGAGGAAGGAAAATCTTGTTGGTTCAGGTACTGCACACTGAGTTATTGACCGGTCTGCTGGCTTGTGTGAGCAAAGGGGCTATGTTAATGCTTACTGTATGGATATACTGTATTGGGCGCGATGGTTCGGACGGGATTTTGGTTGTGACGGATTTTTGTCAATATTGAATACCCAAGAGTGGGCGGAAACTTGAATAAAAGCCTTTCGGACGGGGCATTTGTGACGCGTGACGTCCGAAGAATCGTGCTCCGGTACAGTATGCGAACGGACACTCCCGGTTACCTAAAGTTGATGGGTGAGGATCAAGCATTAGTGCCCTACGTTGAGATTAGAAGTATCTGATGTAGTGTAGCCGGTAGCGAGGGTGGGGGCAAGCTGCTGTCATTGTCTTGCAACGCTACAGTTTGGTCTGCTCCCGAGGTCTTAAAGACTGGGCCAGCGGGAATAGGGTGTACGATTGATACAATGCACACTAGACTTGTAAACAGGTATCGACCTATCGTGGTTACAGAGTTCACTGGCGAGAGAGCGTGCGGTCGAATATGCTCCAACTGACTGCGATCTGCAACGGGATGCTACCAATAAAGCGGATACCGTAAGATAATACGGTTCTAGTGGGAACTGAAGACTACAACATCGGTTGGCCCCCTGTAGAGGTTTCACATCCTGGGAACTCCCATTTCCGAATTGCAGAGACATAAACCTGTAAGTGCAACCCTATAGAAAAGCCCGGTACCGCTCCAAGCGGGGGAGAGAGGAATTACGACTGGCAATCTGTAAGATCAAATATTGTGTTCGAATCGGCTAGGCGCTGGGGAAAGTTTATCGATTGGGGTTCCGATACCACACCACGAGACTACCGAACTACTGATATAGCCTATGTTAATCTAGCGCCGATTATGTCGTCAACACCTTCCCGCGTGCACAGACCACACCTTATCTGCACCATCCTCCTGCCAACCCGAGACACTGGAAGTTGCATGAACAATGATAAATTGTCACTCAGCACGTACGAGCTGACCGAGTGATACCTGGTGTATATAGAATTTCCATATTTTTAGCAACCGAGTCGCTGAATGTGTGATATGACTGATGATGCAATCTAGAAAAACAAATAATATTATTCAGACTTGCAGGACAGCACCTAGAGACCATTTCTAGCTCTGCTAGTAGTTTTAGCAGTAGAACCCTATACCTTTACTGCCAAATATCTAAGTCCACAAAGCGATCTGATCATGTGAGAGCGTGCAAGGTGCAAGGTGCCTGTGGAGGACAAGGATTGTGACTCGATCGCAGTCTACAACTGGGCCGGGATGCAGCTGCACCTACAGCTCTCTATCTCAGCCCCGATTAGTCTCTCATTACATGAGGTTTTCTAGAATGTCTGTTTTAGGTTTTATTTGTCCTAGTCACCCCTCCCCTCATCTATATGCAATGGCGCACTAATCATTGCTAGCGAATACCATCTTGCATATTCCCAGAATCCATGCGACCCATGCCTCCATGCTCCAACCCTCAAGTTACCACACCTCCGACAACACACCACACCATCTTCTAGTTTTGCCAAGACCCTTATCGTCCAATCAATTCTATTATCGTCAGAAAACTTTTGCTTCGGTTTTCAGCTGTTTTCTTCGAAATCAGTTATCTAGGAGCCAAAATGAGTCTCTTCGGAGCCAAACAACCGTTTAACCTTAAGCAGTCACTTAAGAAGGCAAAGGAAAATTTGGAGGAAAAAATGTCGAGCGCGCAGTCGACTACCACCACCACCAGCAGCGGCATCGGGGCCATCCTCGAGCAGCAAAACGATAAAATTACTGGACCTCTTCCCATAGATCCAGATGGAACAGCTACAACCTCCGAGATCGCTCGAGAGGAGTTAGGAGATTATCTGGGGGTTCAACCGGCAGCGGTTAACTTGACCAGAGAGCAGTACAACCAAGGAGTTCGAATCCATAATGCTGAAGTCAGAGCAGATGGGCATCCGAGCCAAGTTATCGAACCGATTTGGAGGGAGAATTCGGTCATTGATGAATATGGGAACAGACGTAAACACGATGTTCATACGATTTCGAGCGACGATGATTCTTCATTGTCGCCACCACCGACTACGAGTTACGGAGGAAGTGAAATTTCCTTCCCGTCGCAAACACCAAGGGAGAGGGATCAGTCCCCCCTACCATCTACGAACTACGAGGGAAGCCTTATGGGCCTACCTCCGAGCGCTATTCCTCAGGATCCTTTTTCGACTCCTAGGGCGAGTGCTGGAATTATCGCGCGTAGGTATATTCAGTCGGAGGAAAATACCAGCAAAAACGCCGAAAAAGAGGGGGGAATGGAAGAGACCCGGAAAGTCTACACACCCATTCCGAGAAAATTCGAAGTCAGCGATATTAGCGACAACGAAGATGATGCGATGACCGAGGTGGAGTGGAGGGACGAGTCGCCTTACATGACGCCAACGAAGAAGGGAAAAAAGCGCAATAAGGGGAAGGGAGTGAAGAGGCCGGCAACGCCCGATCGACCAATCCCGAATATGCCGCAAACGCCAAGCAGGAAAAAGTTGGAGGCTGATTGGGCCAAGCCTGCAGAGACGTTGACGAATGAGAATGGGCCAGTTAATCTGGAAGCTTTTATTGGTGAGTATCTTCGGAACACTAATGGGCTGAGGGATTATATGGCCACAAATCAGTTGCATGATGAGCGATATGATGAATGGTGCCTAAAGCAGGCAGAGTTTATGGCGGCGAGACAGAATCATACGGATGCGGGGGTTACCTCCAATCGTAAGACGTCGGAAAAGATTTTGACTGAGGTTGAGTTGAGCAGGGAGTATGAGGAAAAGAGGGCGGAAAAACTTGATCAGAGGTTGGAGAAGATTGAAAGAAAGGTGGCCAAGTTAGCTCCGGTTAACATGGCTAAAACAATCGAGAATGCAATCAGTGCGTGCATGGATAAGTTGGTGGACCAATTGACCGATAGAGTGGTTAAGAGGTTTGAGGATGCGGCGGAAGAGAGCCGGAAAAAAGATGAGATTCGAAGGGGGAAACAGGTAGAAGCCACCCCGGAGAATGATCAAGATATGAGTGATCTGGAGTTTGAGCCGGGGGCGACTTTTTCCGTGGAGGAGAGTGAGAAGGTGGAAAGAGTTATTCGGGCTGAGATGGAGGTGGATGAGCAGGAACTGGAGGCGTCAAAGCATGCACCAGTTATTTCGCCGGGAGAGAAGAGGCAGGAGTTTCCGAGGTTCACTCCGAGTGGACAGGTTACAATTGCGAAGAGGCCGGTAGTACCAGCAGTACCGGAACAAAAGAAGAAAGAGGTGAAAAAACCGGAGGTGAAGGAGACACCAAAGGGACCAAAGGCAGGAGAGAAGAAGAAGCCGGAGGTTAAGAAACCAGCACAACAACAACCGGCCAAAAAGCTGGAAGAAAAGAAGAAGGATACGTGGGCGCAGAGGGCGGCGGCACCTCCACCACCGAAGAAACAACCCGAGCAGCGACAACAACAACAACAATCGGGGCAGCAGCAAAAGAAGAAGGGGGATGGCTTTGTCGAAGTGAAGAGACAACAAAAGAAAGAGGAGATGAAGCCGGTCCCCCCAGGACAAAATTCGATGGAGAAAAGGAGGGTTACTTTTAAAAGAGATAACGGCCTCCCCCTTTCTCAGAAGAGGGATTTGGATATTTCGTCGGAAGTGAATAGAGCACTTTTTGAGGCAAAGGTCCCACATTTTGTTCGCATTCAGGGAGTTACGAAGAACACCCGAGGATGCTTGTCGACGATCACGACTCCCACAGCAACGGCCGAAATGTTGATTCGGTATAGGGAGATAGTGATCAAAGCAGCGAGGAAGGTGGACGCAGGAATTGTGGACATCGAGACGGTTGAACTTTGGGAGAAAGTTAAGATGCACGGCGTCAATTTTGATAGATATTTGGGAAAGAAGACAGGAGGTGGTCTTGAAAAATTGAGGCATGAGATACAGGCTGAGAACGAGGGGGTGGTGTTGCCCCTTGCAATTAGCTGGATTGGAGGACCGAAAGATGTGCAGAAGAAGAAGGCGGAAGGAAAGAAAGCATCTTCGGTTGTGTTTGCGGTCAAGGGAAGTAAAATGGCCGAAAAAGTTTTGAAGGGGGGATTGAGGGCAGCAGGGATGAAATTCGATGTGGAGAAGTTCATTAATGCTGGACCAGATTCCTTTTGCGGAGTATGCAGCAGATGGGGACATGTGGAGGCAAAGTGTGGGTCTTTGAAAATGCCGGCGTGCATGTTGTGTGCGGGGAGGCATTTAACGAAAGACCATAAGTGCAACGTTGTAGGTTGCAAGGCTAATGCAGGACAGAACTGCGCCCATAACGTCGACAAATGTGTCAACTGCAAGGGAAATCATATCGCAAAGGCCAACTGTTGTGTTAAGAAGCAGGAGGCTATTAAAGTTGCGAGAGAGGAAAGACGTACTTGGAAGGAGAGAGAGGGGGAACGTCAAAATGTTACGACTGATCAACAGAAAGAACCGGATCATACAGAGGATGGGGGACCATCGACTGCAGATGCGGAAAAGAAAGCTCAGAATGATGAGCAAGTTGTTAAGGAACCGGAAGTCCAAGTCGTTGCGACACAAGAGACGGAAGGAGAATCTTCTAACGCAGGGACCCAAGAAACCCCCATGACGCAATGGTGAAATGCGTAATGCATAATTGTGGCAGGGGGTATGAGGCGACTATGATGGTGTTGGAAACAGGAATTGTTTGGGGGGCTGATGTTGTGATGATGCAAGAACCGTATGTGGAGAGAGAAGGATACAACATTAGTCACCCAGGATATAGGTTGGTTAGGGGAGGAAGAACCATGACCGCAATAAGAAGAGATACACACCTGGAGTTTCTG
>Ga0307515_10020754_pt1 | contig 11694 bp, 6 predicted proteins | sample 17_EM_MG_FD_194513 | JGI IMG/M metagenome (GOLD analysis project Ga0307515, IMG submission 194513) | Populus trichocarpa ectomycorrhiza microbial communities from riparian zone in the Pacific Northwest, United States - 17_EM | ecosystem: Host-associated > Plants > Roots > Unclassified | place... | reverse complement strand
AACTTTACTAACCCTTTCAGCAATGCTTCTTGGATGAGTGGCAAAGCCACGCTTAGCACGGATTTTGCAAGGAACAGAGTCTTCAGGAACATGTAGCAGCTTCTCCACTGTTTCTATCTCAAGACTTGTCTGAGGCAGGCTAAACTGAATGAAAAATGACTTAGATACATATACTAGATGGAGAAATAATAATAATAATAATAATAAAAAATACTGCAAAATATAACTTTAAGCATATTATACCAGCCAAGAGAGAATTGCCTATTTAAAAAAAATATGCGAGCTCAAATAAGTTTTGTTACATGAATGTCAGGCTAAGAGTGTAGCACACCAGACTATGATTTGAGCAAACAAGTATCCGTGTGAAATATGCCATGTGCGTGCACCAGTTTGCTCTCGGCAAAATAAAAATTTGTTTGAGTAGGATGTTTGCAACTATGTAATTGTATGTACTTACAATTACCCTTGGCTTGTATGTATACAAGTAACCAGAAAACGCAGGGGTGTGGTATGGACATGCAAATGCATGTGTTTTTAAGGCCAGGGAACACCAAGTTATCCACATTTCCATGACTTTCCTGACATACAAGTCTTCAGAAAATAACTTTAGTACCTGAGTTTCTAAGCCATTGAAACAGCTATAAATGTCTCCATCTCCATTCCTAGCTTGTTTCGAGGGGGGTCCAGAGAATACAATGGAATTTGGATTGTCCCAAGATTCCATACCAAAGCCAGCAGCAGAATAAGAATGAGTGCAGTTCTGGTGGTTATTGTCAGAGCCAATGCCTTCAACAACATTCTCACTAACTTCAGATATCTGAGAAAGAGACTCTTGCCTAGTAAAGCTCAACTGAGGCTTCAACCTTGATACCGAGTGGCCACCACCAGGGCCACTGTGAGCGTTATAGCCTCCAGATTCCCTTGTAATTGAGAAACCACCTATTTAGATTGGAAAAAAAAAGAGAGAGATGATATTTAAAACCAAAGATATACAATTCAAGACAGGTTCTCTAAGCCTCAATCCTAAAGAGAAGAATAACAGTATAACACAGGCGTCACTTCCAGAGGCTCCAGAGGTATGAATAGAGTTCTTTAGACGGTATAACCTGCTTGAAAATTAAGTGGGACTACTGTAATTTAAGCGTATAATCTTAGGAACATTTGTACAAAAATTCTTCATTCGGTTAATTATTTCTGCATTTCTGCAACAAAATTCGAAAATCGACAACAGTTTCAGGTTTAGGAATACATTTTCACATGTGCTATTATCATGTTCCTTCTTTATGCACAAGAGGCAAACATTTCCATCATGGCTCTCACTTCTGGAACTGAGATCTTGCAAATGGAAGGCAAGATCATTTGATTAAAACAACTTTTATAGTTTCAAGATACAACATTGCAACATTTAATGTCTGATCAGCTCCATTACACTTGATTTCCTTATCTAGTCCCTTTTCTTTTCTAATGAATCGGTTATTAGTAAGATAAACAAGCAATTGAAACTGTGAAGTTCCGTACAGAAGCACCTCAAGGGAACACAGTCAGCAGTTGTAATCCATAGGCACATTGTAGAAGATGTTTTTGCAGCCCATGCTTCCACCGAAGATATAAGGAGTTTAGAAGTGTTATATATTTCACAAATCTATATATCATATCAATAAATAAACTCTTAGTGTATGTTCCAGACCTGATTCTTAATCTCCACAGACAGCGTGAATGATTTCAGCGGAGAGTATCCATTCATAAACTTCGGTTTTTCTATTCATCCATTATGATTTCCAACTGCAATTTCTAGCCTCTAAATTAAGCTTTTCTCTATGATGTGCCTCAAGATGGAAATAGGCAAATCCTAACACTGATTACGTACAGATCACACCCTACAACATAATTCCTGAAGTCCACTTTTACATGCAGTCCAAAAACCTGTGGGGAGTAAGGTTTGGTACACAGAAAAGTAGCTATCTTCTTTTTCTCTTCTTTGTTATCATTCAAAAAAGAAAGCATCCGTCTCATTTATGACCAAGACCATATCTTATTCAACTCCATGTCTTTCCTGGTATTTGATAATGTTCTGTCTTCAAAACAGAACCGAGTCATTGTCAGTCAGTACAATCCGTCCTAGTTGCTGCCTGGTAACATGAAATTTGATGTTTCATTTCACTCCCTTGTCGTTTTCTTTTCATTAAAGAACAAATAAATAGCGCATGGAGCTAGCTGCCTTCTAAAGTAATAGGCAGGAACATAACTATAAATCTCCAACCATTCTACCTCAAATAACTAATACAACCTTGTTTTTTCCCAACTTCAGATTAGTCCTCAACTGTCTACCAATTCCTCAATCGAGTACACAAGATATCATTTTTTTCAATTCCATCTCCAAAGTATTAGACATTCCTCAATCGAGTCCCCCATCTATGTCCACCAATTTTTTCGTCCACATTACTCATGCTATACAATAAAACGACACCATTTCGAGAATAAAGATTCCGTCAAAAAAGGTAGAATATCTTAAACGGAAGACGCAATTGAAAAAACACGTGATCTTTGGAGACCCAATTGAGAAAATCAATAGTTTATGGAACTTCATCGCGAATCAATTCATAGTCAGGGACTAATTTGAGGTTTTCCCTGATTTTCTTTAACGTAACCTATAGCTAATATGCTACACTACAAACTATACTCTAAGAAAGTATACATTTTGTAGAACGTTTTGTGAGATATTATGCATAAATATAATCAAGGGGAGTCAGCATTCAACCCATGTCTTGGTGTATGCACAGCAATAAACAAGAACATGCATCAAGAGTGGTCACCAGTGGTGTAATAAAGAAGCCTAATCTTGGTATATGCATGATAAATAAGCAAAAGGAAACAGAGTCTCTCAACCAATTGCATGCTTATTAATGCTAAGACTCCCCCCCCCCCCCACCCAATCAAATGAATCCAAGAACTAATTGAATAACTTATCATCCATAAGCTACCAACATGGCATAGACACCCAACCACTCTCCATGCCTGCAAAGTGTACATGTGAACATTATTGTAAGCAGAACAATTCCTAGACCTTCAGCACATCAAACTAAAGGGTAGTTTTGTCAGTGAGATACATTGCTATTTACATTTTTGTCAATGCTTATTTACCAGACCACTTGTTCATAAAGAAAATAAGAGATATGAAGTGAGTGGAAGGACACGGAAGCCATTGCAACTCTGGGATCTATCCACCTAAACCAAAGATTCTTCTCACTTCTGTCCTTGTTTTTCAAGGGAAAAAAAACAAATAGTAGATCCCAAAATCAAGAATTTACCAAGTCTTTTCCAGCTAATTAATCCAGAGAAGAAAATGACTAACAATACATTTTTCTTTTCTTTTCAAAACAATATATATTTACCATTTTCAGTGGCGAGATGGCTTAGAAATCCAGCAGGTGAGCTCCTCTGCCGCACCAAAGATCCAGCACCATGTGCTACCTCATTAAAGCCGTACGACCTCTGCAAACTGCCGCTACTGCCACCACTTTTGGGTGCTTTTGGATCGCAGCTGGAAGGGTTGACTTTGCAAGTTGACTCTGAGGTTACCGAGGGCGAGTCACCAGAGAAGTATTGTCGACTGCCCACAAGGGAAGTCGATCCAAGGCCAGAGAGTTCACGGTCAACCCCGATGACTGAATCAACAGCTCTGGTTAAGAAAGAGCCTGGGGCTGAGCCATACCTGGTCAGCCCACTTGGGACCGTAGGTTTTTGTGGCGACGAGGATGACGACGACGGCTGTTGATACATGATACGTGCTGGTTTTTGCCAGACAACTACTGTACAAGCTGCTGCAGAAAGAAACTATCGCAGTTAAAGACTTATAGAGAGAGGGAGAGGAGAAGCTAGTATGGGAAAGGAAAGTTCGATATGGAAGAAGGAGATTGCTGGATGGGGAAATGTCGAATGAGTAATTTCTTGCGTTAGCCTGTGCCTGAGCTTTAATTGTTTTGTAATATAGTGAAGTGTATACAGACAATCTACTTTATCGAACATGTGGGGGAGAACCTTTCTTCTTTTTCTTTCTTTTTTTAATTGGCCAAGTTGCTAGTATATTATATTATAAGTCACCTAGAGATTATTTTCTTTCTGCCAACCTTTTTTTTTTTTTTATCTTTTATAATTGATTCCTTTTTTTTTTCTCTGATACCCCAATGAGAATTTTCAATTTTTTCTATTTTTGGTCATATATATATACATGTGGATTTTTTGCTTTATTTTCTTGTTTTTTTATAAAGATATTTATTTTATTAAATTAAAATTGAGGAAAAATAATTAAGGACTATTTTACAAGTGGACATATAGTTGACTCTTTTTTCTTCTTCAAATCCACTAGTAGCTATCCTATTTTGATCTTTCACGTGATATTTTATTAGTAATATGTGTAAAACTTTCATTGTTGCATGAAGACCAATACAGGGGCAAAATACACAAGAAAATAAGAAAAATAAACAAGATCAATATAACAATATATTATATCTGCCTAGATTGATGGTTTACGCTATTGTGATTTAGATCATTTTTATTTTTAACAAGGGTTAAATAAGTTCATTTTATTCAACTATATAATAGCAAAAACATGTAACCATGTAAATAAATTGAATTAAACAAAAAAATATTGATCATGATGGCCTCTAAAAAATAAACGTATGCCAATATTCTGAAAAATAATTTTATAATCTTACTTGATAACAAAGTTAAAATTTAACAAAATAATATCTAAAATACATTTTTAATTGATCTAAGAATATATAAAAAAAATCAATCAATAAAATATTAAAGGATAAAATTAAAAAAAATATATTCAATTAAAAAAAAATAAAAAACATCCTCAGTCAACTTCTTACAAACCAAACAAATCTTTACCTCTAATTTCAAAAGAAAAAAAAATAATTTAAAAAAATAAATAATTATAAATACAAATTAATTATACATGTTGTACAATTTGATATATGTCAGAGAACCTTCTAAACCCAAAAACTTGATCAATTCAAGGAAAGAAATCTAATCAACATATAACCTAAAAGTTGTTTATGAAGGTAAATTTGTATATTTAAAAAATTATATTCTCGATCAAAGAAATAGAAAGAATCCAACAACTTAAATTTATTAAAAGCATGTAAAAAAAGTAGAAAAAAGATAACATGGATATTCCTATATAACAATGCAAGTGACAAATACCATATTGTAGACATCAAAATTTTACATGCACAATTCAATGTCCAAATAATTTGTAGTTTAATACGTTGGATTTTAGTTTAATATCCTCTTAATTAAGGGTATTTCAGATTCATTTTGATTTTCCTGTTCATCCTATTATTTGATTTACTATTCATTTTATTATAGTAACTTTGTAGCTTTCTTAAGATTTTCTTGATGAAGAAGTCTTTCTTATAAATTTCATGTCATATTAGAAGTTTTTTTTATAAAGTGTTCAAAAAATATAGCTTAAGTACAATAGTAGTGTTCCTAACTCCATATGATGAGGTCATACCATTCTCCTTTACATTGATAAAATAATGTTCAAATAGCATAAAAGAGTATTGAGCGTTGATCATTGGTTTAGAAATAACACTAGAGATGGAAATTTACTGGCTATATGTTTATAAAGGCCTAAAGTTTTTTTACTAATCAACTTTTAGAAAAGTATGATATTCAAAAGATAAATCTTATTCCATATAAAAAAATATGTTTCTCAATTGATGCTATGTAAGCATTGAGCATGTCCTAAGAATCCAAAATCAATAAATCGATGCATTGACAAACCTAGCAATAGTGTTAGCATATTTTAAGCATGAGGTAACCTTTATACTAATATACCAAAAATGAACAATCCCGCAACTCTATTTGGAAAATACTATAAGCAATAATATTTTTATTGCTCAGTTGATAAGGAAGAATTAAGCCAATCAATAATTGATTACCTAGAGTTCGGAAGATTACAAGATGATCAACGATATAAGACAAATATTTACAGATGAGCATCTTAGTTTATCTACTATAAATAAATTCTTTATAGGTAATTATTTAATGGTGTTCTTCTTAGATGCTTGGATGGAGAAAAAACATCTCAAATTCTATAATAGGCTTATTTTGAAGTTTATCATGCATATGGATTTAGGTCTAAACTTTATTTTTGCATTAAAAAAAGGGGTATTATTTGCCAAGCATGGTAAATGATTGTATGGACTTTGCAATAAGGTGTCATGCCCGCTAATTTCACATTAACTTTATTCACTGACCATTAAATCCTTTATATTTTTAGATTGCATCTTGGCTTTTGGATGATCGAAGTCTTATAATGTTGGTCTTATAACTAAAATCTATAGTCATATATTCATACATCCCGGTAACAATTGACTACTTTTTCAAATAAGTAGAAGCAATACCTTTGAAAGAAGTAAAGAAAGAAATGCTTTTATATATGTGTATGTGTGTGTGTGACACTTGCTGCTATTTTTTAGGCAACTTTAAATGCATAAACATGAATGAAATCCTTATTTCAAGAAAACAAGAATAAAAAAAGCTAAAGAAATAATAAGCAACGAGTTTCAAATCAATGTCTAAATAACTGAATAGATATTCTTTATATATATATATATATATATATATATATATATATATATATATATAAACCCTTGCAAGCCTTTTGTATTATAATAAACACTTTGAAAAATATTTTTATGACACAAGACTCCATTTTCCTTCCGGAAGCATCAAATCATGGCTTTGAAATAAATTTATACTTATATGATAAATGAGGGTTTAGTGTAAATAACTCACATAAACACCAAAAATTGAGCCAGTTTATTTGACAAATCTTATTAGAATTATTTTCTTGTGTAATTAAAGAAAAAGCTTGAAATAAGTATAGACAAGTCTTAGGCAAAGAGAATTTATTTTTAACATATGAAAACTCCTTAAAACTACTGATAAACTCTTTATAATATTCTCCTATGATAGATAGGTTATTAATGTTGTGTATTTCCTAAAATGAAATCCCTATTTCTCTTTAAGAACTTAAGAATATATTCTTACCAAGACACTAATATTCAAATAGTGCTTGGCAAATATTTTTTGGGCGATGATAATTAAAATCACCTAAGTGATTGTATATATCAATCCATTATTGTTTCTTTTCAAAAAAATATTGTAGCTTTTTAAATACCAATCTGAAGATCCTTCAAGATACTAGATTCCACTTTGCAAGTCAAGTTTGATGCTCTATTTGACCTTTCTCTTGTCAATCAAGTCTCTAATATAAGCCTACAGAACTTTTATGATCATTATTATAATGTGGAGAAAAGCATAGAGAAGATCGATGTTCTATAATAATCGCATCATCAGAAGCCATTTGTTTTATAAGGCCAATTCAATTACAAAATTTAGTAGCATATACTTTGGTGTTTATACTTCGTTGTTCCAAAATAATTAGAAAAGTTACTTTTAAGGGTGCTTCAAATTAAAGCCTAAACTAATTAGTTCTTAGGGGAGGTGATGTGAGGGTGAAAGATATAAATATCAATAGATGTTAATTTGGTCAAATTTTTATGAGCTTTTTAGTGAAAAACATTAACAAGTTATTGTCTTACTTTCACTAAAAAACAAGAATGATGATATAGGTCGTAAGGTAAAAAAAAAGGGTACAAAGCCTTTATTTTTAATTCAAGAGTTTAGATTAGATCTCAAACTCGTTTAAGAATATGAGGTGAGCTTGATTGCTTGACGAATGAGTTTTGCCAAGTAAAGAGTCTTTAGACTTGAAAAAAAAGCCCAAACATGAAAAGAGAACATAAAGTATCAAAATTCAAGAAGGGAAGACAAAGCTTGACTATCGATCTAATGGATTTACAGTTAATGGTACAAGAAAATGAGAAATAAAAATAATTTTTTATTAAAAAAACAAAAAAATTGGTCATCTAGGCCAAGCCCGGGCGACTAATTGGTCACCTTTTTGACAACCATCCTAATTTTCTTTACCTCTCTATGATTTTTCTTTCATCTTTGCCTTTTTATTTCGTATTTATACATTTATTTTATCTTTTATGTGCTGATAATTTTAATATAGCACACATAAAGTTTTGTACACAAACTTTTTACAGACAAACACTATTTTTTATCATCAATAACTACATTTCTACTACGTTCCCTAACCACATAAAATAAATGAACTCCATTAAAAAGACATGACACACCAACTTTTCTTCCAATCTTGTGCATTTATTAGACATATAATTAATGGAACAACATCACACCAACTAATGAGCCGCTTTGTTAGCCAATGACACAATTTTTTCTATATAAAGAAAAGTTCAAACTAGGTGTATAAATACACCTAGACTTATAAGTAGGAAGGGGACCAACTTTGGAGCCACATACTCACCATAACAAAGCCACACAAATTCTCACACAGAGCCATACCAACTATACTCAGATATGCTGCACACTATGTACTTTCATTTTTTCTTTTTTTTTCTAAGCATTATATTCTCTTTCATATATATATTTATTGATTTAAGTTTCAAAGTGTCCCACTTGGAATGAGGGATTGGTTTACGGGAGAAACCTAGGCCAATACTCCACAAATAATCTATCTTTTAAGTTTTTCAATTAAATAGTAATGTTTCTCGAAGAAAATCTTTATGTAGTCTCCATGTAAACACCCAAAAAAAGAAAGAAGTAAAGCCATAAATGACTCCACCATCGCTACTAATTTTTGAATTGACAGCGACACAGTTTTCGCTACAAATTTTTGAATCGGCAGCAACTCAGTCTAAGTAAAGGTTTAGGGAAACAAACCAGACTGCCTTAGGGAGTTAAGAGAAAGGGGAAAACTGGTCTTGGGATAACCAGAATGGGAAGAAAGAATAAATTTAAATCAGCACCGAAACACCTCACCTCTTTAAGAGGGGGTATACATACAAGAAGGAGAGAGAAGGTGACCCTTCCTCTTCCCAAAGATATGTCTATAATAGCTGCATGTCCAACTGCACACTTCCCTTTCTTCCTCTTTCCTAACAGAAATTAAACCTAAGCTCCAGTTGTAGTTGTCTCCTTAGGCATGAGAAAGAGAAGTGACAACTTGGAGGAGGAAAGAGCCTAGACCTCCTCTCAGGACCAGCTGTAGCCATTGTTGCAGCATAACCACTCTTTTTCAAGGAAAAAAACTGAACACAACCAGCCTGCATGCAGTCTTCCTTGAGAGTTGAGTGAGACATGAGCTAAGTAAAGAAGAGAAAAACCAAAAATAAGGGAGAAGGAAGAACCTAGAGGGCTGGCTGGATATCAGGTGAGAGAAGGAAAAAACTGGACTGAGAGAGAAGAACATACCACTAAACCCTTCCTAAAACTATTGTGAATCGTGAGGTATGAACCATAACCCTTCTCCACCGTTCTTGTAATTTTGAGACAAAAAAGAAAGGAAGATGAAAACCCCAACTAAATGACCTAGGAATTTCCAACAGCTGTTAAGGAAAATTGACTAGGCAGAAGGATGAAATTGGGGCTGGGTATGGGTCCTAATTCCAGATATATTAATAAAGGAATTGGATAGTTTTGGATACACAAATTGAAGGGGAGGGCCGACTATAGAAAGAGTTAAACTGAATGCAATATAAAGTGATGAAAAAACATGGATTGTGACTATGTGGAACCTTATACCCTATTAGAATCAAAATTGGAAGTATATTGGTGTTAATGATGTGAAATTCTGCTTGTGTTTGATGAAATGACATGATAATACGTTAAGATGATGTTATGTGTAGAATTAAGTTGTCTTTAAACCTTGAAGAGCATTCTAGAACAAAAAAAACAGAAACCATATTATGTTGATGCCCAATTCCATTGTGTGATTGATGAAATTGCATGCTTATGTGCCATGTGAATTAAATTGTAACTGCAGCAGAAACGAGACTCCCTCTAGTAATTTTTTGGTTCATTGATGTGTTGAATGTGTGTGTGTGATTATGAATCGAGAAAGTGAGCATGTAATTATAAACTATATTAGTATAAAGCCATAATGCAATTGCGAATGCATGAATATATGTAGTAGCTATGCTAAATGCCGATGTTGGAATGAATGAATTGAAAAACCTTGCTAAATGAACTTGTGTTGATGCTGTTTGATGATAAATGATGAGTGAAGTGTGATTCGAGGAGTCCTATGTCCATCTCGAGCGAGAAGCATGAGTAGAGGGAAGCCTAACGTAAGCCTTACGCTTGGCTGAAAGGAAGTAATGAAACCAGAAACGATTCCATCGCCATTGCTGATTTCTGAATCGACAACAACATGGGTTGCGTTGATGATTTTTAAGTCGGTAGTGACTCAGTTTTCATCAACAATTTATGTGTCTGCCGAATTGTAGTGTCTACAATGAATTAGCTTTCACTATCAAATTATGGTGTCTACATCAAATCACTTTTTACTACGAATATTATGTTGTCTGTAGCGAATCAACGTTCACTGTCGAAACTGTGTTGTCTGCAGCGAACTAGCGTTCGCTGCCGAATTGTGTTATCTATAATGAATTAGCTTTTACTGCCGAATTAGCTTTCGCTGCTGAATTATGTAGGCTATAACGAATCAGTTTTCACTGATGAATTGTATATCACCAACGAATTAGTTTCTCTGCCGAATTCTATATGTCACCAGCGAATCAGTTTTGCTGCCAAATTCTGTAAGTAACTAGCGAATCAGTTTTCGCTGGTGAATTGTATGTCACTAGTGAATCAGTTTCGCTGTCGAATTTTATAGGCCACCAGCGAATTAGTTTCGCTGCCAAATTCTATATCTAACTAACGAATAAGTTTTCGCTGACGTAGTGTATGTCATTAGCGAATCAATTTCGCTGCTGAATTTTATATGTCCCCAGCGAATCAGTTTCGCTGTCGAATTCTATATAACCAGCGAATCAGTTTCGTTGCCGAATTCTGTGTAACCAGCAAATCAGTTTTTGCCGCCAAATTCTGAATGTAACCAGCGAATCAATTTTCGCTGATGAATTGTATGTCACCAGGGATCCAATTTTTGCTGACAACTTTCTATGGCAGTAGCAGCTTAGCCGCTGATGAATTTCATGTCAGAAATGACTTAATGCTTGTAACGATTTCATTGTATAATTGTATAATGTGTGGAACACTGGAATGTGAACATGTGCATTTTGAAATAAGTATGGCGATAAGTTATGTGTTTACCGAATGTAAATGTGCTGATTTATGATAATTTGATGTATCAGGTGGTGCGACCGGAATCGAACCTTCGACCAGATGAGTACACTACGGGAGGAATAAGTAGGTGATTTCCACCCCCTTCTAGCGTAATGTTAGTTTCTGAAGTGAATTTATTATGAAGGATATATTGTTGTGCTATATGAAATGCTAAACTGTCACGAATGGTATGGGTATTACAAAGGATCTATTGTTGTATTATACTGAATGTTAATTATCATGAATGGTTGTATGAGTATTACAAAAGATCTACCGTTGCATTATATTGAATGTTAATTATTACGAATAAAAAATAAATCATCATATATGATATTCAAGAATGTCATTCATACTCATCATATAATCATCATGCTTAAATTATTTATATTACATGCATATTTAAAATTATCTCACTCAAGCGAAAAGTAAAAGACTAATGAGGATCGCTAAAAGTAACGC
>Ga0307515_10020753_pt1 | contig 11694 bp, 10 predicted proteins | sample 17_EM_MG_FD_194513 | JGI IMG/M metagenome (GOLD analysis project Ga0307515, IMG submission 194513) | Populus trichocarpa ectomycorrhiza microbial communities from riparian zone in the Pacific Northwest, United States - 17_EM | ecosystem: Host-associated > Plants > Roots > Unclassified | place... | reverse complement strand
TTCCATGAAATATTATTTTTAAGGTCGCCGCGATGTCGGATGCGACATATTGTATGTATGAAGGGGGCCAAGTAGGTCGGGGATGTTTGCTACTTTACAAGTATAAATCGAAAAAAAATCTAAATAACAATTTAGATTTGAATGTTTTCATGTATAAAAAAATTAACAAAAATGTTTTTCTTTAATAACAATTATGGTTGTGGGAACATCTTTACATGGGCAGGCCTCAGATGTCAAGGTTGCCGAACATAACAGTCCAAACTATGAGAGTTACATTTAATCTCTCATTAGAATGTAAGTATTGCGATGTTATTTTTGCAATTATATACTTTTTTATTGTGTTATTTAAACTTTTAAAAAATAATTAAACTGACATGTTTTTAATGTCAGGTGGTGTGCTGGAAAAGTTTTTGAAAATAATCTATAACATGTGTTGGCATTTTATCGGAGTGAGCTCTATAAGTAACTTGCTATCCATGTATTTTTTAAACTACTTGTTAAGTAAAATAATTAGTTACACAAAATTATTGTTGTTTAATATTTATTTAACTTATAATATGCAGGTCATTTGAATGCCTTACTTGAAAGAAAGGTTAGCCGTTGCTCCAACTGTCTACACCAGCAGGATGAATATATGGACAACAGTGGTCCTGCTAATATTGTTTAAGATGGTCAAGCTACGTTATCTAGATCGTGTAATGCGACAATTCAGCGGATTCAACATCACGCAAGTAATAAAGTCTTTTTATAATTAATATATGTTAACTATTGAGTTTTATGTATTTACCTTTTAAGTTAACATTAATGTCTTATTAATATTAGTTTGACTTCTTGCTACGAGGGGGTCGAGATGCCACATCTTATCTTTATAGTACTGACAAAGAAAGAAAAGTTCATACCGTAACGTCCAAGTAGTTAAAATATTTGTCGCATTGGACTTGAAACCTTTGAAGATAGGCTAACTCTTGATGATGCCGTGGTAGAGGACGAGGCCACTGTGGTAAGAGCTCGAGCTGGATCTGGTTATGCAATTAACGAGTCTGGATTATCCAGTAGATGATGTAAACGTAGATATATAGATGATTTATGTTTATATATTTTAGGATTATTTGAATATTGTATTGTTGGATTGTTTTATAATAATTTTGCATGTATATGTTTTTTTTTTTTTCATCTTTTGGCCTACTTTTTTATTATAAATTATGAGAATATGTTGAATTTAGTTAGAATTTGTTGACTGTGGTTATGGTGAATTTTTGCAGGTTTTTTTAAGTGAGATAAATTTTGGATATAGTTCCTACACGGAGGAAACTTTATCCAAATTTTGATAAAATTATAAATATTTTAACTCTATAAAACCATAAAGTAAATAAAATTTTAGATTAACAAAAACTATGATTTTATAATTTTTTTTCAGGCTTAAAAGACAAAAATAATCAAAAACCTTAGAGTAATCAAAATATCCAGTTATTTTTCAAAACAGTTAGAACCACGACATTTCAATATCTTTAAAATATATTATTTTATCAAAACTTTTTTATCTTTAGCTATTTCAATATTTAATTATATTTTGGATCCTAACTTCCTCATTTATCCAAATAAATCCATCCTCTGTATTCATGTGCTCACCATGTGACTCGGGAATGCGACATCTCGAAACCTGGGGCACTTGTCGCCCCCCGAATCGCTGGATACTCAATGTCACCAGTTTCCCTTTGTCTTTTTTCACTAAGTTGTTTTTAAATCTTTGGCCTGACCAATCAAAACAGATTCCATGCTAGAATTCATGTGCCATCGACAGTAATACTACCTGTCGGTCCCATGGTTCCCGGTTACAATAACAGATACAACGGTTACTAGCCAAGTTAAGTAGGGCGGTTTGTTTTTTTATTTTAAAAGTATTTTTTTAAAAAAGTATTTTTTTATTTCTTTTAAATTAATATTTTTTGATGTTTTTAAATTATTTTGATGTGTTAATATAAAAAATAATTTTTTAAAAATAAAAAACACTATTTTGATATATTTTAAAGTAAAAAATATTTTAAAAAGCAACCACAACCACACTCTCAAACATACTCACAACTTGACGGGTTAACCTAGTATTTCACTAATTCGGGGGTTAATTTGAACTTGGCTAGTAAAAAACTTGGATTTTTTTAAATAACGCTGTTTTTTTTAAAAAAAATTAAAACAGTATCATATTAATCCAGATTAAGTCATGCAATCTGTCATGTGAGCCTTAAATCAGGTCAAAGCAATTCTTATAGCTATACCATGTATCCAGCAAGGGTTACACTTTTTACCTGGGTTTCGTTTATCCATGGATTATGTTTAATCCTGAGTGGTAGCCAACAACATGAACAAATTAAACCTTTCCGCATCCCAGACACGGAATTTAAACGGTGAAACAGTCTAAGATGACGCGGCTACTGGTTACTGCCCATAGAGCTAAGACTTATGTTTGTTTTGAAGGTATTCTCGTGTTTTTTTTAAATTAATTTTTTTAATATATTTGTATTGTTTTGATGTGAATAAAAAAATTAATTAAAAAATATTATTTAATATATTTTTAAATAAAAATCAACTTAAAAAATAATCACTTCTACAACCGTCAATCCACAGCTTTGCCTTGGCTGTGATTCCATTCCTATTCATTTACATTGACTACTTGTTAATAAAGTTTACACGACATATGAATACCCCTCCTGGGATATTATTAGAGTGAATTTTTATATTTTTAAAATAATTAATTGTAATAAAATACGTCTGATCTATTTTTTACTGTTATGGTTTTTCCAGAGACAGTCAAAATTATAACAGTAGAATATCAAATTACCAGCCACAGCAGTCGCACTAGCAATAGTGACCTTGCATTTACCTTTATTGCAGGAGTATATCATGTTGTCATGGCTGAGTCAGCTAGACAGGCTTGTCTTGCCCTATATAATTGGACTAGTCAGTGCTCGTCGTATCATGTCTAGACAATTGTGACGAGGTGGAGTTGGTTTTTGCCACTCCAACTGAAGGTTTCTCTTTAATTATTTTTTAAAAATTATATTTACTATCAAAATGTTCTAAAAATATTAATTTTAAATAAAAAAAATTATTTTTTTTAAAATACTTTTAAAACACAAAAACAAACAGTTTCTAATCCAATAATTATATTTCATATTTCAGTAACATTTTTATAGTGTGAACGAATCCAAAGCTACACCGCTTGTACAAAGATTAATGACTATTTATTTTTTTGTGTTTTTAAAAATTATTATTATTATTATTTTTAAATTAACTATTTCTAATATTTTTAGACTGTCTTGATATATTGATATCAAAAATAAATTTTTAAAAATAAAAAATATATTATTTTAATATATTTTTAAATAAAAAATAACTATTAATACAGTTACATATATTGATATTTTTTTTTTAAAAGATCAACTCTTTAAGGAAGCAAGACCACGACATATAATAGCCAATAGATGGCAAAGTCTGATCAGATCTAAATAGAAGATTTTTGCCGCTATTTTCTTAGTATTTAATTTATGCCAGACTCTTTTCATACCATTTCCATGAAAATCTAGTCTTTAAAAGCTATGAAGTGACATCCAGTGGAATGAGCTCTAGGAGAAATTAATCTATGGATTCATTTGGAAGGATGTGTGCACAAGGAAATTAGAGTTCAGAACCCAATAAGATAGAGTAAATTATTCTTTAGTCTCTGTGTTTTGAACTATAATACAGCCCGGTCCTTAATTTTTAAAAACCTATAACCTAGTCCCTTAACTCTAGTTGACCATTGTTATGTTAAAATATTTTCTGGTCTTTTCTTAACCCCTAACATACCAATTCATAATTTAAATTCCTATAGAAAATTATACATGGTGAGAGTTTACAGTCAAATCTTACAATGATCAACGAAAATTAAGAAATTAAGTTATAATTTTTCAAACGAAAAGGATTAATTTATAATTGAATTTAAAATTCTGGGACTAAAGACAATTTACTCAACAAGTTTCGAAAGGGAAGGCTTCTAGAAAACAATTCACAAGCATCCAAAACATACCGTGGGCTGCAAACGTGTTTGTCTGCCTGCGAGGTACAATATTCTTGCAACGCCGACGGTTTTCTGAGTCAGCATGTGACAGATCCAAAAACCACCGAATGGATAAGCCCACGACAATTCGTTAACCAACCAAACTAACCATGGTTAACCAATCCTCAACTTCTCTATAAATAACAAAGTCACCCTTTCCTCATCTCCTCAACATACTTGATCAACACAACTCGGCAAAACACGCTTTACTTTCCAAACATGGCCTCCACAACTTGTCTCACGTCTTTTAGCTCCTCTGCGTCTCCTTTTATTGGCTCAAAAGTTTCCACCAATCAGTCTCATTCACCACCACCGTCTCGCGTCAGCTTCCGCCCCTTTCGAGTGTCCGCCGCCTGCGCTTCAACCGCCGAGAGACCCACATCATACATTGCAACACCAACATCTGCATCATCTCTTTACGAAGTTCTTGGAATTCAAATGGGCGCCACGTGTCAGGAGATCAAGACAGCTTATCGAAGACTGGCTAGAATCTTGCATCCTGATGTTGCAGCTAACGGGCAAAGGGAGGACACGGCTTACGAGTTCATGAGAGTCCACGAAGCTTATGAAACCCTGTCTGATCCTGAAAAACGTGCAGATTATGATCGCTCCCTTTATAGACGAGGAAGGCAAATGGGCTCTCCGTTTGTGATGTCTGCTGCTACTGTAACAACAATGGCAACAGGATTTTCTGGGTATACAAGTCAGAGATGGGAAACTGACCAGTGCTGGTAACTGGGAAAAGAGGCTGTAAGATCATAGATCCTAATCGATTTTAGTCCCTTAGATTGCTAGATGAAATTGTAAGATACAGTATTGACCCCCAAATATTGGGGGATTATTTGCTGCTGTAAATAGTCCAGATTGGACCTCCATCTCTTGTATCATGTCCCAAGGCGGCATTTTTTCAGCCTGGAATTATGAATTCTTACTTGTGCTAATGCTATGATTTTGACATTGAGGTGCTGAACAGTAAAATTCAAGCCCTCTGTTCTTGAAATTATAATACTACTGGAACATACTCCATTTCAAGGAATGGACTCGGATTCTTTTTCATAGAGAATTGGATTCTTGTTTATCTTGGTCCGAGAGGGATCTGGAATGATAGATAAAGCTGAAACAGACTTGGAAGTTTCAAGATTTTCTATCCACTATTGATGGAGCGTCCAATGTCTATAAGCCATATGCGTGAATTTTGTCCAATGATTGAACTAGAGGTGTAGCGATTTGAAGTGCCCAATTCCTCTACTTTTAAAGTGGAAACGCAAAAAGATGGAGCAGTTCCAAAAAGCAAAAGCAAGAACAGTGACCCAAAGACAGAGGCTTTGCCAGACAGAAATATCAAATACACTGAAAGAAGCACAAGTTCTAAGACTCGCTCGCAATCTTGGTTTGAATTGAAACACAGAGCGAAAAAAACAGCTCAATGCATGGAAAAATCCATGCCACGTATTAACAAGCAAGACAGCATTTCACCAAAAAAAGAAGAAAAGAGGAGCAAGACAGCAAGTACAGGCAAATAAACAAATACGATGGGAACTGATACCCATTTTCGTTCTCCAAATATACAACCACTAGTCTACAGCCTCAATGAACTGGGTCAAGCAGACTTGGGCCTCACTTTCAATTGGTATTTACGATTATGGGCCAAGGCTGGACTCATCTCTATAAGTGTCCATGGAGCATAGCGAGTAAGCACGTAGCAATGGCTTGATCGGTACAGCCTTCAAGTCAATGGCTCCGTTGTCGACTTGTCGGTGTCTTGCGTTTGGTTGCAATCGAACTGAAATGGGACAAGACCAGACATCCTTTCCTGACGCGGTATCTCCAAATGTGGATGAGATGGCAGCCACAATCACACGGATTAGACTCAACAAGCACACAGCTCAGTCTTAGGTTAAACGAATCAAGTCCAGTGCCCTTCAAGCTGGCAAATGGATTGAGTTTTCAAGGACCACAAATATATCAATATATGGACCCTTTTAGCTACCAACCGATTTCGGCTGTATTTAATATTGTAATGTATAATGTTTTTAAAAGTTTTCTTTTAAAAAAATATATCAAAATATTTTTTTTAACTTCTAAAATTAATACATTAAAATTATTAAAAAATAATAATAAAAATACCAATTCCATATTTTTTAAGATAAATATTATTTAAAAAAAATATAATTAAAACAAAATACACCGAGCTGCCAAACAAGTATTTCCTTTTCTCCGTTCATGTTGAAGGCAAGGCAATAAAATATTGACATTAAAGTATTTCCTTTTCTCCTCTTTCTTCGCCCTCATTTTTTTTTCCCGGGGGGCGGGGGGGACATTGCCACTCTTCCACGACACCATGGTTTCTTCTTATCCACATCCATGGACCCACAGAGATGAATTTCTCGTCGTCGACTAAAATTTCGTGGTAGTTCAAGAGACATCTTGTTATTCAACTATAAATATTTACATTAATATGACTGAAAACTATATGCTATAATTTATCTAACACTTTGCTAAGGTTAGAGCGAAAACCTTAGTTGGTTAATATTAATTTATATATTTATGGAATCAGTATTATATATAAAAATTAAAAAATTAATCCAATATATGTCCTCGAAAAGAATTAGAACATGGAAAAAATCTTAGTCGTTCCCTACTCCATTACCCTGCCTCTTGTTTATCTTACTATTCTCTCTCTAATTAATCAACTTCTACGGAGCAATCTCTTACTCATCTAACGTGGGTCTGCGTCACACCTCTGGAATCTGAATCATTATAGGCGCAGAAGTACTTTAAGTTTTTATTTTTGTATTTACCATAATAATAGTATTTTCTATACTTTGTGATCATCTCTGAGTCAGCTTGACGGTTTATCTAGACGATCCTATCCTATATTATTGGAACAGTTGATGTTCGTCTTATGTTTTACTGTAAGCTTTGTCGAATGAAACAATTTATATCAGGAAATTTGTCTTTTGTCCCTTCCTATTCGAGAAGAATTATCCCAGCATGAAATGGCTCTAATCTCATTATTTTTAACAGCCTTTACCTGGTTTTAATGCAAGGCTTAGCTTTTAAAATGCCCATGGCATTGCAAGTTGATGCTCAAATATGGTTCTTGGAGACGAGACAAAGAAGTCCGAACGCGTCAAATACGCGATTAGCAGAGCACAAATGGCTGGAAATTTTATTTATTTTCATAAAACTTGTATTATCAAATACAGGTACAAGCTGCAAGGCCAATTCTTGATAATTCATAGTCACTAATAACTAATAAAAGAGATACATGCATCCATCAAAAACATAAAATATGATGATAACCCCATAATTGTTTTTACAGAGAATCGTGGTTTCTAATCTGTGAAGACAAGTTCACAAGGGTACTGCACAATCAGAGTGATAATTTTTGCCCTCCTTTAAGATACAAGATCCCTGTAAATAGATAAGTCCATAATTCGCCAATCCACCAAACTAACCATGGTTAATCAATTTCCCGCCTCCTTATAAATAACGACTCATCCTTTCCTTAACTCCTCAACCTCCTTAACCACACAGCACACGAGGAAACACAAGTATCGTTAGTGTATTTTCAATCATGGCTTCCACATCTTCTCTAGCGTCTTTCAGCTCCTCCTCTTCTCCTTTCATTGGCTCAAAGTTCTCGACCAATCAGCCTCATTCGCTTCCATTTCGTGCCAGCTTCCGCCCCTTCAGTGTCTCTGCCTCCTGCGCTTCCACCGCCGAGCGACCACCATCCCGCAATGCCACGCAAATATCTCTCTACGAAGTTCTCGGGATTCAAATGGGTGCCACTTGCCAGGAAATCAAGGCTGCTTACAGAAAGCTAGCAAGAACATTGCATCCTGATGTTGCAGCTAACGTTCAAAAGGAAGACACAGCTTATGAGTTCATTGAAGTACACGAAGCTTATGAAACTCTGTCGGACCCTGACAAACGTGCAGATTATGATCGCTCGCTTTTTAGACCTGGAAGGCAAATGAGCTCTCCGTTTGTAATGTCTGCAGCAACAATGGAAACAAATGTTGTTGCTGCTGGATTTCCTGCCTACACTAGGCGAAGATGGGAAACTGATCAGTGCTGGTAGCTGCAAAATTGTTTACTGGGCTGGATTTAACCCTGAATTATAGATACCCTAATCAGTTTCAGCTGATACAGAGGTGATGATTCCAACTGGGGATGGATTCAAGTAGCCACGATCGGACCTCAATCTTGTAATCATGTAAATAGTTGCCTTTTTTACGGCCTGCAACCATAGATTCTTATCTGCACATGCTTTTGATATTCATGCATCAAATATTTCAGGGCCTCCTTTTCAGATATACCACAACCAGTTGTCCATGGTCCAAGAATTATTGTTTGATATACATAGCCTAAAGATTTAATTTAAGTTTTTTTCCTCGTCAAAACCTTCAAATACCAAAAACAAAAAACAACTAAATTCTTGATTTTCTTGAACCTAAATACGTCTGATACGTTTGAAAAAGCTACTTAACATGGAAAGTAAATAAAAAAATCAAAGCAAATCCTAAGATTATCTCCAATTTCTCTTACCTAATCAAAACAAAAGAAAGTTTACAAAATCAATTAAAATATCGACAATTAAATATATATTACGATAAAAAAATCAAACCATAAAATTGTGTCCATCGGTCCTCAAATATCACACGGATATTGCATTTGTAATTTACAAGGGAAAATAAGACTTCCCTTTTCACTTGGAGCTAGCATATAAATCCTTTTGATAAATGTTTTATTGCGAGATGGGATCTGTGCTAGAGCTGAAATTAACTTTCAAATTATCTTGTTTGTAATTGATAGCATGCCCATTTGGATAAGCCACAGTATACAGATTCTGTTCAAAACGTGATGGATAGAAATTTACATATTTTCTTGGAGTTAGAGATAATTACTGGCCTCGATTGTCTCTCTATTTATGAAAAGGATGGCTTCTGCCACTTGAAAAATGGATAACTACAATTTCTTGGATAAGGATGGGCAGACTTGTCAAGTGAGAAAGCCGAAACGACAGTGATTTTTCTTTCTCAAACAAAAGATAAGAAGTCCGACGACATGACCCCATCTTTACCTTTTCGTTTGTCTGTTTTTTTTTCTTTTTTTCTCAAGAAAAATAATGACAGGAGTCAGTTGATTGAGCTATGGATAGCCATTACAGCTCAGGATACATTTGATCTGCACTTGCCAGTTCTCAATATCGGCAAAGATAGGCCAGACCTCAAGTATGAGACCCCGATTTATTTTTTTGAATTAATTTTAAAAGTATATTTAATATGAAAAAAATATTAAATTGATTTTTTTAAATTATTTTAATATCTTGATGTTAGAAAAATAAAAAAATATTTTGATGTTTTTTTTAAAAACTAAAATTTTAATTAATTCAAGTTAATCTACTCCTCAAATGGAACTCGAGTATTACTTTGAGTTGACTCTCGATTCAGATTTAATATCAGAGTAATGGAGAGAGAGTAGATGAGGGCGTGGCAAGTGGGAGAAGCTTCGTGGAGAGTCTGCGGGGGAGGGGAGTGTATGATAGGCCACTCGTCTTCATTTATCCATTTCTAATAGGCCATAGCTCTAGGCCCACGCTGTATGGGTTTTCAAAATTACCGGGCGTGGCTCGAACTCTCCTTTCAAAAATGACTTGCCATGGCAGCATAGCTGCAGCGCCTCAAAGAAGCAGCAATTGTTAGCAATGGCTCGTCTGATCCGGCAATGGCCGTTTCTACGTAACCATTGCTTCTGTCACGCTGCGTTCAACTACCTCCTCTCTGAATCTTTAATTTTATCCATCAAAGCCACCTCTCCTCATCTCTCTCTCACTATAGTTACAGCTTCTAATCGTAACGCGCATTTTCTATCACGCGGTCCAGAAAAAACTTCTGATTTTTGGACAAGGAGGAAATGCAAGCGATTCGGATTCTGAATCATACAAAAGCCGCAAACAGAAAAAACGCGAGGCTCGACTTGCCATTCGTTGGGGCATGGAGCTGGCTTCTTCTTCTCCACCTCAAATCAAACGCATTATCAAGTGATGAACGCAAATTAACTTCCCTTCTTTTTTTTCCCCCCAAAATCACCAACGTTAAAGCTATTCTTTGCAGTTTAAATTGTGTCTTGCTTGGGATTTTCTAGGGTGGCTTCACTTGAGAAAGACGTATTCGATGCGTAATGTTAGTCAAGGTACTTCTGTGGTAATATTATGTGTCTTTACTCTTTCGGAGTGCGTTGATTTTTTAGCTGTTTTATGTTTTTAGCGAGGGAGGCAAATGAAGACAATGTGCGTGTTTTTGTCGCAGAGACCAGGACCGGATGTGCGGCAAGGAAAGCGGAGGCAATATAATTATATCGGTAGTGAGCTCTGTATCTTTTAAACACTATCCTTGAGTAACTTTTTTAAGAGATTATGGTTGGCTTAGCTAGCTACGTTGTCTGTGTTTTGTGTTTTGCCTTGCTGTGAAATATGGGATATCAAGTTGAAGCAAATGCGTGGAAGTAATCTTAGCTTTGGTGCATGCTAATGCATTTAATGTTACTAATCGTGGAACAAGACTTGTTGCGTATTTAATGAGAAAGATGTTCGTTTCATGGTGTGGCTTTTATTTCTCTCAATCAAGTAAACTGTGTGCCATGCAAGAACATCATAGGTGTATATCTTGTCTTGTAGAGAATCTTTAACATCGAGTTTTAGCATTATAAATGTGTTCTTAAATCTTGATTGCTATGTGCAATGTGTGGGTAGGGAAATTGTTGCGGGATGTACAAACTGAACTGATGGATGCTTTGATTCATGCCTACAGAAGATGGTGATTGGAGTAGGCTGCAGGGATTTTCTGGTTTGGAGGAAAAGATTATTGGCGATGACAATGAAGAATCTGGAGAAAGCGAATACGATGTGGAAGAGGAGGCATGGTAAGCAATTATTACCTTCGGTTGTTGTTTTGAATAGCAATACAGCTGGGGTTATGGACGCATATGTCAAATTCTTCAATCTTCTTCTGGTCTAACTCCAATTATGAAATCTGTTAATTGAAGACGCTGATCTTATTTTAACTTTCTCCACTACCAATTCGGTATTGAACGCAAACCTATCATTACAGCTCTTTTCTTGGTCTTCAACTTATGGATGCAATTCTCACTTCCCTAGTCTTGATTATGTCTCATTGCATTTAGCTTCCACAAGCAGAAGCTTGCATAAGCGTGGTAAGTGGAAATAATGAATTAGAACTCCAAGGAAGCTGGAGATTGTATTTGAAGATTTATGATGATTACACATGAAAATGGAAAACAAAAATTCCAAGATGACACATTACATGTTTCTTGTACCATTTTCAGGGGTCACACGAGTACATTGATATAGCAACCAGTTGGTTCGGTGGCCTGATTAACAGAGACATAAAAGTTATCAATGAAGTTTATGACAGGTTGAATGTTTCTAACTGTCTTTCCTAGTAACTGTTTTCTGTTGTAATGTTCCCAATCGTTTTCTGTTGCAACAGTTTCTGTTAGCAACTGTCATGCTAACAGAAACATGCACGTGGTAATACTCAATGTTCATCCTGTTGCTGTTAGGATTACAA
>Ga0307515_10020752_pt1 | contig 11694 bp, 7 predicted proteins | sample 17_EM_MG_FD_194513 | JGI IMG/M metagenome (GOLD analysis project Ga0307515, IMG submission 194513) | Populus trichocarpa ectomycorrhiza microbial communities from riparian zone in the Pacific Northwest, United States - 17_EM | ecosystem: Host-associated > Plants > Roots > Unclassified | place... | reverse complement strand
GTCCCACCCCCACAAAAGGATCGTAGGCGTTATAGAGATGGTGGCGGCGAGGGCATCAAGAGGGGAGAAACTCAGGACTTTTAGGATTGTTGACGGACTCGATGCGGTTGGTCTCGACGTGTCGGAGCTAAGGAAATACGTTTGTAACGTGGAATACGGTCCCATCGTTTGATTTTAGGCAACCCGTCTCGTTGCTATGCCGTTTCATTGCCTACGTTCTATGTGATGCTGGATGTTCTTGAAACAACGCTCCCGCTAGAGGTTTACTGAAGTGCATCACCTCGCTTGCAAGGTCTCTCACCCCGAACATTGTAACATCCCTACGCTTCTTTGGCGTTTCGATCCCCCCGCACTTTTCCGCAGTTTCTGGGGGGAGTGGCACACCCCTTGAAATTTTCGTACCGGTGTACACTACTACCGAGCGTCCAGAAAGGTTTTTACCAGGGAATCCCGAGTTGGTACACGAATCTGTAGTGTCAGGAAAGCTTGGATTAGGATCTATGTAAACGAAAAAAACTCGGATCGCTAGGCATTGACCGGGACCGGTGACCAGTAAGTTGAGATAAAGTGTTGCCTGGCAAGTTCGCGAGTGATCAGGGACGTCGCCGGGCGAGTGGAGCGAGCCTGGTTAGGCCGTACTAGTTCCCTCGTAATCCGTCAAAATTGGCTTATAATTCCGTGGTACATAGTTCGTTATGATTCCGTTATTGTTCGTTATAGTGTGTTGTCACACGCTTGTCTAATAATTTCCCAAGAAAATTTCCGACATTTTTCAAGCAGGCATATCCCCTTCCTGCTTCTCTTCCAATCCTTCCCGCTCACCCGTCCCGATCGCGTTCAACTCAGCCTCCTGAGCATCCAACTTCCTGAACGTGATGAAAAACAAGGTTCGGGCCACCCACGATGTAATCGCAAATGCTCCATAGACCCAAATAAACTTGACGTCCGTGCTCACAGGCGTGAGGGAGAATCCCAGCGTAGCTGCGATGGCGATCGGGAATTGAGACAGGGCGGCGACGAAACCCTTCATCTGTTTCGGTGCCTATCGAGCAGACAGGGGAAATGAGAGAGGGAGAAAGCGCGAGATTAGCCAAAAGTGACCGTCGATATGGGATGGAATGAAATGGATCGACCCGGGCCTTACCTTTGTGAGGTGATCACCGTGGGGATTTCGGAGACGCCCACAAGAATATAGGGTCCGCTGATGACCCAAACGTTAATGGGCGTGGGGTTCGGGAACCCACCCGCATTCAAGCATGCTGGACGAACGCGAGAGGAGTGTAAGCCTGCACCCACACCCGGTAACTTGAGAGTAAACGTGAACGTACCACTTGGGTGGTTGTCGTGACACGGTGATTCTTTGTAGACGAACTTTTGTAGGACGGCAGAGTAAAGTAATGCAACACCACAAACGAGGAAGCCAGTGTAAATTCGTTTGATAGGCGTGTAGTTGATACCGACAGACCACAGGGCAGGGTAGATGGCACAGTCAAACACCGGGATCATCAAAATGATGGCAATGTGGTTGATGTTCCTATACGGAAGAAACATGTCAGACGAGTCCCGACATGTGTGCCCGTGATCACGGAGTGAGCAAAACCCAACCGGGAGGGATAAAAGTACGAACGCAACGAGGTCGTAAGGAGTACCCCCCAACACAAGTGAAGCAGAAACAGTTGCCAGATTGTTCGGGACTTGCATGTAGGACCACCAGAAGAACGGAAAGAACAGGAAGACTTTTAAAGCCTTGAGGGTACGGGCGACCTCGCCAACAAAGGCGTCGTCCCATGTGATGCTTTTGGGCCTCTGCCCAATGACGTAGTAAGAGGGCTTCGCTGGGTCCCAGAAACCTGGCTTTTGGAACTCTGTGATGGCTTTGATCGGGTTCCACGAGATTCTTTCGTGGCCAGCAACCCTGAGGACCTGGAAGCACTATTGTTGTGTGACTGAAATTAGAACTCATAACGTGGGGTTGGAGTATGTTTCCCACCTCAAAAATGACAGATCCGCGAGGGGGAGTAACATTGTACTTTTTCCACCCATACAACAGGAGGAGGGGGGCAAGACAAAAGATACCCGTGGGAACGAGGTAGGTAGCCCAATAACCGTAGTCACGAGCAATGAAAGATGAAGAAATGGCCCCACACGCTCCAACGTTGATGGCAGCGTAGTAATCTGTAGTCCAATCGATGACACCTCCAGAAGATTGTGATGAGGTTGTGTTCAAGAAACTTACACAGATAAATGCGTTGGTAAGTCAAAGCCGGGGAGATAAGAACAACCTCTCCTGAAGGGAGGGTCTTCTTCCTCAGCTTGCCAGTGTATTGCTCGGCGACCATCAGTGAGACGTTGGCCTTGATTGAGCCAGCACCTATACCCATGATGATAACCGACACGATTAATCCAGCAAGAGCACCGTTTGGGTGAGCCAGCGATGAGGGAACAGAAGTTCCAACCAAAATTATATGACCAACCCTGATAACCAAGTCAACCCCATGCGAAGCGTTTGGATAGAGATGGTCTGAACTTACAAACTGACGAAAGAGGAGTAGAGAATGGTTTTGTACCGGCCCAGGTAACAATCCGCAATCCACCCACCCAAGAATGGAGTAACGTAAACCCAGAAAAAACTGAAGCCAAGGATCGCAAAGGAGGCCTGGACACCACTTCCGAGAGCACCGGTGACACTGTCGACTCTGTGGTCGGCGGGGACAGCGCCGGTGGTCGAACCAGGTGGAAGCCCAGCGCGAACATAATTTCCCCACACGGCGCCCATGGCTGTAACCAAAGCGTAAGTCGTGGAGATCTGAATTGCCCACGGTGCAATACGGGGCCCACCAAAGTATGACCACCGCTCAGAAAACTCAACAACGATTACCAAGAAGGCAGCGAAGGGGATGGAATCGGGAAGATGGCGGAGAGTGGTCAACTCTTCGTGAGTAACACCCTCAGAACCTTCAACAAAGGATCCATCGGTGATACTTGTATGGCTTGACTGGAGTTTCTTTCCGTCGATGGTCTTGCCACGAGCATGAGCCACATCCGATGTTCTGTCTGACGGGGATGAGAAAGCGGAATCCATGGGGAAGCCCGACCGTAATAGGGTGGCAATAGAGCCGCACCCCAAAGATAGAAGGGGGGAAGAGGAATCTGGAGGCGAAGTCGAGCCCACACCCACACCGATCTTCCTTATGTATTATATGTGAACCGCGAGAAGGTCATGCGGATTTTCATCTTTGATATCTTCGACAAGATGCGGGATTGTGGCGTGTCCTTGAATGCGAGTCGGGGTGTATTTCCTCCGACATTAGCAAAACCACCCGCTACTACGCGAGCTGCGCGATGCTATCCGGCTGCTACCCGGCTCGGGTATCGGAGGTTCAATCGATGTGCTCGTCGACCTAGGAGCTGGGAGGAACGAGGGAGTCCTTCGCTTTTGATTCGACCATTTGTGGGAGTACTTTGGCAAAGGTAGTATAGCGGATACCGGTTGTTCAAGGGAGAGCAGCCCGGCTTTGTGGTCATTGCTCTACCAGAAGACACCCCGAACCCCGCGACGATCGTAACGTGGCGCACGGTGAATACCGTTGGGGGACATCGGCAGTGAGACGATAGGAAGACCCTTTCGGCTGAATGGTATACCACCCATGATATTTCGCTAGGATTGTATGCCATTCATGCGGAAGCTCAGGTTGACGCCCTGTCACATAGCCAACGGGAATAGATAGTTAACCGCGGGATATTTTACAAAAACAGGGCAACCAAACAACTCACGTTTGTCGAAACGACAGTCCAAGATAGACCCGAAGCTCGGTCGAAGCCACATCAGTCGAATAAATGTCAGATTAGATCGAGGATGGACGGGGATCTCCAAGCCTGAACCCTGTCCTTTGCTGACGCACATCCCGTTTCCGGCGGACCGTAACGGCTGCTAAAGCGCTAATCATCGACGTAGTTCTCCCCCCGGCCTTGGCACTGTTGGCATCTACTGCCATGATGAAGACGACGAGAGCCGGTGTACCTTCGAACCAAGCGACAACAATGACACAGAGCTCATTAGGCTTTATCCCAACTCTCCTCAGATACGTGCGTTTCGAAAACACCTGCGTTACGACTGTCGCCTGCCGCCTCCCGATTTCCATTCCACACGAAGAAAAACCGGAGGTCAACTTCAACACCACGAACGGTGCCGACGGTCCCGGAAACATCCCGGAGGACCCAGGATTCGGACAACTACTTCCCCTCCCCCCCCCCGAGGTGCTCACTCAGGACCGCCCGACAAGGCCGAATAGCCAGCAGATACACGCAAAATGGCTATCACCGGTAACTTCTAAGCAATAGGTTTCCTCCCAGGGAATCGTTGTCATTACCATGTTTGGAACTGGCTAACTCCTCAGGAGGTGGAAATTGGTCGTCGTCGGAATCGACAGTTCAAATCAATTCGGTCTCCAAGTGTGAGTTGAGGAACAAGCGTGCTCACGAGTAGGTGGTGACCGGTGATGAGTCAGGGAATACTACGAGGTAAGACCTACCTGCTTGACAATACTTCATGTACCCACTGTCTGACTAGTTGAGTTATAGTATGAGATTCCTGCCAGCAGCGTTGGGGACCGGCCACCGGGATAAACGCCCCTGGCCCGGACCCAGCAACGCCCAACCTCTTATACTCTCCCCATAATTGTCACGGATGGACCCACCCGCCAGTGAAGGTGAAAAGCCTCAGCGACAAGAGCCAGAAATTGTGCAGATAGATCCAAAGTGGTGCGCCCGACTCATTGGAACGAGCACCGTGATATTAAGACCACTGCTGAAATCCTGACAGCATCTATTCCACCCTCAAGGAGTTCTTCGAACCGCTGAGGACCAATGATCCCCGGACCGACTTCTTCGCCTTATACCAGAGGGAGTCTGGGGAGTTTGACCGAGATTATGCGAGAAAATACGACGAGGACTTGAACACGTCCCTCATCTTCGTGAGTGGCTCGACGTTCACCTTCGACGCCGAAGGTTAAGTACAAGGCACACAGGCCGGTCTTTTCTCTGCAGTCAGCTCAGCGTTCATAATCGATGTCCAATCAAAGCTCCAGCCCGACCCGAACGAGATAACCGCCGCCTATATGCGAATCCTCACTCACGCCGTGAACAGTTCACTCTTCCCCGACACAGACCTCGATTCCGTCACCTGGACCGGACCTCCCCCAGAGATCGTCACAGTCCAGTCTCTGCTCTATGCGAGTCTCGCGACTTCACTCTTCGCCGTGTTTCTTGCGATGCTGGGGAAACAGTGGGTCAATCGATATCTCCGGAACCGTGGTGGTTCCGCCGCAGACAAGAGCAGAGATAGGCAGCGGAAACTGGATGGATTCCAGAAGTGGAAAATTTACCCCGCCATCGAGAACCTCCCGGTGACGCTTCAGTTCGGCTTGCTGTTGCTCGGATGTACCTTGTCGCTATATCCCTGGACGATCAGCCGCACGGTCGCCGGAATCATCCTCGCCTTCACGCTTTTCGGGGTCGCCTCGTACATCTTCCTCAGTCTCGCAGCAACACTCTACTACGATTGCCCCTACCAGACACCTCCTTCCATCATCCGAATCGCCACCATGCGCTTGAAGTGCAGTGACGCTGCAGTTGCTCGCTCGCTGTGGTCTTTAATTGCATCCCTCTCTTCCTTAGACGAATTGCCAGTCTTCTTCGTTCCGGAGTTCGTGGTGCTTTGGAGAGGTTTGGTTGCACCCCAACTCTCGCATGGGAAGCAGAGCACATACCGCTCGCTGTTATCGTGGAATCGCCCACCCGGATCTTCTGAAGGTCTGCAAGGCAGGTGCTCATTGCATCTTTTGGATTTTCGAGCCCACCATGGATCCCGACGTAATATCGTCCACTGTCCAGTTCATAGCAGGTGCTTAGGGCTCACGGTCGATATGTGCGACCCGGACATCTTTCAACTGCGGCACCCGATACACATTTCCCCACGATTGCAACACATCCGTAATCCCACTCAAGGCAAGTGGAAGCACGCTGCCGAGGGTTCGTTCGGGTTCCGAGGACAAGTGCCGGAGGATAGTGCCAGCATCACGATGTTAGATAGCCTCAAACCGTTTTGGTTGTGCGGGCGGGGGCACCGCATTCGCGCGGACGTTTTAAACGAGTGACCAAATCTCAGGCTTCTGATGGAGATCAGCAAGAGGGAGAACGAACGGTTGTCTCAAATGGGAACCCCAAGAGCGGGCGGCGAGATGGTGTCTATCGTTAGACGTTAGATATTGAATATTAACCCCTGGGTGCTTATAATGACGCCTCTCGAATGCGAGAGTGAATACATCTGCGTGATGGTCCTGGGGGTGACACATCGGACTCGAGCCAGGAACAAATGGGAGCAGACCCATTGCGTCTCCCGCTCCGCGTTGACCAAAAGCTACGCGTCACGTGTTAAGTTCATCAGTTAATCTCCACCGTGAGTCGTGTCCAGGCTCTTCTATCTCTCGGCACCTACGTGCAACCAAGAAGACCTCACAAGGCGTTGTTTTCAATCCAAAGTACGTTTGGAGCATTAAAATCCGTCGGGTCGGAGGACTGATACTCAAGTTCGCAGGATCGCGGGGAACCATGGATGCAGCCGAGGTCAAACGAACCAACGAAATCGACGCACGGATTGCAACTGATATGTGATGTATTCTAGGCCGACACTCCCAAGCGAGGCACTTCCGAGTCCCCCTGCATGATTCGCGTTTGTAAAAACATGCTCGTACCAATCAACAAGATCCCTCCCGAAATCCTCACCCTCATTCCAGACTTTTGGGATACGCGCAACAGAGACCAAGACGTCATCACACTGACTCATGTATGTCATTCTTGGAGGGAGATATTCGTATCGCGATCCTCCTTGTGGACCAATTTCAACTGCTCGGACGAGGAAAAAACTCGGGTCTACTTTAAACGATCCAAGTCTTCCCCCATCAATTTGTCACTCGACCTGAGCAAGGGCATTCTCCCCTGCGATCCGATCTTCCAAATCATCCCTCACGCTACCGGACGTCTCAAATCCCTATTCGTCAAGGGTCTGGCAGGAGATATGGAAGTCGTCACCTCTCACCTGTCTCATCCTGCCCCCCTCCTTGAACGTCTTTCGATACATTCTGATCCTCGACTCGCGCATCGTGCCCCTGTACTACCATCCGCACTCTTCAACGGAGATGCTTCCTCGTTACGCATGTTATGCCTGGAGTTTGTTCACACCGAGTTGCCTTGGAGGAACATGGTCAACCTCACCTCGTTAGCCCTGACTGACATCCCATCGGGAGCGGTCTCCACCGGACGGCTCCTTGACTTCTTCGAAAGCGCTCCTTACCTCGAAGAAGTCAAACTCTGGTGCGCAACCCCAAAAGCCGCCATTCAAGGTGGACGATTGGTATCACTGGCGTGTCTAAAGAGCATGGACATCATCGCCGATACTCCGTGTTCCGCCTTACTCGATCACCTGTTAATCCCGGCCGGAGCGAAGTTGGAGATACGGGCAGACCGGCTCAGCTCCTCCCCGATGAGGGAGCATCTCCCCAGGTCTCTTGATAACCTCAAAAACTTCTCCGACTTCACCGCTATCGAATTATATCCTATCGAACATTCTCAAGGGGTGAAATTCAGTGGACCGAACGGGCAGGTCAACATAACCCTCAGAGACCACCGGACCGAGTTAATATTCGAATTTCTCGCCGAGCTCGACACCTCGAAGACCGAACGGTTCATAATCGACCGCGGCTACCTCCTGTCCAGGAAATCTCTCTACCGAGCACTCCTTCCCATGAAAGACCTGCGCACCCTCACGCTTTCTAAATGCAATTTTCCATGCACCCCCATTCATGCCTTAGAACCCCATTCGTCGGAGGTCGTGGTCTGTCCCAAATTGGAGGAATTTGTTCTCATGCCCCACCCTCACGAAAGGATGTCTCGCATCATCGTAGGCGTTATAAGGATGGCGGCGGCGAGGGCGTCAAGAGGGGAGAAACTCAGGACTTTTAGGGCTGTTGGCGGACTCGATGCAGTTGATTTCGACATGTCAGAGCTAGAGAAATATGTCTGTAACGTGGAATACGGTCCCGTCGTTTGACCCGTCTCATTGCTATACTGTTTCATTTCCTACGTTCTATGTAATGCTAGATGTTCTCAAAACAACACTCCCGCTAGAGGTTTACCTTAAGTGCATCACCTCGCTTGCAGGGTCTCTCACCCCGAACATTGTAGCAGCCTTCCCTACGTTTGTTTGGTGTCTCGATCCCCCCGCACTTTTCCGCAGTTTCCGGGGTGAGTGGTACACCCTTTGGAGATGTTCGTACTAGTGTACACTACTACCGGGCGTCCGGAAATGTTTTTATCAGGGAACTGTCTACAAACAAACACTGTGCAGGTAGAATAGGTAAAATATTGGGGGGTTGTTGGTAAAGAACGGATTTCTTGGGAGTCGTTGGATAAGTCTTAACAAGCAGATAGACACCCACATGAGTTACCTGTACGAAAATTGGTTAAGTATTGGGGGTCTGGAGTCGGCTTTTCCAACCACTGGATAAGTTCTTGACGCCGTTAGGAAACAAAAATTTCCAACAGCTCCCGACTATTTAACCAATTTTTCCTGCACAGTGAAACGCCCCAGCGTTGCGCAAACAAGGTTCGTGCCGGCCGCGGTCTGAGCTTCTCTAGCGTCGATATCACGTGGTTCTTCTTGAGGTGACTATGAGATTCCTGCATGCAGCGTTGGGGACCGGCCACCGGGACTACGATAAACGCCCCTGGCCCGGATTCAGCAACGTCCAACCTTTTATACTCTCCCCATAATTGTCACGGATGGACCCGCCCGCCAGTGAAGGTGAAAAGCCTCAACGACAAGAGCCAGAAGTCGTGCAGATAGATCCGAAGTGGTGCGCCCAACTCATTAGAACGAGCACCGTGGCAGTAAGACCACTGCTCAAATCCTGACAGCATCTATTCCGCCCTCAAGGAGTTCTTCGAACCGCTGAGGACCAATGATCCCCGGACCGACTTCTTTGCCTTATACCAGAGGGAGTCTGGGGAGTTTGACCGAGATTATGCGAGAAAGTACGACGATGATTTGAATACGTCCCTCATCTTCGTGAGTGGCTCGACGTTCACCTTCGACACTGAAGGTTAAGTACAAGGCACACAGGCCGGTCTTTTCTCTGCAGTCAGCTCAGCGTTCATAATCGATGTCCAATCAAAGCTCCAGCCCGACCCGAACGAGATGACCGCCGCCTATATGCGAATCCTCATCCACGCCGTGAACAGTTCACTCTTCCCCGACGCAGACCTCGATTCCGTCACCTGGACCGGACCTCCCCCAGAGATCGTCACAGTCCAGTCTCTGCTCTATGCGAGTCTCACGACTTCACTCTTCGCCGCGTTTCTTGCGATGCTGGGGAAACAGTGGGTCAGCCGATATCTCCGGAACCGTGGTGGTTCCGCCGCAGACAAGAGCAGAGATAGGCAGCGGAAATTAGATGGATTGCAGAAGTGGAAATTTTACCCCGCCATCGAGAGCCTTCCGGTGATGCTTCAGTTCGGCTCGCTGTTGCTCGGATGTGCCTTGTCCCTGTATCTGTGGACGATCAGCCGCACGGTCGCCGGAGTCATCCTTGCCTTCACGCTTTTCGGGGTCACCTCGTACATCTTCCTCACTCTCGCAGCAACACCCTACTACGATTGCCCCTACCAGACACCTCCTTCCATCCTCGTCCGAACCGCCATTAGGCGCTTGAAGCACAGTGACGCTGCAGTCGCTCGCTCGCTGAGATCCTTTATCTCATCCCTCCCTTCCATCAAAGACCTCAGACGAATCACCAGTCTTCTTCGTTCTGGAGTCCGCAGTGTTCTGGGCAGGTTTGGTTGCACCCCAACTTTCGCGGAGGAAGCAGAGCACATACCACTCGCTGTTATCATGGAATCGCCCACCCGGGTCTTCGAGGACATTTCGATCAACTGGGAGGTCTGCAAGGTAGATGCCCGTTGCATTTTTTGGGTGCTCGAGTCCACCACGGATCCCGATGTAATATCGTCCACCGTCCGGTTCGCTGCGGACATGATCTGGTATCCGGAGATCGCGGGAGCCCTGTCACCCCACATTCTCGCGGACCTCTTCTTCGATTGCCTTTCGGACGGATGGGTGATTCGTGGAAAATCGGAGCATGCTGGTTCAATAGGGATGGCCCTGGCATCAGTTCTTACTGTTCATCTCAACATGTGGTCTGAGGACAAGGGCCTCAAAGAGCTCTGCAACCGTATCGACTCCGAAATCAAAGGGGGACCCTTATGCGAGAAAATATTGGCATTGGTTATAAAGGTCCTCAAATTTGTTGTAACCACCCCCTTCGAGCAAAGCGAAACCCCGATGGACTGGGAGCTTTATAGTGCCGTACCCGACTTGTCCACGACGCACAAGCTCTGGTTGAGCAGGGTGGTACTCCAGACTATTTGGCGGTGGATGCACATCCAGAATCTCGCCACCGTGCCCCATCTCTATGCAATACATAGGGTCTGTATTGGTTCGGTTGCAGATGGCGGTGAAACCGTCGTTATTCCGAGAACGAACTGCTTCCTCATCATGGCGATCATCCTGGGACTTCGGATTGATATCCGCGATTTATATACTCCCAATAATATGTGTGTCGCTCCTTCCTTTTTCTCATTAAACCCGTTTACTGAATATCGAATGACAGCAACGCGTTGAGAACGGCGATATCCCTTTTCCACCAACAACTGCAAGTAGCTATCGGGGAGAAGAAAGATTCCGCATATGATCTGAAGTTGTTCATATCCGCATTGGTTCATCTTGACCCATTCCAAGCCATGGGCAGCGAGGAATTGGGTTTTACCTGGATCGCGGAAATCCTCAACTCCGGATATTCGGAGGAAGATCGCTATCACATCAGGAAAAACATTCCCCAGTGATTTCACGTCTTCGACCGGAATTTCCCGGGAATCACGCTAAATCCCCGTGAATCACCCGGTTTCTATGATTTGGAAACGGTCCCGTCATTCTACGTAAATCCCCTATGTCCCTGTTTCAATGATGACAATTTAAACGTGCTTTTACCATATTTTCCGTAAAAAACCGAGATTCACGGTGGCCTGTGTGGCCACCTTTCACGATTCTTATTCATTTACTTGAGTTTATTCCATCTTCTACTATTCCAACTAATGTTTCTTTATTGATAGAGTACGTATAACATGAAAGGTACAAAACACTGATGATTAAAGTTCTAGTCTTAGGGTCTTTCGGAACCAAGGCATCGGCAGTCACGTATTCTTCGAGACCACTGGACGGGCAGAAGCTTTATCCCCCCTAAAATGTGTGAGTGAGGGGGGGGAAACCGGCACCCATGACGAAACCCACACGCACTTGGAAGATAGCCGGTTTGAGATGAAGTGACATCGTTGTGAATTTCAAGGTACTGAATCCGGCAGCAAGGAGCACCGATGCGAACTCTATCACATTCGTGTAGAGGTACATCAGAAAAGCTTGGAACCTGTAACAGTGTCAACGAGATGTCGGGGGGCCCATCATCAGGAAACAAGAATTCTTTATATATAGGACTACATAGCCTATATAGCACTAATAGTGGCATAGCAAGGTGGGGGTTTATTTAGGGCTATATAGCATACACTCAGTTGTCTGTAGCCATCTGT
>Ga0307515_10020751_pt1 | contig 11695 bp, 14 predicted proteins | sample 17_EM_MG_FD_194513 | JGI IMG/M metagenome (GOLD analysis project Ga0307515, IMG submission 194513) | Populus trichocarpa ectomycorrhiza microbial communities from riparian zone in the Pacific Northwest, United States - 17_EM | ecosystem: Host-associated > Plants > Roots > Unclassified | place... | reverse complement strand
ACGCGACGCGTGGTATTGACGCCGGGCACGGAGTAATCCGCCACCGGGGTGTCTCTGACGGCACTGACGGAGCGCGTCCACTCTGACGGAGCCATTCCGCCCGGACGGAAATGTTTTTTGCTGATGGGTTTTCTCTGGTATTGTCAACAGCACCCAAGGAGTGGAATGTACACTGTAGAATGGGAAGAATGTTGGTGCTGGGCCTGAGCAGTCTGGTGTGGGTGTAAGCTCATGCCACTTTCAGCTTACTTGAGATATTTATTGAGCCCAACACCATCACAAGGTGGTTCCTTACATGCCAAGAGTTGCAAAAATGCTGCATGTGCAATGTCCCATAATACTATAAATGAAATAAAACCAATACAAAACCCATAAATGAAATAAACCCTGCAGGATCCAAAAACCTCACGACACATGTAATAATCATTGCCTGAGCTAAATTTATTAAAACAAAGGAAACAAACAAGACCACAACCCAACCCCTAACCCAAATGAGCCGGAAACAAACACTCCCTAAGCATTCCAAACACCTCCACATGTGCCTTAATCAGTGCCTGAGATAAATACATTACAGCAAAGAAAACTCACAATCCAAGAACCTGACGGTAACCCGAATCCAACAACCAACCCCTCCTCTGCAACCCAAGGACTGCTTCACTTCTCGCCAATCGAGCCATCTGGGTTCACCTCAGGGAGAGGGATATCGCGGAGAGGGACATCAGGGAGACTGTCGCCACCTGTCAGTTCGCTGAGCAGCTGCTGTTCAACATCCACATCCGACGTGTTTCTGGCCGCCTCAACTTCTCACAGCATTGGCACTGTGGGGCAAGGTTTTTGCGGCGTTACATGCCCCAAAGACTCCAGCCGAATGAGTGGATGAGTCTCCGGAGTTCTTGGTCATGGGTGAAGCTCCAGGGTTTGGGGCAGTGGGGCAGGTGCTGGAGGTTGTGGCTGTGGGGTATGCTCGCGCATGTCCTTGCGTTGCTCGGGTAACATGATCGGCTAATCATCCACCATGGTATCTACATCGACAGCCACTGAGTTTGCCATCTCTCCCTGGCCAATCGTCCGAGGTTCTTGGTCATCATCCGCATCCTCATCCTCCTCCTCATCGTCATCCTCCTCCTCATCTTCCCCCTCTTCATCTTCCTCATCTTCATCTTCCTCATCTTCATCTTCCTCCTCTTCATTGTCACAGTTCCTGTCCGTATCAACATCGCCTTCTATAGTCACGGGGTATGGTGCATTCACATCATTTTCCATGCGCATATCCATATCAGAATCATGTTCTGAGTCATATTCACTGTCCAACTCCTTGGTAGAGAGGGTATCATCATCTGAGGAAATTCACATGGCGGGTGATGCTTCCAACTCAATATACACCTACTCTAGGTAGCCCTCTGTGTCCGATTCTGCCTCATACATTTTGTTCTGCAACTGCAACTCAACAGCATCAGAGATATCCTCTCCACCTGGGGTTTCTTTAACAATGCCTTCCCCATTTCGGTTCCCCTTCCCCTTCCCTATCCCTTCCGCCATGGCCCTACCCGTCTGGTTCAGGTTCCCCTTCCCGTCGTCAGGTGGCACCCTGTTCCCAATCCCGTCCTTCAATCCCTGCTCTTTCCCGGTCCCATTCTCACCACCCTGCGTGTCCTCCTCACCTTCGCCGTCATCATTGCCATTGCGATCATCATGATGGCTCCTTCCACCATTCAGCTCTCCGGGATCTGCCCAGTTCTGATCGTCCATATCTTTGTCAATTTTCTCATCCCAATTTCAGATGTCTAACAGCCAGGAAGTCGCCTGGCTGGTACTGCTGGCACCTTTGCAGCTCAATCTTTGCCCTGAGATCATTGATACCATACAGGGAGAAGCGCTCGCCAGTGCATTGAGCGTTCACCGAGTGGGTTGTCTGGGTATTGGAGTGATAGACTTGATCCCCAAACACATGGGGGTTGTCCCACCTCCAATTGTTCATTTGGTTGCAAGTTTTGTCAAACATTTGCCCCATAGATGAGCGGAACGCTACCCACCACTCCCGACAAGGCGGACACCTGCTCCTGTGGTCTTGCCACATCAGCTGGAGTTGTGAAAAGTGGTGAGTCGTGACTGGATCAAGAAAGATTATATCATCAGAGCAGTCCTGTGCCCTCCCATCCTTGACACCACAAACATCGCATATGTGTATCAGTCCATGGCTGTGATCTGAGATGAATTCCTTGATAAAGTCCCGATCCATCGTCAGGCATCGATATATACCTGATGTCAACATTATTGCCCTAGCCGTTCCCTTCCCGTTTCCTTTGCCACTGCCCTTTTGTGCCATTGCTGTTAGTTGAAAATGAATCTACATCTGAGGCGTTAGCATTATGATACAGTTGCATGTAGTGGAATGAAGCCCAAAGGGAAAGTACACATTACATCAGCAAAATGTATTTTGGTCTCTGGAAGCCTCCAGGAGTGTCTGAGATGATGTGGAGTGTAAACTTAGATGCGTCAATTTCAGGAGAGTATCAGACCCTAGGAGGGCATTCCGGCTGGCCTTCAGAGTAACTGGGATCTCTGATGAATGGTACAGGAGTACCATCGGAGTGACTGTGAGAGGTATGGGAACATCTCAGAGTGCCGGAGAGAACTTTGGGTGCACATGGGAGCACCAGCGACAAGTCTGGGAGCACCGAGAACAATCCTGGGAGCACCTGGGGGCGCCGGCCACAAGCCTGGGAGTGCCTGCGACAGGGCTGGGAGCGCCGGCGACAAGTCTGGGAGCACCTTGAACCACAGTAGAGCAGTCTGGAAAAAACCCCATTTTCTTCGGGAACACGGCTGGTGCGCCTGGAAATCATAGCTACTGCTTATCGTTCAACAATTTTTAAAACTCATATCTTCAGTTGATTCTCATCTATGAATCTATTTATCTATATAGCTACCCATCTACATACAGTATATCTAGACTGGCTGCAGGCGGTGCTTGAGAGCAATTCGAGGTGCGCCTAAATATGCCCATCGAGTGAGCTCTGAGATACACTCCGAGATCGTGGTCGAGCGATTTCTAGTTGCACTTGGAGGCCATGATCGTGAAAACTTGGAGGCCACAATCAAGCAGTTTGGATGCCGTGATCAAGCAGTTTGGAGGCCGGAATCGAGCACGTTTGGAGATGCACTTGGAGGCCGCGATCAAGCGAGTTTGGAGGCTGTAATTGCGCGAGTTTCGAGATGCACTTGGAGGCGATGATCATGCGAACTTGGAGGCCGTGATCGTGCGAGTTTAGAGGTACACTTGGAGGCCGTGATCAAGCAAGATTGGACGAGTTCGTGGAGGCGGTCAATGGATGGCGAGCCGGGTGCTGAGACCCCAGTCAGCAGTTAGTTAACTTGCAACCGTGGGAAAGTAACAAGGTGACTATACCTTTGAGCTCTCATGGAGAGCTGGCTGATGACGGTCGATCGTGTAGGGAGGCACGCCGGAAGCTGAAGCTACATCCAGAGGTCAACTCGGACTCCATGAGAATGAAGGGAACACAAACAATCTTGGGTGGATAATGTACTCGGTGTATGCTGTACTCGGTGTATGCTGTACTCGGTGTATGCTGTACTTGGTGTATGCTGTACTCTCGGTGTATGCTGCACTCAGTGTATGCTGAACTTGGTGTATGCTGTACTCAGTGTCAACTCATGATCATGGCATGGCGAGATAGAGAGGGATGACTTAACTTTGTGTTCTTGGGATGATGGTAGAGTTATGGACGAGAAAGAGAGATGGAGGATGAAGATGGGAACTATATGGCGGATGTGAGCGGATATGAGAAATCATTGGTACGACTTGCCCAATTGAGTTAGGAAGACCTCATAGCAGTGTAATTACACGCCGGATCGGGACTTGTACCTGCCATATTGAGGATGGTAAATCGACTTGCACACGAAATTCTCTAAGTCCCAGTGTCTCATGCTGATTCGGCCCATCTCTTCTTATCTCTCTCCTTCTTGTCCACAACTCTACCATCACCTAAGAAGACAAATTTAAGTCATCCCTCTCTATCTCTCAATTCCATGATCGAGAGTTAACACCGAGTACAGCATACACTGAGTACAGCATACACCAAGTACAGCATACACCAAGGTACACCATACACCGAGTACAGCATACACTGAGTACAGCATACACCGAGTACAGCATACACCAAATACAGCATACGCTGAGTACTGCATCCACCCCGTACTCCATCATCCAAAGATTGACTGTCCCCCGCTCCCAGCCAGTCTCTCCGCTCTCAGCGGACCGTGTTTTACTCAATTCTCTACATTCCCACAATCACAAGTTAACCAATGAATAGAGTCTCAGCTTCCATCGCGCATGCTTCCCGATCTACCGACTCAAGATTCACTGCCTCCTGATTGACTGCCTCCAGATTGCCCGCCTTCAGATCAATTGCTTCCACATCAACCGCCTCTCAGTACTTCTCCAATCTTGTTTGATCATGGCCTCCAAGTGTATCTCCCATCATTCTCAATTACGACTTCCAAGTGCATCTCTCTGTTCACTCGATCTCGGCCTCCAAGTGCATCTCCAAACTCGCTCAATTACGGCCTCCAAGTGCGTCGTCATGGAGCGATGGCGGGTGTATGGACATACAGGGGTTCCGGAGGTGGACAGAGTGACGGGGAGTTTATATTCGGCAGACTGCGGAGTACATAGACATCATCTCATTTCCAACTCATCTTATGATACAATGAAAATACGCACTCTATCATTCCCAACTTTTAGTCTCAATTGCTCTGTCCGAGATTTCGTGGATCCATGCAATTGCGTGGATCCTCAAAGCCGGGTGAAATCATATCTACTCACCCGATTCTTACACTCCTTGAACTACATCCGCTCTTTCTCATGAATTCCATCTGGATTCTCACTGGGTGTGTCCAGGTGCTCCTCCGATTATGTTCCAGTACAATCTGTGGCCAGATCGACTGTATGTATATATATAGAGAGACTCAAATAATGCATGCAATATTATGATGTAACAAAGACAAATATGATAAGACGAAATGTCTTGTGGTTATGAAAGAACCACTACTGTGAGAATCCGAAACCAAGTATTCAACAGATTTTGCACAGCAGTCTCGAAGTATGCTGCAGAGCTGCGCAGCGGTCTCAGCTTGTCTCGAAGTCTTCCGCAGATCAGCGCAGAGGTCTCAGAAGCTCCAAAATTTGATTATTCTATACGTCAAATCTCATAGCATCCTGAGCATGCTCTTGCAGAGCCTGAGAGCACATTGCTTAGATCCAGGGGGGTCTGGGAGCATCTAGAAGTACTTAGAAGCACTGGTGAGGTTGCCCGGAGTGTCTGGGAGGATTGCGTGATGCTTCCGGACAGATTTACATTTTGCTGATGTCATGTAGGTACTCGAGTAGGTTTTCGAATGAGAGCCATCGGTTTGAGATTCCGAGGTGATGTCGAGATAGTACAGGATGCTAGCGGTGTGTTTTAATATGGGAGGAAAAGAACAACAAGGTGTTGGTGGGATGAAGGGATATATATACTCAAGTTCCTGCGATTTCTTGGTTCAACTTTTGGGATATAATGATTGTGATGCATATCCTACTTTCTGTTACTTAACGTACAGAAAATGGCCCAGCCTTCATCTTGCACAACCAACAGGCACCTCATCAGTGAGAAGCCTCGAGACAGGATATAGTAATTGGGGTGAGGAAAGTTTACGACACCGGGTGTTGCTGTTGCATCATACACAACTTTTACCAATCAGACCTCCTGCATCTCACAGCAAACTGAGTAGTTCTCACATTGTCCCAACTTTGCAACCATCCAACACGGCTACCACTATGCCTACCGGTCGAAAAAGCACATGCAACAGATGTCATAGAATTAGTGTTAGCAACGGTTCCGGACCGTCACTTCGGATCTGGGTCTTGGTCCAACCTGAACTGGCAACTCGGTTACGGTTCGATGGTAAACTCCCAACCAACCTGAATTGGGTGGGTTGTCAGCGGATCGCCCAGCGGGTCCATCAATAGATTCAATGAAGGCTCTTGCTTCTGGAGTATGTGAATAGTATCGTATCAAAATCGCATTTTCAACAACCAACAATATGTTTTTGCATGCTTTGCAGCTTGCAATATCGATTAATTTGGAATCAGTATTTTACCTTTGATACATTGTATTTTTGTCTATCACAGCGGTTGATAATTCCGTTATGAACGCGGAGATCAGCGCAATGCCTTGATTACCAAATATGCAACAACTAAAACTGTTGACACTCCGTTGACGCTCATTTTGAGGTTGTGGCAGGGAACATGTCGCTGTTGTTTTTGCCAGTAAAGGCTGCCAATTTTTGATAAATGGATGGCTGCAACCAATCAGAAAATAAATCACCCAAGAATCGAGGCTACAAATCATTGACGCTCCGTTGATGCTCATTCTCAGGATGCAGCAGTGAGCATGTCGCTGTAGGTTTTCCCAGTAAAGGCAGCCAATATCTGTTGAATGGATGTCTACAACCAATCCGAACATAAACTACCCTAGATGTGAAGCTGAAAATCGTTGACACTCCATTGACGCTGATTTTCAGGATGCGGCAGGGAACATGCCGCTGTAGTTTTTCCTAGTAAAGGCTGCCATTATCTGATAAAGGGATCTCTGCAACCAATCAGAACATAGATTACACAAGATGCGAGGCTAAAAATTGTTGACGCTCCGTTGACGCTCATTGTCAGGATGCAGCAGGGAGCATGTCACTGTCGTTTTTCCCAGTAAAGGCTGTCAATATCTGCCAAATGGATGACAACTACCAGTTGGAACATAAATTACCCAAGATGCGAAGCTAAACATTGTTGACACTCTGTTGACTCTAATTCCCAGGATGTGGCAGGGAGCATGTCGCTGTAGTTTTTCCCAGTAAAGACTGTCAATATCTGACAAATGGATGTCTACAACCAAGCGGAAGATAAATTACCCAAAATGGGAAGCTAGAAATCATTGACACTCCGTTGACGCTCATTCTCAGGATGCGGTAGGGAGCATGTCGCTGTAGTTTTTCCCAGTAAAGGCTGTCAATATCTGACAAATGGATATCTACAACCAATTGGAACATAAATTAAGCAAGATGCGGAGCTAAACATTGTTGACACTCCGTTGACGCTCACTCTCAGCATGTGGCAGGGAACATGTCGCTTCAGTCTTTCCAAGTAGAGGCTCACAATATCTGCCAGATGGATGTCTACAACCAATCGGAACATACAGTACCGAAGATGCAAAGCTAAACCTCGTTGACGCTCCGTTGACGCTCATTCTCAGGATGCGGCAGGGAGCATGTTGCTGTCTCAGTTGCCTAAAATGGCAGCCAACATATAGGTTATGCATCGCAGCGACCAAACTGTGGTTCAATTACTGTACTTACAAAACCACAAATTGTTGACGCTCCATTGACGCTCATATTAATGTATTGTCCATTCAACATCAGCTGCCATCGATAATAGTTTTCATTATGATTTGAATATATTGGTAGTCTTTCTGCCAGGTTGAGACTTGGCCTTGTGACAAAGCTGAGCGCAGTAACATTCTTGCACTGTTCGCACTCACACGACTAAAATTCATGTATCTTGCCAAAAGCTTCATTGCGCCTGCTATACATCTGTTTATCAACTGATATTGACAAGCTACTGCTCACCATTCACCCATAATAGATCACTAACTAAAACTCTAGTTCAAGATACATAAAGAAGCTGGTGAAACATTGACACATTCTGTCCTACTTTTTTTTCACACCCGTATTCCTCCTCATTTCAATTGCATTGACCGTCATCAACACTTTTTCAGCCTGGTTCTTTGACTTCTGTGTCGGCCGAATCAATCCGGGAACATTTGGCGTGGCGCTCACGTCCCGCTGCTCTGGGCATTCTGGATCCTCGATGTTATTGTCTTTCTCCATATCAGATTCAACGTCCGCCGCGCAATCATCTTTTCTATCATTTAGATTATCTAAGTCCCAATTCCAGTTGAGCCAATCTTCAGTGTCCGAAATGCTTTCAGGTGCGCAATCCTCATCACTTTCGACTAAATGACTGTTGATTCATCGGATTCAGCGGACATTCAATATTTGAGTTCGTCCTCCAGGGAGGTACTTTACAGACAATGGTGGTGCCAAAGGAGATCTTTCTGACGATTTAAATGCAGCCACACCATCATGTTGAAAGAGTGACCACGATGCTTTGACGATCTCTTCCGTGTCCGAAATGTATCCCACAGCAGTCATCTGCATGTTTTGAGCGCGAGATTCCTTCTGTGTAGCACGTAGGTTTTGGCTGCCTTGCCACATCTCCAAAACGTCGTGAACCTTGCCCATTCTGTGCCATTTCCTTTCCTCCACCTCTTTCTTCATTTCCGAGTCGTTTTCTGTGTTCATTGTATCTAATATTGGGTCAGCGCCTGCCCAAATTCTGTTATTGGCCCTAGCGAACTTCCTTACAACGACCATTCCGCGAAGAGTCTCACCAGTGGTTGTTGACTGCCTCCAGCCGATAACATCTCGGCATAGGGAAAAACTGGCCTCCACTCCGACACCATGTGGTATGATAGAGAATATGTCGCACGCCACATCGGAGAGATTGGCATACTTGGAGTGCATTTCCTCCGGTTGACACCACCAGTCGGTTATGTCCAGTAACCAAAATGTACTGCTAATCTCCATTTGGTCAGAGTGGCGATCATTGAGATTTGGATCAATTCGCCCCCAGTTCTTTGGTGCTTCAGGCGGCAAATTCTAATAGAGCCTGGCAGCGGTCAATATGCATGCTGCGCCATCGCTTTGTCCTTGTGTCGTCTCTGCCACATTGTTAGGCATTAAGTATTTTTCATCATCGCTGGACAAATCAGGTGGATCAAAGGAAGATTGACAGCATCCTGAATTCGTTTCGGAGTGGATGAAATTGCTCCTCGGTAAGCTTCCGTGTTTATTGTCTGGCACCCGTCGACGTTTGGCACATTATTTATGCTCCACATAGTTCAGAAATGCCTTTTGGTATTGGGTAGTACAGGATATCTCGTCCTCAGGATTAAAATCCATTCCTTTGTCCCACTTTCATAACGATCGCAACTTCTGGAAAGAATCGAGGATATGTGCAGAAATGAGAAGCATGCCCGTCGTTGGAGTCACTCCAGTGTAATATTTGGACAGCTGCTGTCGAGCTAACTTCACAGCGAAGAACAAGGCTTCCTTCCATGGAGTCATTTTCTTAGCCAAAGCTCGCATCACGCCATCCATATAATCGAACATATCATTGTACACTGTGATACCGTGATGCAATGTGACTGTATGCCTCTTCGACATCCACAGGGTCCGATATCAGAATCGTCTCAACCCTTCCATGACATACTCCACAATGGTCCATTCATGTTGAGTTGTGAAGAGTGGCCGGTAATCGCTGTACGTGGGGTTGTTGAGCTACTCGCATGTGGATTCACGTAATCGGAAGACACGCTCGAGCGATTCCAGGGTCGAGTCCCACCGGGTATTCACATCCATAATTGTAAGTACCACGATGCGGACTCTGGCCCTTGGACAGTGAATGAACTTGTTTCGACAACGAGGCGTTAGCGTAATCCATACAGCAAGCATTCTCCGCTATATGAAGGTCAGTTTCAGCACTTTCAAAATATCTTCAAATACATACTTTCTCAATTATCTTTGCTAAAGCTGGTTTCATGGCCGACACCTTATTGATTCTAGCATTGCCCTCTTTTCGAAGCCTTTGACTCTTCCCAATGTCTACACTTTCATTCTCTCCAAATTGCTGATCGCACTCATGGGATTCCCAAGACATGGCGTGGCCTTTGACACCGAGACTGCTCATGAATGCACTTACAGCCAGCTGTATGATGTGCGCCATGGAAGGTATGTAATTGCTCTATGCAGGCCACTCGATTCCAGAGGCCTCAAGGGTTGATTGCAGCTCGCATGTCATTGAGTAATTTGAGGTGGCATTATCAGTCGTAATTCCAAGTAAACAGCCGTCGGTAAGCTCAACACGATCAAGAACTTCTTTCAAATGTACGGCTAGCCTTGCTCCAGTATGTTGGCGCTTGAACTATCATCCTTAATTTGCTTTCGAAAACGTGAAAAGAACAGGCGATCAACCTAGTCGAAAGTGAGTTGAACCTCACGTTATGCCCAATTTCGATCCATATAGTAACCCCTGACTGAGGTTATCGCTAGTATGTTTGTTGATATCCATCCGTCCAGAGTCAAACTCACTTCATTTTGTGACAGCAATTGCTTCTTAGTTGCATCCATGGTCAGTGCAGATTCCCTCCGGCAAATGTTGCTCAGGGTCGTAGGGGATAGTAGCTCCAGGTCATCGTGTAATGCCGTATATGATAGTCGTAGCTCTAGATTCGATATCGCCTTCCATGGAATGTTAGCCGAAACAAATCCTAACATAAGGTAGCGATTCCAAATATCTTGATGAAATTCGGAAGTTTCAAAGTCCTTATCTGCCAGCTTGGAACATTTTGTCTGTCATTTTGGTCAATATCGATCCTCCTGGATGTCAAATATGATCTTCCTCTGTGAACTTACTATTGTGATTCCTCAACTTCCTTGCGTCTTCAGGATGGCCAAAGCTGATTCATCAACCGTCGAACTAGGCAATTCAGTAACCTCTGACTCTGTTCATTTGTTTAACTTTGCGATGTGTGCTTTTGCCAGCAAGTGTTTCCCCATTCAGCTGGTCCGATGTTCTGATGGATGGCGAAGAACTTGATGACAAACAATACATATGATGCCAGGGCTGCCGGTCTCCTCAATTCCCCAGTGTAAATTGAATTGCCACGAAGGCACATGTCGAGAATTATTCCAAGCAATAGGCCGCTTCGAGTCTACATCCATTGAAGCCCGCCAAGCATCGAAGATGGTTTGTAAAGTAAGGTCGCTCAACTCACGAATGAAGACACGTTCATTTTTGGAAGAGATCATAACCTCAAGCAATGAGGTGTTCAAAGATTTTGAATCCGTCATCGTGGTGGGAATCAGACAGCTAGGTAATCCGACTCGAAAGACTGCTGAAATTAATGATATAGTAAAGCAGACTCCAGGTTCTTAAATCTTGACTCAACTGCTACATGTGAAAACATCAGATCTGGAAGACATTGCATGCATATTTGTGAAGTCGTATACATGATTAGTTTGCAAAGACTGACTGCATAAAACTCGATTTAGGAACAGCACAATGCAGTTCATCGCTCATCAGCAACGACCCTAATTTCCATCTGAAACACCTGGGTGTTCCGGACGGCTCTGACGGCTCTGACGGAACCTCGTACACTCAGACAGAGAATTACAGGCTACCCGTCGCCCAGGCGACGGGTCGCGTTGCATACGTACCTCCTTTACTTTGTGGTAACGTATACGCATCATCAGAACGACACGTGTGTTACACACTTCGCAGGGGCTGCAGTTATGCTGAAGCCGTTTACATGACGCCTGGCAATCGACGACAAGCCTGGGAGCACCGGGAGGCACCGGCGACAATCCTGGGAGCGGCGGCAACATGTCTGGGAGCACCTCGAATCACAGTCATGTATTCAGTTTGTATTCTCATCTATGTATCTATGTATCTATATAGCTACCCATCTACACACGCTATATCTGGACTGGCTGCGGTCTGCCGAATATATACTCCCTG
>Ga0307515_10020750_pt1 | contig 11696 bp, 9 predicted proteins | sample 17_EM_MG_FD_194513 | JGI IMG/M metagenome (GOLD analysis project Ga0307515, IMG submission 194513) | Populus trichocarpa ectomycorrhiza microbial communities from riparian zone in the Pacific Northwest, United States - 17_EM | ecosystem: Host-associated > Plants > Roots > Unclassified | place... | reverse complement strand
TGCCGACCGTCTCGTCCAGTCCCGCGACTACGCCGTTTCGCGTTGGAACGAGCTCGATAAGCGCCAGGCCGACGCGATCGCCCAGGCCACCGAGCGTCACGCACAGGAGCGCGCCGCCGCGCACAACGCGTCGGCCTGATCCCGCGCCGTCGCTACGAACGCGTGGCGGTGCACCTCGCCAGTGCACCGCGGCCCGGGGCAGCCGTACCGGGGCCTGGCTCCACCGTCCTCAGGCAAGACCAGTTCGAACTCACGACCTCAAAGGCGGGACAGGCATGATTCGCATGCAGCAAGTGACGAGCAGCGGCCAGCTGCGCCAGGCCTTCGGCGCGTTCCCGTCCGGAGTCGCGGCCATCTGCGCCCGTGTGGACGGGGCTCCTGTCGGCATGGCGGCCAGCTCGTTCACGTCGGTGTCGATGGATCCGCCGCTCGCGTCGGTGTGCATCCAGAAGACCTCCTCGACCTGGCCGGTGCTGCGGGACCGTCCGAGACTCGGTCTCAGCGTCCTGTCGCAGTGGCACGACCTCGCTTGCCGGCAGCTCGCGAGCAAGAACGGCGACAGGTTCGCCGGAGTGGAGTGGGACGCCGGCCCTCACGACAGCATCCTCATCCGTGGTTCCACAGCCTGGATGGAGGTCTCGCTGTACGACGAAGTGGAGGCCGGCGACCACATCATCGCCCTCCTTGAGGTCCATGGCCTGGACACGGCTCCCCACACGCCGCCGCTCGTCTTCCACGCGAGCCAGTTCCGCAAGATCGCGCTGTCGCTCGACGAGGAACTCCGCACCAACGCCGAGCAGTGGTGACCCGCGTGCCCGATCCGCCCCGGCCCACCAGTCACCTCCCGACCCGAAGGACCTCGTAGATGTACGCAACCGTCGACCCGACCACCGGGGCCGTCGTCCAGGAGTTCACGACGCTGACCGACACCGAGGCCGCCGACGCACTCGCGTCCGCCACCACGGCCTACGGCACCTGGTCGCGCACCGCCCTCAACGACCGCGCCGCCCTCCTGCGGCGAATGGCCGACCTGCACCGGAAGAACGCCGACGAGCTCTCGGCCGTCACCACGCTCGAGATGGGCAAACCCATCGGCCAGGCACGAGCCGAGGTCGAGCTGGCGGCGTCCATCTACGAGTACTACGCCACTTTGGGGCCGGCGTTGCTCGCCGACGAGGTCCTCGACATCGCCGGCACCGGACAGGCGGTGGTCAGGACCGCGCCGATCGGTCCGCTGCTCGGCATCATGCCGTGGAACTTCCCGCTCTACCAGGCCGCTCGGTTCGTCGCGCCGAACCTGCTGCTCGGCAACACGATTCTGCTCAAGCACGCCGAGAACTGCCCGCAACTCTCCCTCGCCATCGAGGCCATCGCCGTCGAGGCGGGGGCTACGGAGGGCGTCTACCGGAGCATCTTCGCCACGCACGAGCAGGTTGCCACGATGATCGCGAGTCCCCTGCTCCAGGGAGTGTCGATAACCGGCTCCGAACGCGCCGGCCGAGCGATCGGAGCCCTCGCCGGCCGGTACCTGAAGAAGTGCGTGCTGGAACTCGGCGGATCCGACCCCCTCCTCATCCTGTCCAAGGCCGACCTCGACAAGGCCGTACCCGCGGCCGCCCTGGGCCGCTTCTGGAACGCCGGCCAGGTCTGTACCTCCATGAAGCGTGCGATCGTGGCCGCGCCGGTCTGGGACGAGTTCGTCGCCAGGTTCCTCGCTGAAGCCGCGAACTGGACCACCGGCGACCCGAGCGCCGACGACACCCGGATCGGCCCGCTCTCCTCGGTCGCCGCCCGCGACGAGGTCGCCGCGCAGGTGGCCGACGCGGTCGCCAAGGGGGCCACGGTGCACCTCGGCGGCGAGGTGCCCGACGGCGTGGGTGCCTACTATCCGGCGACGGTCCTGACCGGTGTGACGCCGGAGATGCGCGCCTACCAGGAGGAGATCTTCGGCCCGGTTGCCGTGCTCTATCGCGTCGAGGACACCGACGCGGCGATCGAGCTCGCCAACGGCTCGCCCTACGGCCTCGGCAGTGCCGTGTTCACCGAGGACCAGGCCGAGGCGGAGTACGTCGCGGACCGCCTGGAAGCCGGCATGGTCGGCCTCAACATGCTCGTCCGGAGCTCGCCCGAGATGCCCTTCGGCGGCGTCAAGAACTCCGGCATCGGCCGCGAGCTCGGGCGCTTCGGACTCGACGAGTTCGCGAACAAGAAGCTCCTCCGGACGCCCTGACCGCCCATCCGCCACCCGTATCGACGTATGCCCAGAAGGAGCCCCATGCGCGCCGCCGTCTACTACGGAAACAGCGACGTCAGGATCGAAGACGTCGCCGAGCCGGAGCCGGGACCCGGCCGGGTCAAGGTGAAGGTGCACCGCAACGGAATCTGCGGCACCGACCTCCACGAGTACTACGACGGGCCGATCTTCATCTCGGCCGGTGACCCGCACCCGCTCACCGGTCAGGCGATGCCCGTGGTGCTGGGCCACGAGTTCTCCGGGGTCATCACCGACCTGGGCCGCGACGTCACCGGTCTCACGGTCGGCGACCGCGTCACCATCGAGCCGGTCTACCGCTGCGGCGAGTGCCGGCCCTGTCGCTCCGGTCACTACAACCTCTGCACCAGTATCGGCTTCCACGGTCTGATGGCCGACGGTGGGATGGCCGAGTACACCGTGGTTCCCGTCAACCAGGTCCACAAGCTCCCCGACGCCGTCTCCCTCGACCTGGGTGCGCTGACCGAGCCCATGGCCGTGGCCTACCACGCGGCCACCCTCGGCGAGGTCGGAGACCAGGACTCCGCGCTGATCTACGGAGCCGGCCCGATCGGCATCGGGCTCTGGTTCGCACTCCGGGGTCTGGGCCTGACCCGGATCGACGTGGTCGAGCCCTCGCCGACGCGCCGCACCGCCATCGAACGGCTCGGCGCGTCCACCCTGGACCCGACGGTGGTGGACGTTCCCGCCCTGATCGCGGACCGCACCGACGGAAACGGCGTCGACGCCGCGTTCGACGCGGCCGGCGTGGCCCCCGCCGTCGAATCCGCGCTCGCCTGTGTCGGCGAGCGCCGCCCCCTGATCAGTGTCGCCATCTACGACAGGCCGCTGCCGACCCCGCTGCTCAACCTCGTGCTCCGCGAGCGCCGGATCCAGGGAACGCTCTGCTACACCTCCGAGGACTACCGAGCCGTCCTCGACCTCATGAGCAAGGGGCACTACGACACCAAGGGATGGGTGGACACCGTCCCGCTGAGCGACGTCATCGACGGCGGGTTCTCCGAGCTGCGCGCCGGACGCCGTATGAAGCTGCTCGTCGACCCCGCCCTGTGAGGCCCGTCCGCGAACATCCCGACTCGGAGATCGGAGACCCATCATGACGGTTGCACACATCACCGGTGCGGCCCGCGGGATCGGCAAGGCCATCGCCCTCCGCCTCGCCGCCGACGGACACGACATCGCCGTGTCCGACCTGCCGTCGATGGCGGAGGAACTCGAGCACACCCGCGCGGAGATCGAGGCGGTCGGTGTCCGGGCAGTGGCACTGACAGGCGATGTGACCGACGTGCTCTCGGTGCGCCACATCGTCACCGAGACCGCCACCCGACTGGGTTCCCTCGACATCATGGTCGCGAACGCGGGTATCGCCCAGACCAAGGCTCTGCTCGACGTCACCCCCGACGAGTACGACCAGGTTCACCGGGTGAACGGCCGCGGCGTCTTCCTCTGCTACACCGAGGCTGCCCGCCAGATGATCGGGCAGGGGCGAGGAGGCAAGATCATCGGCGCCGCCTCGATCGCCGGGCACAAGGGCTTCCCCTTGCTCGGGGTCTACTGTTCCAGCAAGTTCGGTGTCCGCGCCCTCACCCAGGCCGCGGCCCAGGAGTGGGCCGAGCACGGCATCACGGTCAACGCCTACTGCCCGGGCATCGTCGACACCCACATGTGGGTCGAGGTCGACCGCGACCTGGGCGCCATCAACGGCATGGCCGAGGGCGAGTCGATGAAGGCGATGGCGCAGGGGATCACTCTGGGCCGGGTGTCCCAGGGGTCCGACGTCGCCGCCTTCGTCTCCTACCTCGCCGGTCCCGACTCGGACTACATGACCGGACAGGCTCCGCTCATTGACGGCGGCATGTTCTTCGCCTGAGCCGGCTTGCCACTCGACAACCGACCTGCCACCGACCAGGAGGTGACACCCGATGACTACATCCCGGATCGAGTAACTGGACGGCCACTCCTATAGCAAAGGCAACCTGGCGTCTTGCTCCGACACTGAACGCGAGGTCGTCGCCGTGGTCGTCGAGTGGCGCGGCAGGGTCGGGCTGTTCCGGCGAAGCCAGTTCGTGGCCCACGACAGTGGCCGGTGGCACCGCGTCACCGGCTACATCGACCCCGGAAACTCTCCCGAGCAGCAGGCCTGCCAGGAACTCCTTGAGGAAGCCGGACTGCGCGCCGCCGACCTCGTCGACCTCGCGCCCGGCCACACGCTCCGACTCGTCGACGCCCGGGGGAGCCACTGGACCTTTCACACCTTCGGCCACAACCGAAGTCCGCCGACTCCGACTCAACTACGAGCACGACTCCCATCGCTGGGTCAAACCACGTGCCCTTTCACGGTTCGGCAACCGTGTGAGCTGGTTGGAAGACGTATTGCACGCCACCGCCCAGTGATCTGGTCAGGCACTCCGTGAGTTGATCTCTGAACCGTGCAGGCACGAATGGAGACTCCGGACTGTCCCGAGTCGGTTGGCGCCGAGTCACCGCCGGCCGTAGCCCGATCCGCCAACTGATAGCGCCGACCGGGCCGGTACCGTGCCGCCGTGACCGATTCCGCGCAGCGCCCAACAGCGCTTCCTGGACGTGGACGGAACGCTCCTGCCCGCGTCGGCGGAGCACAGCGGCCGTCAACCCCCGAGCATGGGAAGTGCCGCGTCCATAGCGCGAGAAAGGTCTGGCGTGAGCTGAACCGGCAGGCCAACGCGGTGGCCCGCTGCACGATGATGCGCCTCATGCGTAAGAGTCGCATCGGCGGAGCGGTCCGCAGCAAGAAGGTCATCACCACCCTCGTGGGCCCGGCTGCCGTCCAGGCCTCGGACTGCGTCGACCGCGCCTTCGCTGCCTTGCTCCGAACCGGACTGGGGCGCCCACTGCACGTGGCCGCTTGGGTCGGCGCCTTCCAAGCCGTCTTTGCCGTGACACCTTCTTGCGCCGCATCGGCGTCCGGTCCGCCTCCTTGCCGAAAAGGGCCCAACCCATCCTGATCGCCCGGGGGATGCGGCTCGGATCGCCGCCTTCTGTCGGGCATCACGCCCACATCGTTGTCACCCAGGGTGACAGCTTTCGGCTCACCCAGGCCACCTCCGGCCAAGGGGTCAAGCCCTTCAGCTGACCCGCCTCAACGACGGTGGGGAGTTGTCTGGCCACCGTCGGGGAGATCCGCAAGGCCGCCAGTGGGGAGAACTCCTGGCCGCCTACGGGGAGAACTTCAAGGCCATTGACAACCACCCCTCAGCGGAGCGACTGGTACGGTCATTGCCCACTTCACGGTGAGACAGAGCACATCTTGCCCGTCGTATGCGCAGCCAACTGCTACGCCTCGCCGGCTGGTCTGCCGTGCTAGCGCGCCGGCCGAGAGTTCCTCTTTGCAGCATGATCGCCGTCACCCTCCAGTGCAGCCGACGGGGTCCTGACGGATTCCAGCAGGAGCTGGGCGACGTCGACGACGGTGATGGACTCCTTGGCCTGGCCCCCCGCGGCGGAGCCGCTATCGGCTGCAGCCTTCTTGCCGTTGACGGAGTCGGTGAGCATGACGAGGCAGAACGGGCAGGCCGTCGAGACGATGTCGGGGTTCAGGGAGAGGGCCTCGTCGACGCGCTCGTTGTTGATGCGCTTGCCGATCCGCTCCTCCATCCACATCCGCGCGCCACCGGCGCCGCAGCAGAAGCCGCGTTCCATGTGGCGGTGCATCTCCTGCTGGCGCAGGCCCGGGACGGCCGACATGATCTCGCGTGGGGGCGTGTAGATCTTGTTGTGGCGGCCCAGGTAGCAGGGGTCGTGGTAGGTGATGAGGCCGTCGACCGGGGTCACCGGGAGCAGCTTGCCCTCGTCGATGAGGTGCTGGAGCAGCTGGGTGTGGTGGATGGTCTCGTAGTCGCCGCCGAGCTGCGGGGGTTGTCGATCCGGGTGCCGGCGGGCAGAGGCTGGCCGAGCATGAAAAACCGGACGAACTGCGCGATGACGCGTGCGAACAGTGCCGCGCCGACCACGGTCAGGACCAGCGACACGATGATCGCTGCGAGTTGAATGGTGAATGCTTTCTGTTTCTCGGGGAGTTCAGCCCTTGCAGGACTTGGTCTACCCGGTCGCGTTGCGGGTCGACGTCGAAGAGACATCGACTTCCTCGTGGTCGCCAGGGTTGCCCTGACCGGCGGATACATGACCAATCCGGCTGAGCGGCACCGATACGACAGACCGCAGTCGGCAAGCAGTGCCCGCAGCACGCCTGTCGAGCCGTGGGTGGAGTCCACACCGCACGGGCCGAGCACGCCCCGTCGTGAGCGCTTCCCAGTGATCTGAAGGGCGGCCTGCTCTACGGTCAGGTCATCCCATGGCGTTCACCCCGGTGAGAGCTCGGCCGATGATGAGCTTCTGGAGCTGGCTCGTACCCTCGTAAAGGGTCAGGACCCGCGCGTCCCTCAGGTACTTCCCGACCGGGTACTCGTCGATGAACCCGTAGCCCCCGAACACCTGCAAGCAGTTGTTGCTGACCCGCACAGCCGTCTCGCTGGCGTGGTACTTCGCGACCGAGGCATGGGTCGCGTACTCCTTGGGCGTGGCGCCCGCGTCGGCCATCCGGGCGACCTGGTGGGTGAGCAGCCGGGATGCCCGCACATCGACGGCGGCGTCCGCGAGGAGTTCCTGGACCAGCTGGAACGACGCGATCGGCTTGCCGAACTGCTCTCGTTCAGTGGCGTAGCCGACGGCGGCGTCCAGCGCGGCCTGGGCCACGCCGACGGCTCCGGCAGCCACCGAGATCCGTCCGCGCGACAGGGCGCCGAGCGCGATGCCCAGTCCCTTGTCGACCTTGCCGAGGCGGGCGGAGTCCGGGACCCGGACGTTGTCGAGGAGGAGTTCGGCGGTCGCCTGTCCGCGCAGGCCCAGCTTGCCGTGGATCTCCGTGGCGGTGAAGCCGGGGGCGTCGGTCGGCACCAGGAAGGCGGTGATGCCGCCGTCGCTGGTCCGGGCGAAGGTGAGGGCCACCTTGGCCCAGGTGCCGTTGGTGATGAACATCTTGCTGCCGTTGAGTACCCAGTCCCCGCCGTCGCGTGTGGCCCTGGTGGACAGCGACGCCGCGTCGGAGCCGGTACCCGGCTCGGTCAGTGCGAAGCACCCCAGGGCCTCGCCTGCGACGAGCTGCGGGATCCAGTGCTTCTTCTGTTCCTCGGAGCCGTGGGAGGCGATGGTCTTGGTGACCAGTCCGAGGGAGACCGAGACGATTCCCCGGACCGACGAGTCCCCTCGCCCGAGTTCCTCGGTGACCAGGACGTACGAGAGCATGTCGGCGTCCACGCCGCCGTAGCTCTCAGGGACCATCAGCCCCAGGAAGCCGAGTTCGCCGAGCTTCTTGACGATCTCGGGAGCCACTCGTTCGGCACGGTCCCAGTCGCGGGCGTGCGGAACGATCTCGGTGTCGACGAACTCCGCGGCCATGGCCCTGATGTCGCGCTGTGTCTCGGTGAGGCCGAAGTCCCGTGAAAACACTGTGCCTTCTCCTTGTGCCGGGGGGTCGGGATGTCAGAAGCCGACGGGCTGGGGAACGGTGCCCGGTTCGGTGAGCGGGAGGCCGAGCTGTGCGCGCTCGGTGACCCAGCGGGTCGGCCGGTACCGGGGGTCGCCGGTGCTGCCGTACAGGCGCTCCTGCAGGGTGAGAAGCCGCTGCGTACCGATCCGGTCGCCCCACGCCAGGGGTCCGACGGGGTAGCCCAGGCCGGCCGTGACCGCCATGTCGATGGCGTCGGGGGTGGCGATGGACCGCTCGGCGATGGACGCCGCCACCGCGACGATCGAGGCGAGCAGCCGCTGGGCGACCGACCCCGCCGTGTCACGGACGACCGAGACACGACGGGGCTCGGACGTGTAGTCGGGGAGCGACAGAACGGCCCGCGCGTCCTGTACGACAGCCGGGTCCGAGGCAGGGGTGACGGACAGTACGCGGCGGCCCGTGTGGAGGGAGAGCGGGTCGATTCCCAGGGCGCGCTTCGGCGGCAGACCGTGGGCGGCGACCACTGAGGCCACGGTCGTACCCCAGGTGGGGACCAGCACCAGCGATCGGGCCGAGATCTCCGGGCCTGTTTCCAGGACCGCTCCGGAGCCGGCGAGGGCCCGGCGCAGGGCGTCGGCGTCCGGGCCGTCGCCCAGGACCACGACCGGGCGGTCGGCGCGGCCCGTGACCGGCGGCTCGGGCAGGGCGCCGGGTGCCGGGGCGCCGGGGCCGTATGCGTAGAAGCCGCGTCCAGTCTTGCGGCCGTGCAGTCCGGCGGTCACTCGGCCGGGCGTGAGAAAGGACGGCCGGAGCCGGTCGGAGTACCGGAATCCGTGCCAGATGGAGTCGATGACGGCGGCGGTGACGTCCAGGCCGGTGAGGTCCATCAGCTCGAAGGGGCCCATGCGCAGGCCGAGTACGTCGCGGGCGACGCGGTCGATCCCGACCGTGTCGGACACGGATTCCTCGAGGAGGGCGAGGGCCTCGGTGACGAGTCCGCGGCCGGCGTGGTTGATCAGGAAGCCTGGGGTGTCGGCCACGACCACGGCCGCGTGTCCGGTTCCGTGGATCAGTTCGAGCAGGGTCGGCACGATGTCCGGGCGGGTCAGGGCTCCGGGGACGACCTCGACGATCTTCATCAGCGGCACCGGGTTGAAGAAGTGCAGCCCTGCCAGTCGTGAGGGGTCCGACAGACTCGCGGCGATCCGCGTGACCGGCAGTGAGGAGGTGTTGGTCGCGAACACCGTCCGGGCGGGCAGGACGCGCTCCAGCTGCCGGAACAGCTCCGCCTTGGTGGACAGGTCCTCGCGGACCGCCTCGATGACCAGCTCGACCTCCTCCCCGGGGTCCGTGGGGACCTCAAGAGGGATCAGCCGTTCCAGGACGGACGAAGCGGTCTCGGACGTCATCCGCCCCTTGCCCACGGCTCGTTCGAGCATGTGCTGGACGAAGTCGAGCGCGTCGGCCACGGACTCCTTGCGGGCGTCGCAGAGTTCGACGGTGTGCCCGGCGGTCGCCGCCCACTGGGCGATGCCCCGTCCCATGACGCCGGCACCGACAATCCTGATGCGCATGTGGCTTCTCTTCTCTCTCCGCACGGAGTGCGCTCAGCGCAGGTAGACGCGGCCGGGATCGACGTCCTCGCGCAGCAGGCGCAGTTCGGACGCCGTCGGCGGCTCGATGGTGGCGAGGGCGTCGGCGACGCGGAGGTCCCAGTCCGTGGCCTGGCGGACCTGGTCGACCGTGATGCCGGGGTGGACGGCGATCAGGCTCAGCTCCTCGCCGACGCCCGAGCGGGCCAGGATGCCGAGGTCGGTGATGACCCGGGTGACGCCCGCTCCGAGCGGCCGGATTCCTTCCGCCAGGGCCCGGTCCGGGCCGGGCGAGGTGCAGAAGTCGAGCTCGGCGGTGAAGGACCGTGGGGTATGACGGCGCATCACCACGAAGATCTCCCGCGCGTTGGCCATGACCTCCGTGGCCCCGCCGGGGCCGGGCAGTCGTACGTCGGGGGCGTGCCAGTCGCCGATGACGGAGGAATTGAGGTTGCCCCACCGGTCGATCTGCGCGGCGCCGAGGAAGCCGACGTCGATGTGCCCGCCCTGGAGGACGTACCCGAAGACGGCGGGCATTGACAGCACCGCCTCGGCGCCGGTGATGAGCACGGCGTCGGCGATGGTCTCGGGCAGGTGGGACGGGTGGGCCCCGCACACCCCGGACTCGTAGACGATCTCGATCCCGGGAGCGACGGTCAGCTGGGCCAGTGAGGTCGCGAGGGTCGGCAGGCCGATGCCGGCGAAGACGGTGTGCCGGCCGGCCAGTTCGCGCGAGGCGACCACGGACAGCAGCTCCGAGGACGTCACCGAACCGGGGTTTCCTGAGGCGGCGTTCATGTCCCTCTCTCGTTCGTTCCGTTCGGTGCGGATGGGAGCCGGGTGGGTTTCGCGCGGTGCCGGGGACACGGGTGGTGCGTCGGGGGTCACAGCCGCCGCCCGTAGTCGACGGGCTGACTGAGGGCCTCGCCGACGGCCAGTGAGGACCAGAACTCCGCGCCGAGCTTGGCGACGTACTCCGCGTGGTCGCGGGTGCCGTACACCCACTCCGCCATCCAGTCCCGCAGGCGGACGGGGTCCTTGCTGATGTGTGACCACGACCGGTAGAAGGCGTTGTCGCGGTCGTAGTAGCCCTGAGTGAAAGAGGGGTGAGCGCCGCGGGGACACTCGACGACGGCGTCCACCGCGTGTGCGGGGATGACCGTGCGGTTCGGGTCGGAGCGGACGACCTCGTCCGCGACGACCTCTTCCACGACGACGATGGCCTTTCTGGCGGCGTGGACGGCCTCGGCCTGGACGCCGGTCAACCCCCAGACCTGGGTGTTGCCGGCGCGGTCGGCGCGCTGGGCGTGCACGATCGTCACGTCCGGGTTGACCGGCGGCACCACGTAGATCTCCTCGGGCTTCCCGTCGGGGCCCGGGTAGGGAGAGGTGACCTTGCGCAGGTGCGGGTTGACCGACGGGAGGTCGCTGCCGGCGTAGGAGCGCAGCGGGTAGAAGGGCAGGCGCTGGGCGCCGGCGAGGTAGCGGCAGACCATGCCGTAGTGGCTGTACTCCTCGAACTCCAGCGGTTCGGGCACCTTGTGCTCGATCCGGCGGCGCAGCTCGCCCAGCGAACCGGCGGAGGAGTTGCCGACGAAGGACGAGACCAGCTTCGACACGCAGCCGCCTGCCAGCATCTGGTCCACCACGATGTCCGCGGTCATGCGGACCACCGTGAGGTCTCTGCGGCCCTGCCGAATGATCTCGTGCCCGGCGGCGGTCGGGATCAGATGGGTGAAGCCCTCGATCGAGACAGTGTCGCCGTCGTGGACGTAGGAGGCGATCGCCTCCCGCATCGTCATGGTCTTGTCCGCGGCGGGGCGGGCGGCGGTCTCGGTGGCCGCGATCGAGGCTGCCGGGTCGTCCGGTCGCATGGTCGCGCTCCTCGGTATGTGTGGACAGGTAGTCCCACAGTCCCAGCAGCATTGATTACCGTCCAATATTAAATTTAGGTAGCACTGAGACGGGAAATTGAATAACCGCACGGTGATCAGTCCCGCCCAGCCCATTGAGAGGAATTCCCTCTCAATGGGGCATTGATTGGGTATTGGACGTTCTCAGCGGGCGGGTGCGAAGGTCAATCGGACGCCTCTCGCCAGTGATAAGGACTGCACATGTCCGACCAGCCCGCTGATGTCGTCATCTGCGAACCGCTGCGCACGCCCATCGGCCGCTTCGGCGGCGCGCTGGCCGCCCAGCGGCCGACGGCCCTGGCCGCGCTCGTGCTGTCCGCGGTCGTGGCCCGCACCGGCGTCGATCCCCAGCGAATCGACGAAGTGATCCTGGGACACTCCTACCCCACCTCCGAGGCACCGGCGATCGGCCGGGTGGCGGCCCTGGACGCCGG
>Ga0307515_10020749_pt1 | contig 11696 bp, 7 predicted proteins | sample 17_EM_MG_FD_194513 | JGI IMG/M metagenome (GOLD analysis project Ga0307515, IMG submission 194513) | Populus trichocarpa ectomycorrhiza microbial communities from riparian zone in the Pacific Northwest, United States - 17_EM | ecosystem: Host-associated > Plants > Roots > Unclassified | place... | reverse complement strand
TTAACTGAAATACATGAAATAATATAAATATATTCTTTTATATCTTCATCTATTGTTTCAATATGAAAACCATTAGCTTGTATATCTTTAAAACTGAGTGAATTTCTTCTAGACTTAGGTGAATATAATGCATCTTTGATGCTCAATTTTGTGTTATTTAATAACAAAATATTAACCCTTGCACTTAATCATGTCTGTTGGACCTGATATTATAGTGACATTAACTTTGGTTAATGTCAAATATTCAAAGTATTTTTTTTCTTGAGAATTTTGTGTTATTGCACTGTCTGCCAAACATAAATCTCCATCATGAAAAGCATGTCTCTATTAAAAATATAGTTAAATTTTATTATTTAATTGAAATAAAATTGACATTTTTTTATTGAAAATATAATAAAATAAATATCCTAATACAAATAAAAAATATTAATCAACCTTGGGATTTCACCACCAAGCATGCTATCTGTTTTATCTGGGTTTTCAAAGAAATCAAAAACATCAATATAAACATTAACATCAAGATAAACATTATGATGCTTATGATCATCAATATCATCTTTATGAATACAATTAGTCTCAACTGCATTTTGTTTTAGAGAGGCTTGATATAAATCCATAAAATGTTTTGATATACAACAAGTGTCATAGGTGTGATATGTATTTGCCACCATTTTGACCATGCATACCACACCTATGACACTTATCTTTAGGTTTATGCAAATTCTTACCCTTTTCTTGCTTGGGTTTATTGTGTCTCCACTTTTGGTGGTATGATGTGTTGCCTTTTAAGGATTATCTCCTCTCCTTCTTCATTTATTTTTTCCATATATATTGTTGGTTCTTTCTTGTCTCTTGGACAAATATTTCATTCACTTTAGGAAATGATTTTGAACCTGTAGGATGGGATTGATGATTTTTCATCAAAAGTTTATTATTCTGTTCAACCACAAGAAGACATGATATTAATTTTGAATACCTCTTGAAATTACATTCTCTATATTGTTGCTACAAGACAATATTTAAGGCACGAAAAGAAGAGAATATTTTCTCTAACATTTGGTTTATATGATATTTTTATCATAAAATTTTAACTGTGAGGTAATTTTAAAAAGAGTAGAATTATATTCACTAACCGATTTTAAATCTTTGCAACCTCAAGTGCAATTAATCATAACGAGCTTGAGGAAGTATGATAAACTTTTGGTGGTCATACCTTTTCTTTATATTTTGCCATAAAATAAGAGGATTTTTTATTGTGAGATATCCAACTTTTAATTCTTCATGAAGATGGTGGTAAATAAAAATCATTACTTTTTGTGTGATCCTGCAAGGATGTACTATTCTTTTCTTTAATGATCCCTCTAAGATTCATAACTTCCAAATAAATCTCAGCATCAAGAATTCATGAAAAATAATTATTCCTAGAGATATCAAGAGTAGTAAATTCAAGTTTTGTTAAATTTAAATTATGTATCTATAAAAAGGAAATAACTTGTTAAAAAATCATGAATATAAAAGGAAAAAAATTAGTCTTTTAAGACTACTATTTATTTAGTTTTTTAGAAATACTAGTTCTTAAGAACTGTATTAAATTTATTTAATTCTTCAGGAAATTACAATACTAGTTCTTTAAGAACTTTAAATCTTGATGAAAAAAAGAAAAGAAAATTTTCCAAAATAAGTTACAGAACCAAATATATTCCATAAATTATGAACAATAATGAAAGGAAAAAAAATATTGAAATTAATATAAGCCATGTAACATAAGAGTTCATGTGTGCTAAGATTTCAATATAAATTAGAGTGATTGTGGTGATAACGTGTTAAAAAAATAAAAAACAAGTAAGAAAATACATTTCTAGAATAAAATTTAAAATAAAAATTCACACATTTTATTATATATTTTTCAACACTCAAAATACATGACAAGTAGTCTATATATATGGAGAAGAAAATGAAAACATCAAAGAATACTAGGAAACCTAAGTGTCATGAAAAATCAAGAGACTAAACCCAAGAGTTATGAAGTCCAAGAAATTCTAATGGATATTCAATATATATAATTATAGATTTTATAACATAAGATTTATTCATTTGTTGTTATAATAATTGACTTTTTTTTATTGAGAATATACATTTTTTGTCCTATTTGTTTTTATTTATTTTTTTAATTTTATTTTTAATGTGAGTTTTTTATTGAATTTTATTTGTTAATATTTTTTTTTCCATTTTTTAATGACATGCCCATGAATTTTTTTAATTGGCCTTTTGTTTTTTAATTTCTTTTTAATTTTTTAATGTTAAGTTTTTATTGAATTTCTTTCATTTAGTATTGTGTTGATGGTCAATTAATTTTTGTATTTTATATCATTTAATAAAAGTTTTTTGGCTCCTTATTTATTTTTTAATTTCATCCTTTACTATGAGGTTTTTAATTTCTTTGGGTTTTTGGACCATTTTTTTTGTGATTTTTGTTTTTCAATTCTATCATTTAATATGAGTTTTTTTTATTTAATTTTATTCTTCAGTATTGGATTGATTTTTTTTGGATCTATCTAGTGAACTAGATCATATTAGAACAACTCTCACATAATTTAATTTAAAACTTGAGTTAAGTAAATAGTCAAGTTATGATTTTTTAAATTTGAACCGTTGTACCAAGTTTCATGATAATACCAAAAAGTTTTCAATGATCTAGTTATTATTTTTTAACATTCCAAAAACTTTGGATCCCACTCATAATGAAAACACAGGCAATAAACTATGAACCCAATTATGTATTTGGTTAATGGTAAATTAATTTATATATATTTTATAATATGATAAATTAATAAAAAAATGACCAAGTGAAATCTATAAACAAGGTCTAGAGTTGGCTAATAAAAGAGTTGGTTGTTTGTATTTAATTTTATTTTTTAATATTGAGTTGATAATAAATTAATTTTTATATTTTTTAATTATATAATAAAATAAAAAATTAATTTAATTTAACAAAATTTATAATTTAAATTATAAGTTTCACAGACTGATTAAATATTAATTAAAGATTCTGGATAGAATTTCTCAGGTTTATATTATTATAACTTATTATAAGGAGTTTAATAAAAATACAAAAATATTTTTTGAAATATTTTTTTTAACTCTTCAAAACTTTTATATTCAACCTGCTGTGAAAACACGGCAATAAAACAAAAAATAACAAAAAACGTAATTTGTGAATCAATTTAAAATACAGGGGGCATAATGCTAAACTACGCAGCAGCTTGGTTCTCGTCAAAACACAATTCGCAACCGAAAGAAAGGAAAAGAGAGAAAAACAAAAGAAAAGAAGAGAGAGAATAAAAAGAGACCCAAAAATTTATATTACTGAAAAAAAAGATGATCCTTGCAGTATTGTTCGCAAATGTTGAAGGCAACATCTTAATCGAACGGTACGCGTTAAAAATCGGAATCGTTCTCGCTAGATCAATACTTTTGAACTTCTGTTTCATTGTTTTCTTTAATCGATCTTCTTCTCTGGGCTTTATATAATATATATATATATATATATATATATATATTTGATTAGGTGGAATTTGAATGGATTTATGTCTTATTTATTTAATTTTCGTACAAGGGTTTACATTTTTTTTTTCAGTAGATGGTGTGATTTTTTTTTTGGTCTATTTTTATGTGCGCTTTTTTGTGTTGTTGTGAAGTGGGAAATTGTAAATGATTGGGAGCATTTAGTTCTTGGAGAATATTTGTGTTGCTTGTGGTGAGAGTGAGGCAATTGATTTGAATGTAGACTACATCCATGATTGTTTAAGGAAAATAAACATGGTAAATCATATGAGCCCATAATGCTAATGTATTCGTAGGTTTCCAAGTAACACTACTCAGGTTTGAGTATTGAGAGAGTCTATTTCAAGTGGAAATTTGAAAGCTCAAGATCATTTCTAGATGATCCCATAGAAGATCCTCGTTTGCTTATACGAATTGTGGCTGCTAGATGATGTGATACAGTGTTTGATGACATTAGGGCACAAAACTACAATAAACATGAGTTTTGAGTCAAACAAGGCCATCAACTGTTGTTTTGCATTTGGAAAGTAGTATCCAATTTAATCAGGTCCTCTAACCATAGTGGCCAACAGTAAATAAGAGACGTCTGTCTTCATGCATAGACGGGAGAAGTCACTACCTTCTGTTCTGAAAGTGTTTTGGGCACAAGGACCCCACTTGTTTTGCATTTTCAGATAACATCAGACCATTTTAAAGAGAAAAAAGAAGAGTGTTTTCAGCTGCTCTTGTGGATTTCAAATTTCAATCAACAAGATAATAGGTCTAGATATATAGGACTTTCATTATAAGATAATTTGGTTAGTGTTAATTTAAGTTTTTTTATGTGTTGAACTCTAACATTGTTGCAGGTTTAGTGGAGTTCCAGCTGAGGAACGGCTGCATTGGAGATCTTTCTTGGTTAAGCTGGGGGCAGATAATCTAAAAGGTGTTAGAAACGAGGAGCTCCTTGTTGCTTCTCACAAGTATGTATAATCTTTCTCTTATTCAAGAAGTACCCAAAATATATAACACTTTTTTGTTTCTAGAAATTTTTTTTATACCCTTTCTGATGTTTAAATGGAGTTGTAGATTTAATATGCATGACATGTGTTACTTGTACATTGAATATAGATTGCATATATTGTTTACTGTCTGGTTGATTGATCTTCATTTCCCATGTCTTGGTGCCCCTTTTTCTCATTTGCTTAAAAGTCTTGCAAATTGTATTACAAGAGCTGGATCTCTGCATTATCTTCAAAATGCTAGTTAAGTACAGTTTGAGAAGATGATGCTTCCACAAATGTTGGTTTTGCTGAGTATCATATGTTTGAGCTCTCTGCGGCCAGATTTTGTTACCTATTTGCTATCAACAAAATTGTTTGCTTGCTAATTATGTCAATTGGGAGTTGAAAATTGAAATGCTATAAAAATTGAGCTTTCCCAATTTGATTTATTTATGTTGAAAATGAGTACTTGCATTTGTATCTTTCAATAAAAAATCATCTTAAAAGATGGAACTCAATGAAACATGTTTTCTTTCTTTCTTCCTTATCATTTTCATGGTTTGTTTGATCATGCATTTCACATTTATTCGAGGTGGTTTCTGTGTAATGAATAATATATGTTAACTGTACACTTAAAATGGTGGTGCAGCATGTATGTATATATGAAACTTTTGTTTTTGCAAATTATGAATCCTGGATTTGTTCATCTTATAGTATCTACTCTCAGTTTGCTATGGGGGAACCTTAGTTGTTGCTATTCAGTTCATAAATTTTATTCTAGTTGTGTCTGCTTTAACGCAAATTGTGTACCTGTAATAATATGAAAAGGCAGTTCTGCAGGATAGTATAGGCAACGGTTGCTCTTGCAAATTATGACTCATGGATCAGTTAATGTTAATTCTTCAACAATCCATTTCTAGGTTGCCTGTTGGGTATACCATATTTCTTATAGTATTCAATCCATAATATATCAAAGATGAGTCAGCTTCGCCAAATTGTTTCCAGTATCTTGGTTAGGGTACTAATAGGCAGTTCAAAAGTTTCACCAAGGAAAGCAGAACTAATTAAAATGCCAAAATAATGATGTTACTTGCCAAACAAAAGTCTTTTGTCACTATTCAGACAGCGTGGCAGTTGTATCAGAAACCTTCCTTTGTATGGTTGTATTACTTGATGGAGAAAAGTAGATCCCAGAAAGTTAAGTTGCAGTGTTGCCACAATGCCATGGACTATTCCTTGCTCTTCTACTTTTTCTGTGATAGTATAGAATTGTAATGTCTTTAAAGTTGTATAACACCAGTTTCTAAATTTTTGGATAATTTGACCAAGGATTTTTCTCCCTTTTAGTGAATTATACTCGAATCACTGTTATATTTTTCTTGCCAGGTCAGTTTATATTGTTTACACAGTGCTTGGGGATGTCAGCATTTTCATTGTTGGCAAAGATGAGTATGATGAACTTGCGTGTAAGTTAAATCTTTATCTTTCAAGTATTCTATACTTGTTTGTGCAAGGATCGAGGTTCTTCTTGATACTGAGATCATTTTGAGGTTGAATACTATCCAGCTTGTGAGCCCTTGGCTACACCTTTTAGTTTAAGACTTGCTATATGTGTGTCAGTTTCTTCTTTCTTGACATAAAATTCTGACAGGGTCTGAGATTGTATTATTTTTTTTGGCAAATCAGTAAAATGAAATGTTTGGTTCCATTCTTTCACTGAAAACTAATTAAAATAATATAAATGAAACCTTGGTTTCCCCTGTTTACGGTGGCATCTCTTTTGGTTGTGGATGTAATTTGTGTTATAAGTGGTTGATGAAATAGCAATTGATTGGGAAGGTGTTGAGCCTCTTATGTGATTGATTGTATGGCTGACATGTTATGCTCCGTTTCTCATCCCTGGATGCTTTCTTACTAGTGACAGAAGTCATCTTCGCCATAACATCAGCTTTAAAGGATGTATGTGGGAAGCCCCCTACGGAGCGCCTCTTCCTCGACAAGTATGGAAAGATATGCTTGTGCCTGGATGAAATTGTTTGGAAGGTAAGCTTCTAAATCAGGCCCTTTCTTATCCTTAAAACTTTTGAGAAACTTGAAATGTTCTAAGGTATATTTCAGGGGTTTGTTCATCCTAAACAAGTTTAATATATTGATTCATAAAATCTTGATCAAGAGCATGTTTGTTGTTGCAATCACGGTACAATATTTAATAGTCTCTGTTTGGTTAAAAGCCTGCTATCACTGCTAAGTTTGATATGAGAAAAGTGCAAAAAGGAACCTTATGTTTTAGTAGATTCCCAACACTGTTTATTTATTTGACATGGCATAGCAGCTGTGTTAATAGTCTGATATGAATGCAATTTGTGTTTTCCATTAATGCGTGATGAATGGAGAGTGAGGTTCAACAAAATTAAACTTACATGCAATCCATTTGAAGTCAGAATGCAAGTGGTATTCATGTAAGATGAATAAATATAGACTTTGCTGCCTGTTATCCTTACACTTTTCATTCCCATTCTTTGAAGGGACTGCTGGAGAACACAGACAAAGAAAGAGTTAGAAGGCTAACAAGATTAAAACCTCCAACAGAGTTCTGAGTCTGAAAGCTCTTAAAATCAACCAGCTAAATGGAGATTGTAAAAGTCTTGGTCGTTTGTGTCTGTCCCATGGAACGCTCTTCAAACTTTTGCTTGTAACAAATTGGTAACATCTTATTGATTCCTGCTATGTTTCTTTTGAACCATTGAGAGGCAATTGTATGATCTGGATCCTGAGTGTTAGATTCCTTTTTATGATGTGACTATTAAAATTTTCAGGATCAATGTTTCATTAGACATCTGGGAATGCCACAAAACTGTCCAAAGAGATTGAAACTAGGATGGTTGTTGACTTGTTGTTCTAAGACATCTGAATACCTATTGTACAATGTATTAAATAAATTGAAAAGAATTCTGGGAGACTAGTTGTATTTTTGGTTGATCGCAGTGATTGTTTAGCACAATCTTCTTTTCTGCATGCTTGGACAAGTGTGAGGCATGTTTATCTGATTGAGAAAGTGGAGGGGCTTAGGAGGCTGTTCTACATTGTAGAAATTAGCATTCCAGCCAGAGTAGAAACAAATAACTCTGGATTTCGAATCTATTTTGATGATCTAGCAAACCATTACAGTAGTTTCATAGTTTACTCCGCACTCTGCAGTGTAATTGAAATTAATAGATTGGGGGACATATTTGTAATGGCCTTGTCCTGAGTCTCAAGGTTGTGTGTTGTCTGTTGGATACATCATACATGGCTCCATAATAGAATAGGCAGCAGAAACGACAGAATGTGCCTGATGGTACAAAAGTCTTAATAATGGTTCTCTTTAGAAACTTGATTGTTTGGAATCATCTATGTTCTCATATTCCTCAAATAAAACGCAGAGGGATTGTTGGATTAAACGTTATTACTTCTCCATGAACATATCCGGATTCTCTGTAAGCAACACGAACTGAAGTAATGAGAATTATTTGTCGATTGTTTCGAGGAAGATGCAACATGGAAGGCTGACTAGAGACAATATCTGCAGTCGCTTTCTGAGACATGTTGTATTAAATTAAACATGTACGTATATACATATCCGATGTCTCGATTATTTTGAGGAAACTTGTTAAAAAACAACAAATATATTTGGTCTAGCATCAAAGGATGTACTAGCATAATTGTTGTTACACGAGTCTCACCCCTGTAGCTCTGTTCACCACCAGAAATGAAGTATCAAAAGAGGCTCCGCGACGAGGTTGAGAGAGTCCTTCCTGAATGGAAACGTCAGTTCATATGTTACAAGGGGCTGAAGAAGCAGTTGAAGCTGATTAATCCTCGGTCGTCAAGGGACAGAAGGATGGGTGATGATCGGTCAGGATTTGCCACAGGCAGATTCTTGGACGTGAATAATAATATCAGGGAGAGAATTGGTTTCACCCGATTATTACATAGTGAACTCAACAAGGTTAATGCGTTTTATTTTGATAAAGAGGAAGATTATGTCATCCGATTGAAGGTATTTAACTATCTTGCATCTTTTCTCTGCGATAAAAAAGAGTTGCTTTTTAGATTATCTTTTGCCAACATGCATGGTTAGTTCATCGTTGCTACTTGGATAATGATTTGCATGGAGCAGGAGATGCAACTTAGGGCTGGAAATTTGGACAGTAATGAAGAGAAGTTGCAGGTGCAGAGGGACATATTAAATCTTCACGCAGAGATGGTTTTGCTGCTGCATTACAGTGTCCTTAACTTCACAGGTACACACCGCTTTCGTTTCGTTTCTCTCCACCTCTGAATATGAACTTGACAGGTAGCTTTATTGACCAAGTACAGGCGCATCAAATTGCCAAGTTTTAATTCCCACTTAATGATTTTGAATTCTATTCATGCAGGGCTGGTCAAGATAGTGAAGAAGCACAACAAGAGGACAGGCACTTCCTTCCATTTTTCCTCCATGCCTAGGGTTATGCAACGACCATTCTTCTCCACTGATTTGCTTTACGAACTCATGAGGGAGTGTGAAACAATGCTGGATGGCCTCTTTCTTTCAAAACAACCTTGAGGACACTATTCCAACATTCATAGCCTATATTATATATAGCATGAATAACACCAGCCATGCTCATTTCACCAAGGAGGGAAGACTTCTAAGCCAGCGATTTGTAATATGTTTCACTGTATTTTGTATTTTCTTGGTGGCTACATTAAATTGATAAAATTTAACTCGTGTAAAACTTTTATCCTGTAGTTGCCTTTCTCCTCCCTCCTAAAGGATGGATTTGATTTTTATTCTTGAAAGTTAAATCAATAGCTATGGCTTGTGGCTTGTCACAACATACTTTAAAAGCTTTTCTTCTTCTTAATATTTTCTAAGAAGAAGAAGAAGAGAACTTCGACAATCCAAAGATACATCATACATTCAACCAATCAAAGGTGTGCTCAGCCTAAGACATAAAAAGGGATTCTTCCATTCTCATGGTCAAGAAAAATCTTGTGTTCTTTACGCGTATGTTCCTTCTGATCAAACCCCGTATCAATTATATTTTCTTGACATCTGATATTTGTTGGTGATATTTCCATTAATTAGTAGCAGCTATTTAGGGTAGATTGCATGTGATTTTATAATAAACATAAACAAACTTGTAAAAGAGTTTTAAAAAAAATCCAAGTATTATAAATAAATAAATATAACTAAAACAGGCAGAGTTTGTTTATTGAATGTGAGATTTTTATCGTTTAGTGTGAGATTTTTGTTAAATGTTATCCTTCGGTTTTGAGTTTATAGTAAATCAATTTTTGTATTTTTTATCTTATAAAAAAATAAATTCAATTTAGTGAAGTCCACAACTTGGATCATGGGTCTGACGGGTTGACTAAATATTAATCAAAGAGTTAAGTAGAGATTTCTTGGCCCCTTTTTTTATATAGATTTTGCTTTTTTTTTTCTTCCAATTCTATCATTTAATGTGAGTTTTTTTTTTTTATTGAGTTTCATCCTTTAGTATTGGGTTGATGATAAATCAATTGTTGTATTTTTATTATTTTAAAAAATAAAAAATAATAATTCAACCCAGTGGATTCCTTAACCTAGATTATGGATTTGGTGGGTTGACTAAATATTAATCAAAGAATCGGGTTGAGATTTTTCAAGTTTGAATCGTTTTACCGAATTTAATAACAATAATGAAAAACTTCGGATGGTCTAGATATGCTTTTTTACTGTCCGAAAAACTTGGGTCCAACCCACAACAAAAACACGAGAGGCAAACTAGTGTATACTAAGCAAATAATAGAATATTTAAAGTTGCATTTGAATCAATAAATATCCTAGCATGTATACTAACATATCTAAAAAATAGATATTATATTTAAACTAAAAACAATAAAGATATTACATATTTAATTATTGATCGTTGAAGATAACTGGATGATGTAAAGAAGATGTTCTCAAGGATTAAACCATGTATCCTTAAGACAAAAATACTCTTATCACTTGGTGCAAAAGATCTTCTTACAAATAGTATCCTAGAATTCAATAACTAAACTTTTAAAAGATGCACTTCTTTTGAAAGTCTAAGAACCAAAAGAACAATGAATTCCAAATCTCTTTACAAAGGACTATAACATAATCAATAGAATGGAGGGAAAAAAAGGGCCAAAGGTAAGGCAAAATGAGAGGCAAAATAAGCTGAAAAATTGTTAAGAAGAAGACAAATGAGTTACTGAGAGGTGTGTAGAACATCTCTCTTTCAACCCTTTTTTGTATTGATTTTTAAAACCAAAATTGATGTAGAATTAATAATGATAATTATTGGAATCAATTCTTATCATTTTTCTTTAATTACCCACTATCAATAAGTAAAAAACCTAACAATTTGTTCCTTAAAAACTAGACATTTTTACTTTGAAAATAAAATTGTTTAAGAGGTGGAAGGTTACTATTAAGAATATTTATTAATGCGTTGGCTAAGCTAAATGGATTGGTATAAAAAGTAATTCTTTATGAGTTAAATAATTATTTTACAACAAACCTAAATCCAAGCTAAAAATAAACTAATAAAAAATAATTTTTTATAATCTAAAAAATAATTTTACATCAACCCGTTTGTTTGCTGGAAAGTAGTTTTCTTTTGGAAAGTGAATTCCGGGGAAAGTATTTTTCGATGTTTGGTAGTGTAATGGAAAATAAGTTGGAAAACACTTTCCAATGTTTGGTTATATTATGGAAAATAAGCTGGAAAATAACTTATTAATGTTTTATTTTTTTTCAAGTTTATTAAAATAATGAGGAACAAATCTTACAAATTAAAAAGTTGAATGAGAATGAAATTGAAAAAAAATATAATTTCATAAATTATCTCAGATAAAATAAATAATAATCAAAATAATAGAGATCAAATAAAAAATAAAAAAATTAAAAGATGAAGAAATTAAAATAATAATAATTAACATTTCATAAATTATTTCAAATAAAATAAGTAACAATCAAAAGAATAAGGACCAAATTTGATAGATAAAAAATTTCAATAAAAAAATGATAAGGAAAAAGCAAATAGCAATTATAAAAATAAGGACCAAAGTTAATATAAAAATTAAATTTTAAGAGATGAAATTAAAAAATAA
>Ga0307515_10020748_pt1 | contig 11696 bp, 16 predicted proteins | sample 17_EM_MG_FD_194513 | JGI IMG/M metagenome (GOLD analysis project Ga0307515, IMG submission 194513) | Populus trichocarpa ectomycorrhiza microbial communities from riparian zone in the Pacific Northwest, United States - 17_EM | ecosystem: Host-associated > Plants > Roots > Unclassified | place... | reverse complement strand
TTCACTGCTACGGTAGAGGGATCGATAGCGGATCGGCCTTTATTATTATCGGAAATTTGGTCGTTCAACTTGTGCAAGGGGTACTGCTTGTCTTCGAGTGTAGGTTTGGACTTGGGTTCTCACTAGTATTTGGATACCGGTAATGAGCTGAAAGGGGAATATCTGGAGCCGGAATTTACGGAGAGAGGACCGGCATTGGGCCGCATTGGTCTAGGAGCCTGAACCTCAACGCCCTCGTTGCCATTGACCTGGGGTGACTGTAACTTGTGGACGGTATCACTCTTAATCACATTAGGTGCGCGTCGGTGTCTCGATAACGGAGACACTGGACGTAATGGTGGACTTAAGAATATGGTGGCGGGTATTGGGGTTACTGATGTTGACGGGGGCCTGAAGTGTAAGCCGCTTGCAAGATCGACGGCACTCTCGGTCTCCCAGAAGTGGCAAACATCGTTGAAGAGGATGGAGTGGGATCCCGCGATGGTGACCTTGATGAGTTCTCTACGTTACGCATATTTGAGCCCGAGGCAGCACGCGGTCTCGAGGGGAATGTTCGGTGGCCAGGACCCGTCACGGAATTAGGAGTGCCAGGTAGTAATCGATACGGGAAGAGGCGTTCCGAACCAGCGAGAAATAGGTTCGCAGACGACACGGTCAACTTGGAACACATTCGGGAGCCGCAGGAGTACGTCGGTGATCGACAAGCCCGATGAGTTTGATTTTATGCGAGGTACAGGGTGGGTAAAGTACAAACAGACAGTATCAGAAGGGAGCAGCAGACTCTCCATATGGCTCCTCCGGGTAACCTTCCTCTTGCGGTGGTTGCTGGTTATAAGGGTCCTCCGCCGGGGCAGCTGGGGCAATGTTGGCGGGCTCCTTTTGTTCGGAAGACGGCTCGGACACGACCTTATCTACTGGTGGGTCGACAATTTGAACGGAGTCGGGGAGAGGTTTTCGTGGGCCGGTCTGGCCTTCGGGATCCCAACCTTTCATACTAGGGCCCATGAGTCAGAAGGAGCAAAACCTGGGGGGGGCAGTCGCGAGTGATACTTACATTTTAACTTTGATACCCAGTACACCCTGCCTGAGCATGACATGCCTTACGGCGTTATCAACGAAATCAACAGCAGGTTGACCGGAGTGAATCATGAAACCGTCGGTAAACTTCATGGACTTGGCACGGGCAGCGCGAAGCTTTCCAGAGACAACAACTTCACAGCCCTTGGCACCGGACTCCATAACGAAACGAAGGACACCATAGCATGCCCTAACAACGCTTCAGCGGCCGGAAGATGTCTGATCGAACGCAGACACTACCTGCGAACAGCGAGGCCGTTAAGGAGCTTGTACCTCAAACTCTCACACTGGGCAATAGCGGAGAGGCCACGATATTGGACCTTCTCAGCATACATCTCGAGCGAGTTTTCGGGGAAGCGGAAACGCTTTTGAACGAGAGCGGTAAGTTCACGGATCCTACGGCCCTTCTCACCCAAGACTTCTTGGGTGTGTGTAGCACGGATAATAATCTAGCAGAGCATAATATGTTTAGGTCCCCCAGGAACTTTCGAACGTTGCACTTACCTCAGTGCGAGCGTGGGTCACTCGGACATCACAACCAGAGTATCCCTCCTCGGAGAGTTCCCGGGTAAAGAAATCGTTGAGCTCGGCGCGGAAAACACCGTCAGCGACGAATTTTCTCCTCTTGCTGATCTGGGCAGACATTTTGGCAAGGGCTGGATATGCCGGTTTGTTAAGGAGTCGACGTTATCACCTTTTGGCGGACTGTGTACTGTCCAAAAACGGATATGACTTTACAGTCCTCGGGATATTCCGCGACTCGTCACCAGTAGAGGTTACCGGTTATAGCCATATGGCGAGGTGTCCGCTGGCAGTTCGGTCTTCTCGGGCGGCATTTGCCGGGCCAATGGGACGCTCTAACGATTCGGATCAGTTCACACGTGACTATTTCGCGTCGCGAACCTATTTCCAGCAACTCTCCAGAAGGTTTTGCCCTTCTCTCGACAGTTCATGGGGCGTGGGAATAAAACCACGCCGAAAAGCCCGAAAGCTACGGCCAGGTCGCGGCTAGAAGCTGTAATTTGACAGGGGCAGTAGCCGACTACTAACCTCTACTGGCCGGCACAACACTGATACATCCCGGCCGCATGACAGTCCGGTCGCGAGAGGACCGTCTTGCTGACTTGTCCTAACGTTGGATTTATGTACTCCAGGCTCTTTTTACCGTAAAGAAGCGGAGAGATGCGCGCCTCAGGATCAACTATGCAATCCTCAAGGCTCAGGCCTATTGCGGGATGTTCGCTGGATGCTGTCTGGCGTGTGAGCACGAGACTCGCTCGTTTGGGAGAGGTAGCCCACAAAGCCATTATCTCAATCACAGGGTCTGCACTTCCATACCGTGATTTATCCTGAAACTCCCGCTGACAATATATTTACGAACGCTTGCTCTCCGCTAGGACTTTACTGTAGACAGGGTCGACCAAACGCTCATCAGGGTCCGGATATAAGTGTTATCCAACATACACTCGTCCGACGTAACATCAATTCCTAACGTGAGTGCTGGGACCCCGGGTAGCCCGCCATGGCATTCATAAATTGCACCCACCCTAGCGTTCGGCCATTGAACACGAATTCCTGGACGGTAAAAATGACTGATACATTGCCGGGGTGATACAATATATGTATGCAAGTCGGTCGCCCAGGGGATCGCTCAAGTGGTGAGGAACAGAACGGGCAGATAGACACTTCTGCGAATCCAGAACTCAAAGGCAATATCGGTCCGCCCGTACCGCGTGCCTGTATTCGTGATCATGCGGATAGCTGCCTTAGTACCACATTCTTCGTCCGGCACCTGTAGGAGTTGACTAGTGGGGATGCCGCCCTTTCACCGGTTACCGGTCATGAGGGGGAAACAAGTACCAGCAACCAGGGTCACGGTTGTCCACAAACCGCGTATAAGGCGATGAAGCCGCGATAACGCGGGAGAATGCTAGATAATTAGACAGGCGAATTCGCGCGCGGCCGGAATACAGAAGTTTACCGGCATCGGGGAGAATAGGTTTTCCGTCAGTATCATGAAGTGAAAGGACGCACAGGAAAATCGAATAAATTGAGATACACCCCGCTTCTAATATGCACTCCTGTACTTGTATATTCAATCGCACAACAGTCCTTTGAATATGCGAAGCGCAGTGGGACCCAGTCGGAGTTTTCACCTTCTCCGCGGAGATCTGGACCCGCTTGAACCTCTTCGACGCGAACGAGAGAGGTGCGGTTCAGGTGACCGACTTCGCCTTGGCTGGTGGCGGTCCCTCCGAGACGGTGAAGGACTTCTGCTTCTGCTCCTCCGTGGAGATGCCCCCCGAGCCTCGTCTCCGGGGCCTCCTAAGGATTTGAGAAGCTCTTCCACATCACGCATGGCGTCAGACTTTCCCTCCAGCAACTTCTTTTTCGTCTTCTTCTCCCTCTTGCGCTCCTTCCGTGCTCGTCTCTCCTCAGGTGTTTCGTCTTTGTGCTTCTTGAGCTTCTTTTTCTTGCCGGCCCTCTCCTCCCGACGTTCCGCAATGATGAAGTCACGCATGGGATCCTCAGGGTCAATGTCTGCAGCAATATCGGATTCCTCAGACCCCGGCGGAGCATCATCTACAGAAGTTCAGCAAGTTCAAACAAAGATAAAATGGGCAGAACGCACCGACAATCATTCCTGGCTTGGCGTTGAGACTTTGTTCCTCGGGATCCTCCCATTCCCCGTCTTCGTTCTTTACGCGTTTCTCCTTGTAATTCTTCACGTGGTCCACACGAATCGTGCGCTCCAGAATGTTGGCTCCGTTTAAATTGTCCACAGCCAGAACGGTTGACCTTTGGTCTTCGTACATCAGAAAGGCGAAACCCTTCGGTTTGCCGGTCTCCTTGTCGCGAGGCATATTGATATTCATGACTTCACCGTACTGGGAGAAGATCGTGATGACGTCTCCCTCCGTCAGATCTCGAGAAAGACCTCCTGCGAAGATGTATGCGGAGTCTAAATTATCCGTTAGCAACAGGCTGAACCAGTCAGGAAACAATCACGCACCCTTATAATCATCGTGCCATGAACCGCTCGTTCCCAAGTCAAGTTCGCGTTGATTGATCCTTTTTATCTCCTGTACGACACTGAAACCAGCCTGTGAGATATTCGCCACCGTAAGGGAGAGATGACGCGTGAAGGCTGGACGCACTTCATGGACGGAACAGAAACAAGTGCTACTCCGGATCACGTGCGCTTTTGGAATCTCATCTCAAAAATTTCGCCCAAGTGCGATAAACCCCAGCCATGGTTTCGTTCTCTCTTCCTCCGATTAACGACAATCCAGATGGGTCCTGGGGCCCTTCATCGTCCAACATGCCCTCAGAATACAAATTCAGGGAGATCCCTTATGCTCCCTACTCAAAGTCAGATAAACTAGGAAGGTTTGCCGATTGGTACGAAGGCACGGGGGACAGTAGAAACCCCGCCACCGGTCTATCTACAACTCAGGGAACGAGATCTGGCCCTACTCGCGGCAGGAAGGAAGGCACTCAAGCCTTTGGAAGTGGTACTGCGAGCGCTTTTGCTTACTTCCATGTCGAAGACGAATCCAGCTTCTCTCTGGTCGACAGCAAGGCCACCACTACGCGCAGAGGTGGTGGGATTACTAGGGGCAGGTCGCTGGGCCGCGGTGGATCAACATACAACCGTGGTGGTCAGAGGCCAGGCGGTTCCACCCGAGGAGGCCCCCAACACAGAGGTGGAGGTCAACGAGGGGGCGCAAGAAGAGGGTGGAGGGATTGGGATAAGGTGACCAGACTGGCTCTCGCTGTTTGAGCGCAATTGACCCGACTTCCTCTCCGATAGGGCGGTCGTGCTCGCGAGTCCTCTGTTGCAATCGACCCTTCATGGCCCATGCTGGAGGAAGTTGAAATGCTTAGGTTGTCGAAATTGCGAATGGAAGTTGACGAACCAGAGGATCTGTGAGTATGGGGGTCCGTCTGATCTCCTACGATTCTGACAATCCTAAAGGGGATCGTACGGTCGGCTGTTCCCCTATGATAAATCTTACGACCGTGTCAACACCAAGGTCGAGCGACCACTGCAGGCGCAAGACAGAATCAAATACAACATTACCACGAGCGATGATCCGGTTATGCAAGAGGTGAAACCTTCGGGAGTGATTTTCCTGGACAACGGACTTACGTTGACCCCTGTAGCTGGCGGCCAAAGAGGCCGCAACGGTATACATAACCGACAATATAATAGGCGTGCTTATGTGCGCGCCGAGGTCGGTCCTACCGTGGGACATCGTAGTGAATCGAGAGGGAAACAAATTGTTCTTCGATAAGCGGGACGGCGGTGCTTTCGACACTGTAACCGTTAACGAAAATGCCGCCGATCCCCCCCTAGACCCGCTCCCTCCCAACCCGAACAATCCGAACGAGAAAGCCCCCGAAGCCCCATCGATTAACTCGGCAACAAACCTCTCTCTGGAAGCCACATACATCAATCAAAACTTTGGCTTTCAAGCTGTTATTGAGAAACCCCCTCCCCCTGCGATCGATTTTGCCAAACCCAACCCCTTCTATGGCCCGGAGGAGACTGAACCGATGGCCTCGTGTGGGTACAGGTACCGCTTGTACGACCTCGGTGTCACAGAAAACGAAGACATCCGGCTCTGTGTGCGGACAGAGGTTGATGCATATACGCCGGGCCAAGGCAATCCCCGTGGGGGACAGGGTTTGGTGACAATCCGCGCGTTGAACGAGTTCGACCCCAGGGCCCCAGGTGCTGGCGGTGCACCAGACTGGCGGACTAAATTGGACACCCAGCGAGGAGCAGTCGTCGCCACAGAGATGAAGAACAACAGTTGCAAATTGGCAAAATGGGCCATTCAAAGTATCCTCGCTGGGGCAGAACTGATGAAAATAGGGTGCGTTCCTTCTATCAGAGGCTGTCATTCTTATCGCCCACTTATGTCCAATTTGGACGTTTACGGGCGTGGGTGAACGTCGGCTTATCATTCCCACAGGTACATTTCTCGTACCAGCGCGCGCGATAACACTCGTCACGTTGTTCTGAGCACTGCGTCGTATCGACCTTTGGACTTCGCTAGCCAACTGAATGTGTCACTCGCCAACGGGTGGGGCATCATGAAGGCGATTATCGATCTGTGCATGAAACAGCCCGAGGGAAAATACGTGCTGGTGAAGGACCCAAACAAGGTACGCTCTGGTTCCACACACTCTTCCATCTACCCGAAGGCCACGCCATCCTGGATAATCGGGCCGATCCCTTCAGAGGGACTCTCCCACTCTCCTTTCTTCACACCTATATTCAACTGAGATCACGCAACTCACGTATTCCTCGGTCCTGACAGCCGGTCATCCGCCTGTATTCCGTTCCCGCTAACGCTTTTACCGAGGAAGAGGAAGAAGAGGGTGCTGAGTACATGGAAGAACCGGAACCGGTCGCCTAGGGTTCGTCCACTCTTATAACGTAGTTCCACGAGTGTGTGGGTCCATATGATTCGACCGCCAATGCACTGGCATCCCGGTAGAATCTATGAGAATTGTTCGACCTAAGCGAACCTATACAAAACGCATACATGGTACAGAGCTACCTTCGAAGTCTGGTGGTCGGTTAGAAGAGTTTGCCGAGTGATTCGCCTAATTCTCGGTCCTCAGAAGGGTCTCGATGGCACTTTCCGTGGTAGGGCTAAAAGTGCGAAGTGTTGATTCGGTGCCGGCAATTGTGAGATTCATGGTCCAGAATCGGTTCATCAGTAACTGTTCTAGAACATAACGAGATCATGAAACAGAAGGGGGGTGGGATGGTAGGAAGCGAGACATGGGCCCGATGAGCCACAAAAGGTCCACACGCCAGGGATGAGGCAAAGCATGGTAGGTAAGAAATGGGAACCCCGCACGCACCTTCTCTGTAAAGTACCGACCACGGTCTCCCTGCCTACGTTCGGGAACATAGCCGACACTTGAGATATCTCTGCTTCGCTTGGGATACGGAGACCTGCGGACGACCCATCGCGCCCGGTCAACTCGTTGACCCAATCACGCACCACCGACGTTGTCGTTCCACCCCTCGAATTATCTTCACTTGATCCAGTGGAAAGACGGGATGTTGATGAAGGGTTTCGTCGAGCTGTCGTAATCGGACCCTCATCTTCATCCATGGCCCCACCCTCGTTAGCGCGAGGTCCAGAAGCGGATGACGCTGTTGAACCTTCATGGAGAGCGCGGTTGGTCCTCCTCGGTGGTCGGGTTGACCCGACTATATATGGGGCCATACTCGACGAAAGGCGTATCAGCCATGGGGGAAGTTGATACGTCCTGAGGTTGAACAAATCGGCGCGATACAGTTGGCCGGCGATGACACCTATGAGCGCGGAAACAAAGGAGCCCGGTACCTCTGAGAATGCAAGCTTCAATAAAAGAAAAGGTAAAATCAGTTGATGAATACGAATAGACCAGGTAGAGAAGAGAATGACAGAACGACAGGGTAAACTAAAGTTCTGCCGGTATGGGAAGATGGCATACCTGTGCTGCGAGGAGATAGGTGAAAGATTTGTTATTGCACACGACACCGAAGATCCGAAAGTGATAGATTGAGGGGACCATGCGTGAGAATTGATAGAGAATACTGAAAACCAGTGCAGTAGGGCTTGCGGGAATGGTGTTCAGCCCAAATCCATTCAGCAACAAGAGGGCGGCAAACACGGAGATAGTTGCCACTAAAGTCGAGACCGTGATGAATGACTGTGTGTTGTCGACGCAAATGGTATAGAAAAGCGGAAAACGTATAAGCGTGGGCTGTGGCCGAGACTACGGTTGAGCGAACTGACCGCGAACTTGACGCTCCCAAAGAAACGCTCGATTTGAACTCCCACGTTGTAAATCAGAAGCTCTGAGACGAAGAGATCGCCGAACGATTGGCAGACGAGGTGGTGGGTCAAGATCCTCCAGTACTATCGAATTTTCCGGAAAGGTCATATCGTAAGGTCGTACAAGTCAGCACTTTTATCGCTCGCTTTCCAATCTGGTGAAATGGCGCACTTGATGATGGACCGAGATGTGTGGCACGAGCTGTACAGAGGGAAAACGTTCCGATAGGGCGACGAGCTAAACGCGTAGAGCGTACCTGTAGGTAAAAGTAGTATTTGATGTCGAATATTCCAGACAGTACACTGGCCACTGCCAGCCAAAGCATAAGACCTGACATGGGTCGGTAAGCCTGGACGGTCACCAGACCAGAAAGACTCCGCAAGGTTTGACGCCACCTTTTGAGACGGGAGCGTTTTCGAATGACATCCTCAGTGACCACTGGCCGCTCGTGACTGGAAATTCCTGAAGGTTGTGGTCGCAGATGGCATGAAGTGCCACGTGGAACCCGCCTCGAGGCTACCAACCCGCCGGTCACTCAGCCGTTACGTCACGCCCTCAGTCGAAAACAACGAACGAATGTCGGACTGCCTTTCAACTCGAAGAAAGCTTGCTTCAATGAAACGCGAGAAAATGCAGCTTGCGGGTCTCCCCTGCATTGCAATTTGAGATTACTACTTTCGATCTGCCAACAGTTTGTACTGAATGGCTTTGAGAGATGCGTAAAGAACTCGCAACCTGAAGTGCGAGAGACAAGTATGAGGAGGGGCCGGCGTGCTACGCAGGAAATGGAATGCAGGCTTCTGCAGTTTTCCTGACGACCTCGCTCTCCACCTCTGTTGATTTCGAGATCAACAAGCGCCGACGGCTTTGAAAGTCCCTGGACTTCGTTCATCGGATGACGTCGATAGCCTCGTCTCCCAGTAAAGTGTCGGTATGGATACCACTCGTTCGAGAAACTAGGATAACATCGCCCGCGATCTCCTTGATGGTAACATTCACGAGCCTAACCTTTGGCTCTGACAGGAGCCCCCTCCCCTCCATACCAGCCCGCGAAACTGGGCACAAGCCCGAATGTGTTGCATTCATAAATTTCCTGTGGCGTCAACGACCAAACCTCAGTAGCAATCTCGGAACCCACCGCAAGACTTTCTCCAGCGCTGGGCCACAATACCCGGTTCCGACCAGAGTTCCCACCCCCTTTCAAGAGGAGACCTGTCAAAAGCTCCAGAGACCCCCTCGGGCTTTTCGTCGGGGAGGGGGTGAATTCCCAGAACAGGGCGTTTCTGCGGCCCGGTCAAACAGGACAGATGCCATGTCGAACTGGATGTCCACAACCCAGCAATCTCCCCTTCCCCACGACGGCCGCATCAACCCAAGCGCCGAAGATCATCGTAACCGTCGAAGCGCTCTCTTGACACCAACATCATCCCAGGCCAGAACAAAGCGGCCACCGTGGTGAAATAAGGTTTGATTGCAATGCGAATTCGGTCCCCAGGTGACGGACCAGTTGTAAGCCTTTTCGGAAAATATAATGGCAAGGTTGCGAGATAGAAACGTCAAAAAAATTCACTGACTGTGATGGTATCAATGAGAGACTATGATAGCAGATCGGCTCGGAAAGCGCGTGACCTGCCAGAATAAGCCGCCACACCCCACGCACTTTCGTCCTGTACCACTACAACACTTCCGCCCACACACCATGACCTCCACCATCGTATTCCCAGCTCACGCAACAGACCAGATGGAAAGCATGTCTTCGGTGTCCGTCTTATCGAGGCAGGCCACCGCCCTCGAGATATGCGACATGGTGTATGGGAACAAGACACCCTCGTGGGAGGCTATAGAGCATTATTACGAGCCAAGCGCAAGTGAGCCTTAGATCCTAACGCATTCACTAGTATTATCCAGCTGATCTTCCGATCTTCGCAGTGTAAGTCGCCCCGTAGAACTTGCATCTTTGACCTCTTGGGCTGACGGCTTGTTCCGGCGTGGCACGAAAGATATGAGAACCCATTTGTTACCGCGACCTCAAGAGAGATCTTAGCGGATATATCTTCGCTGACATGTCAGCTATCCCGTCTCGATATCCCAAGACCGATTGCTATGCTTCACACACTCCTCCGGCTTGACCGTGACACCAAGTTCTCTCAGCCGTGGTTTAGAGCACTAGAGGTGTGGTCCGAGATTGATGAGATATTAGAGAGCGATACCTTTGGTGCGTACAACCCCCTCGACCCCTTTTGCGGTCCGATCGTCGAGGTCTCATTGGTCCCCGACGTTTCCGTAACCCCTGCAGATGGCCACCACCGTACAATCGTTGAACACACGCTTCACGTCCTGTTCCTTCCTTCTCTTCATAAAGAGCAGGCCTCTCACACGTTCCCGCATGCCGATGAACACTCGAGACAGCTTTCCACGGCACCATATTTCGACTCGTCGCTCCTAGCATCGATATCATACCCGCAGCCGAAACTTTCTATAGCTGGGATCAATATTCCCACCCCGATGCACCTCCAGCTCCGTGTTCTTACTCGATTGAGTATGAACGAGCAAGGGAGGATCACTCACCACCGAGACTTTTGGGACGTGAAGGATCTCCTTGGTCTGGTGCCGGGAGTCAGCCTGGCCCAATGGGTGGCGACGAGAGTTGCGGGCTATTCGCTATCCGTGCTGGGGAGGTTTGGGATGTGGGCCTTTGGCGCCTCAGGGGGACAAACGGCAGAACAGAAAGAAGGTAGAGGGAGAGACGCTGAGATCGGACCTCCAACGATTGGACGAGTAACGAGATCAAACTCGGTGACTTCTGCGGCTGCGTACGCCCGACACGTTAGACACCACCATGGCTACTCTGGCCACCGAGCATGATCACGAACAGCACGTTCACTACTCCGACACCCTCCTATCGATGATCGACGACATCCAGTGCTTGCTTTCTTAGTTTTCTTGTGATCCCGGACTGTCTCCCCCCCCTCCCCGCATTCTTGTCCAATCGTATAATAGTAACAACATTGTATCACGCTGCCTACGCATACGCACTGTACACCACATCACACGTATATGTGACCTCGCTCGCGTCTGATTGGTGACTCCCAACGTCCGACCGCCTCAACGTTTATGGACGTCCTTTATCTTTCGTCCACCCATGATAGTGGCTGTGCCAAATCTGTGAGTGGGGCTGTTTGAGGGTAGGATTAAACCTCACCCACCGGGAGGTTGCTCCGCACATGTGACACCGCGTTTGAACGAGTATGTATCCAGCATGAAAAATGAGCGCCAAGCTCGGGTAACAATGGGGCTCCAGTGATTTTTTGCCTTTTGTAAAGTCCCGCTCACCGTATGGCAACATACTCTCCGAAAGCTCGTAGGCCGCAAAGGGCGTGGGAGTTGTTTCATTGAGAGAAGCGTGATGAGGACCGAGATCACCGGGAGAGGGGGGACTCCGGAAGGCGATGCCTATATTCAACCCTTCTGAATGAAAGGTTTCGGCTTCCGATCAACCCTGCAGGTGTTGGAGCTTGGAGAGTTAAAGCCAAGGCCCGGCCACCCCCCCCCCTCCCCCTTCTCCCAAAGCACAGTATGCGGTGTGCGGAGGTAGAGCGGACGGTTTTGGGAGGGGTTGGTATCCCCGTTTCCACCGCTGAGCGCTGGATATAGTATTCAACTGTACCTGAGGTGTAATGGAACCTTCCGAGCGGGTTCAAGGGGTCCTACCCTCTCACACCCCCCCCATCGGGCCCATCCCCTTGCGCGCGTATGGTAAGTATGGTATT
>Ga0307515_10020747_pt1 | contig 11697 bp, 3 predicted proteins | sample 17_EM_MG_FD_194513 | JGI IMG/M metagenome (GOLD analysis project Ga0307515, IMG submission 194513) | Populus trichocarpa ectomycorrhiza microbial communities from riparian zone in the Pacific Northwest, United States - 17_EM | ecosystem: Host-associated > Plants > Roots > Unclassified | place... | reverse complement strand
ATTATTTAGCTTATAGTAATTAATACAAAAGCGAAGTCCTCTATTTAGCTTTTTAATAAAGAAAATAGGCAAGGTAAAAGGGGCTTAGCTAGGCTTAATAAAGCCCTTATTTAGGTTATTAATAAGATACTACTTTATAGCCTATAATTTAGTAATAAACTGCTTATAAAGGGGGCTAAAGCTAAAGATATTTTCCTTGCTCTGCTTAATCTTAATCTTATAATTATATAGTTAGTAAGATAAAAGTATATTAGACGCTGCTTTAGAGAATATATCCTTAAATTTCTAATATTAATAGGGCAGCTTTTATTCTACTAGTTCCTTATCTATAGGCTTGCTTTTTTATCCATTAAGCTTACCTTTCTTTTCCTTAATTATTTAATTAATTTTGTAGAGGCTAGTTATAAAGGCGATAGTATTAGGCTAAACTAAGTTCTAGTAAAATTCTACGGCACTAATATAGTAGATATTAACTAGTAGGAGGTCCGCTAGTTTCTTTATAGATATCTATTAGGTTATATTTTGCGGTATAGGGTTTATAGTCTTTCTTAACCTATATTCTATTTTCTATAAGTTATCTTTTTTATCTATTCGTTTAGTATAATATCCAATATTCCTAGCTTTCCTTTATAGCTGCGTAGGGCCTAAGTTCTCTATAGTTAACTTAGCTAGGTTATTACTAGCTTTCTAGGTCTCTAGTACGGATAGCGTAGTATAGCTAGCCTAGGGGTGGCGTAGTATACGGATCTGTTGTAGGTTAAGCTATATATCTTTCTTAAAGGCCTAGTCCCTATATACAGCATCTACCTAGTAAATAGTATTAATTTAGGGCCGTATAAGGTTTTCTATTATAATGCTAATTTCTTTTATAAAAGAAGTGGTTAGGGGTAGGGTTTTAGGCTAGATAAGCCGCCTACTTTATATATTAAGCTATAAGCCTAAATAGGCTAGCTATTTTCTCCTTAAGATTATATTATAGCTTTCTAGGTCCGTAATAAGGAAAGGGATATTATACTACCTTTATCTATTAATACGTAGGTAAATCCGTAAGATAGTTATAATAGATAGCTCTATCCGCCCGTTATACCCACGAATAGGAATTAGTTTAGGCAGTTTTTTAATAAATATATTTAAAAAGTTAGCTAGCTTTACGGTATATTAGGTATCTATTAAGGCAAAGGTATTTACTTTAGAGTTAGCTAAAGTAGAGGTTAAAACTTAATATCTATTACGGAATAAAGTATAAGGGATAGTGCAGCTTCTTCTACTAATTAGCTAACCTAGATTAATATATAATATATTAATCCCTTTTAACCCTAAAGAGGAGTCTTCCTCTAGGGTTCCTCTTTTTTTAACTTTATATTATTCTCCTAAATTAATAGAACCTTATCCGCTTTTATATTTATTAAGCAATCCTTTATATAGTGGCCTTTCTAACTATAAGAGAAGTAAGCTCCTTAATTACTAAGGGCCTATATATAGGGGTTGCTATATATAGGCCGAGTATTCGCTAAACCTATAGTAAGACTAGCTGTATAGCTAGTTACTAATTAGCGGCGGGCTATATAGGTAGTATTATAGGGGTTGCTAATCGTACTAGGATATTATAGGCCGTTCTTATATTGCTTATAGTCTAATTTAAAGGGTTTCTAGCCTTATACCGTTTAGTACGTGCCTTAATTTAGTAAAGGCCTTAGTTAATAGCTAAGCACTAGTCTATAAGTTCCTTTAGCGTCTATATAGTAGTAAAAACTAGTAGTATAGCCCGCTATAGGTCTAGGGTAAGCTTATTAAATAGGTCTAGTATTAGATCTTTCTAGGGAATTTAAGCCTAGCTAGCTAGGTCTAAAAAGCGGGTCTAAAAAGCTAAGAAGGTCTCTATTATTTTTATATTTAGGCTTTTATAATTAAGTTAGGCGTTTTATACTTTAAAAGAGTCTTTATAAATAAAAGCTAGGTAGATAATTATCTCTTCTCTAGAGAGGAAGGGATTTACTAAGTCCTATACATATCGCGGACGTAGGTGCGTCTATATATCCCTACTAGTACGGCCGAAAATATAGGCTATTTTAGCCTAAGTAGTAGGGAAATAGTCCGTATTAACTTTAAGCTTATCCTATAATTAAAGCTTCTAATTATTAAAGGTAGGGTTAGTTCCGTCTATAAGTAATAGAGGGTTTATAACCTTTATAAACCGTAATAATACTAATACTATACGTTAGGCTAAGGTTTTAAGAACTATAGTAAGTCTTTAAGTATCTAATAACTCTTTACTAGGTATAGGGGGTTCTCTAGCTTTAAGCAGCTCTTAGAGCTACTTAATTTTAGCATTAGCTACTGCAAGCTCTACCTAAGAGTTTAAGTTAGTTACTATTTTACTATTGGAGGTATTTAAGGGTCCTGCGGCTGCTTTACTGGCCGCTGTGGTTCTTAGTATAGTAGTATAGTTATTAGGGTAACTTTTAGTAGAATTCTATAGGGGTTTTAGTCTGTGCGTGTTCTATAGGTCTTATTATTCTTTTCTATTCTTTAAGTTTTAGTAATAGTCTTTAGGTCTGCTTTTATATTCTATTTTTACTTATGGTCCTATAGATATATTTAAGTTCCTTCTTAGGAAGAAAAGTAGATAAGCTTTAGATAATATTAGTAACTTAGTTAATTAAGGCATAAGTACGGCAAGAGGGACGCGCAAGCCTATATAATTGGTAGTCTATAAATAAGGATCTAAAGCTAGAGAAAGAAAAGGAGACGGAGGGCGGCGCCGCTCGACGTTATATACAATCCTCTGGTCACGTGACGGCAATTTTCTAAAACTGTGTGAAACTGTCTGCGACTGTCTGCGATAATCCACCGATATCCATTAGCCACAATCCACCAGTTTCCACCAGCACCGTAACACTTAGTGCAGGCGAGACGCCCATATTACGCAGTCGCCCCGCACTAAAGAACTACAGAATTATTTTATTAAGATACCTATTGCAGTCCACTACTGTTGTCACGTTGCTATATGCCCTTAGGAGCCTTGGCGTCCTAACACTATCCTTAAAATCTTACGTTCGTCTTAAATCGTATATTTAGGAGGACGTCCAATTCGAGGAATAGATTTGCCTTGTGGGCGTTAAGGTGCTTTAGGGTATAACTCCTGCTTCAGCAAATCCTAGAACTACTCCTCTTTCGTAATCAGTTAATTCCTTCCTACGAGGAATATTCCCGCTAATTGGAGCTAACGCACGACGTGGCATGGTTGAAAAGTAGGGTGGGTGACGGTAAAAATTTTTGGTGTGGGAAGCACGGAGACTTTTGACTAAGTACGGTAATGTTTCCATTCTATAGACAGAGAGTCATTCGCCAGCCACAAATGCCCCTGTAAGCACTCATACCTGCTTTACGATGTCCACAGACGTGTCAAGGAGAGACGTCGTGACCTCTTTGATCAGGTCAGGGGGATTGGTCTTTAAAAGTTGAGGGAATATCACGAAATACGGAGTGTTGCTGCTAAGGAAACCTTTGTTCTCGAGTCAATACTAGAACGTAGAGAATGATTAGAGGCTTTTGCTGAAGTTGTTTGAATACCTAGATAAACATTGAAGTCCTAATTAGAATCAAGAATGGTATTTTGGCAGATACCACTGGTCATTTTACCACAAACCCTGTCGAAGTTCATTGAGCAAAGGCTCAGTCTCTTTAGTAAACAGAGCACCATGATCTAGTAGTTTGTTTACCATGTCGCTGCCAGTTTGTCCCGGTTTTTTCAGCAAAGACCGAGCAGCAATGAAAAGAGGAGTTTCGCCTTGGAGATTTCGTAGGTTTGAACTAGCGCCGTGCCGGAAAAGCAGATCCACCATTTCGATAATCCGCTTCTCCACCGCGATATGAAGGAGATACGTCCGCTGTCGCTTTTGGCCCTCTCGTTTGCTCGATAAGAAGGACAGTGGATGACCTGTGCGAAACGCGAATTCGGAGTCTGCGGAGGCGCCGTACTGGAGAAGCAGCTCCAGGATTTTGAAGTTCGGATTTTTTTATTTCACCTGAGTTGCTGGTGAATGTTGCCAACAGAAGCGGAAAGTGTGTTCTGAGAAAGTCTCAGCGCCCTGTTGTATCGTAGTGCGTGATGTAACAGCGGTATTCTGTCAACAGGGGAGGTTCTCGGACACCGGAACCCCTCGTTGATGCGCTGCTCCATGAAGTGATATAAGTTGTACACTGTTGCAAACTCTTCAATGGTGTTGACATCCGTTCCTCCATAATCTCGATGTTCTATGGAGCAATTCCAGCGTTCCAACAGTTGCTTTCTGCGTCCAACCGCTTGCAGGATCGGATTTGCAAGGTCTCCCACTGATTCCTCTGCCTTTCGGGCCCATTCTCCAAATAGGAGAGAAGGATCCATCTCTGGAGAACTGGGTACATAATGCTGCTCCGTGAGAGACAAGAAACCTTGCATAAGGTAAACGTAGCCGTTCTAGGCGGGTTCGGATTCAGTTGCAAACAGATCTTCCAAATTTTTCGGATTGTTAAGATATTCCCTCAAGGTGCCGTGAAGGAGTTCAACAAACTTGGTCGTTCTATTCCATTCCGTCCTCGTTTTGACTACTAATAGTCTGCGGCATCGGCTCTGGAGCTGCGACAACATTCGTTCTGAGCGGGATTGAAATCTCTCATTGATTTGGTCATCTTTTGATTCTTCGACCGCGTATTCTGGAACACTTGCGGTCGGGGAATCGGCGATGTCAAAAAAGAGGCAAAAGTCTTCCAGCCGCATGGATGAACTCAGTGTTCTTATCCATAATCAATATTGATTAACGATTATTGAATATCGCGTATTGACGTTTAATATTCAATATATTAAATACTAAAGCCCCTCGCATATAAGGTGCTAAGTACGCTCCTAAGTTCTTAGTAGATGTCTCTTTAGCCCTTTAATAATATGTACATCTTTCTAATTTAGTAGAGAGCCCTATACAAATTTAAAAGATCTAAATATTTTAAGTCGTTATATATAACATCTTAAAATTTTAAACGCCTAATACGCCTAAGACTCTATTACTACTATACCTCCCTTATCTACTAATATTACTAATAATAATAATAAGACCTCCTCTATCCTTTCTAAGCTTAATTTAGATTAGTTTACTACTTCTGCTAGTAATAACGCCGCTAATAACTCTACCGTAAGCTTATTAAATCCATCTACTCTATCTACTCCTTAGCCTCGTAAAAAGTAAAAGCTTACTGCTACCTTTACCTAGGCTCTCTCTCGCGAACTATTTTTATATAAGGCTATCTGTAACGGCAAGAATAAGATCTAGTACTGTTCTATATGCAAATAGGACACCTTATGCTTAATATCTACTCGTGCCTACCTAGGTAAGAAGTATAGTATTTAAGTATAAGCTGGGGAGGTAAAGGTAAAGAAGCTCTGGTAAGAGCGCCTTTTAAATATTATAAGTAAGTTAGTGGCTCTAAAGTAAGTAGTATATAAAGAGTAGGAAGAAAAGATTCTTTAAAGAGTAGGTAATTGTAAAGCCTTTAATAATGCTCTTATATAACTAATTACCCTTTAAAACTTACTATATAATATAGCTACCTAGCTAGAGCTTTACGCGTTACTTATAACGGTTAATTATACTATAGAGGAAGTAGTAATTAATGCGTAAGGAACTATACTAAAGCTAATTAAGTAATCTTTTGTGGTATATCGCGAAATACTAAAATTAAAGCTTTATTACTCTCTTTTAAAGATCTACTTCTTAATTAATATATAGACATTACTAAATTACCGAGCTTTTTAAGCGATAGTTGTCTATTTTATTAACGCAGATATATAGGAGTTATAAAAGGCTCTACTTACTCTACTAGAGCTCCCCTTATATAGTAGTAAAGATTAAGCCGCTGCCTTTCTTTAAGTTGCCGAGCGATATAATATTTTAGGTAATATTAGCTATATATGCGGTAATAATTACGGCCTAAATAATAAGACGTGTCGCCTTATATTAGAAGGGCTTAAGGCTAGAAAACTACTAGATTAGAATTCTACCCACTACTAAATTTAATATAGCGGCTATATTATTAACCTTACCCTTTAAGCCTTCCTCTACCTTAAAGATAATAAAGCGATTAATAAAGCTATCTAATAATTAGAACTTAATAAAAACTTAATAATTAATAAGAATCTTATAGAAAAGATAAAGAAAGCTTAAGTAGTAGGGTAGAGAGAGATTAGTATACTAGGTAAAGTTTATAACCTTATTAAATATATATAAGCTTTAGAAACTCGTTAAAATAACTTTAAAACTCTTTACGGAAGATCTATTCCTTTAGATAATAATACTTATTAGAACTCGTGGTTTCTTATACTTAAAGTTATTAAGATATAGAACGTTTAATTAGTAATTAACGCGTACGCAATAAAGTGGTATAAGGAAGTAAAAGACGACTTCCTTACGCCTAATAATTAGACTATTATTAAGGAGACGTACACCTTCTATTACGGATGCTTTAAGTACAATGTTATAACTACTTAGAGAAGAGTCGGAAGAAGCTAGTTAGTTAATTTAGGCACGGTCCGGGATAGAGCCGATAGAGCTATGTGACGAGGAATGGTAACTAAGGTCATATGATATACTATATATTAAACGAGAGGAACGAGAGGAACTTACGTACCTCGCGTATAAGACGTACATTACGTATAAGAAGGATTTTATAGGAGTACGGTTGTGTATTTAAGGACCCTTAGTCCCTACCTAGATAGTTCCTTCCTTATAGTGATTCTCAGAATATAATTAGAGTTAATCTATTAGGCAACTACTCCACCAGTTGTTATTACGTTGTTGACTTTTATACTTGCATTACCTATATACCTAGCCCAATAACGAGCCTATTGTAGTTCCTACTACAAGGTTCCGTTATACAATTACTACCTAGTTACGGTATTAAATACAGAAAGTTAAATAATATGCTACTAAAAGCACCAGCCACGACGCTATTAACGGCGGCAACTACTTTAAGGTTAGGTAACGACACTAGTATAGCAGACACTAACTTACAGCAACCTATAACGGTTAGACAGCTATAAAAGATAGTTAACTAGCTAACAGAAAATAATATAACGTTAGAAAATAGGATTAACGGGATTAGAGCAGTAAAGATTAAGTTACTATTAATTAAGAGGTATTTAGGAGAAAGATTAAAGCTTAAGGGGTTTCTTACCCAAATACACTTTAAAGTCACATAAGAAGGAGCTAAGCTACTAACACCTATCGATCGAATAGCCTATGCGGGACTATTCTTATTAGGAAGAGCACTTAAGTGGTTTAAATCTTACCTTACGGAAATATAGGTAAATGGAATAACGACCACTAACTAAGATATACGATTTATGTTCTTAAGCTAGGAAGGGTTTACAGAGCGACTTACGTAAATATTTAGAGACCTAGAATTAATAACTATGGCAGAAAGAAAACTCCAAGATATTACGTAACAAACCTTAGTAATTAAGTATATAATACAGTTCCAGACGTTAGCAATATAAGTAAAGTGGAATAATAAGGCGCTTATAGCATAGTATAAGTAAGGACTTAAGGCTAAAGTCTAGGACGTGATTATTCTAATAGAAGATGTGGACACCCTAAGGGAACTAATAGATTAAGCAATTAAGATTAACAATTAGATCTACTAAAGGGAATAGGCTAAGAGAGGCTAGAATAGAGTTCTATAGTTATATAAGGCGTAGAGTATATAACGACTAAAGCTAAGTTAAAAACTATAGTATAGCGCAAAGCTAATAGACCTAAGTAGTACTAAAGAAGCCTATAAAAGATAGAGTAAGAAACTGTAAAAACTTAGAGGTTAAGGATCTAGTAATTATAGGACTAAGGAGCAGAGGCTAAACCAGGGATCTTAATAGTAGAAGACGTTTAGGCGGACTCTATAGTAAAGTTAATAGTTTAAGGATGGAGCTTATATAAATTATAGGAAATAAAGTTATTTCGCGAGGGATTATAAAGATGGTTAAAGATACTATATAATAAAGGGAACCAGACTAGTAGTAGAAGACATATATATATAAAGGGATAATAGTATACTACGAGGAACAAAAGAGTATTTAATTAGAAGTTTTGCGTTTTATTATAATAACGCATACCAGATTTATAAAGACGCTAAGTATGGCGTAAGCTATTAGCTATAAAAGCTAGTACTTATAGGATATAGAGGAACCAATAAACCAGTTCGCAGATCGGATATTAAGGATGATGATTTTAACGTAGGCGAAACATTTTATAATAATAAGGCGACGAAAGCGGCTTACTAGGAGTATATAAACCTTAGAGATGTTATATAAAAGGTAGAGGATAATTCTACTATAGAATAGGGAACATTAGTAGGGATTAAGACCCCACTAGACACGATATCTATCGCTTTATAAGACGTAAGAGAAATAGGACAGCGAGCCACTTCGGCACTTAATAAAGGTAAAAGGCTAAAGGCTTAAGATTCTCAAGATGAGATAAGAGATGACTAAGATTCTTAAGACAAGATAAGGTAAGCTTAAGGACCTATAACGGACGATAACCAATAGAGCAGAGTAGTAGCTTAGTTTAAAGATATATAAATAAGCTTAGGATAGAGTTTCCTATAGGCATAAGACTCTTAAGATAAGATAAGTGAGATTTAAGACTCTTAAAACGAGATAAGAATACCTAAGCCTAGTTAAACTAAGGCTAGAGTAAAGCTTAAGTTAGAAGCAAGCTTAGGATTAAAGAATTTAAGGGACTAAGAATTTAGAGTATAAATAAGGACACCTATAAGGAAGAAGTAAGGAGCCTTCTTATAGATTAGAGAATTTGTAGTATAAATAGTAGTTAGACTAGGAGACAGATACATAGACCTAGAAGACTTATTAAGAGAATATAGTATTTAGCCTAAAGATCGAAGAGTTAATACTAAGATTAAGAAGTAAGAAGACTTTAAGGATCTATCTATAAGACGCAAACCAAAGGAAACTATAAAAGAGTTTAGGTAAAGAATTATTATATAGTAAGAATAGAAACTAGATAAGAGATTTAGTATATTAGGACGTATAAGGGATAAAGCACTAGTACGAAGAATTACTAATAGGCTTAGGGTAGGTATACTAAGAGCTAAGTAGCTTACTAAACTAGAATAAGAAGAGGATCTAGGGATTCCTACTAAGTTTAAGGAACGACATACTAAAGGCTATTACGACGTAGTAATAAGAAGATACTTTCTTATGGATAAGCTGTATATACTTAAAGGGTTATACTAAAAGTGGTATAGATAAAGATATAATAATAAATAGGAAGATTTCTATATATAGTTAGATAAAAAAGTTATCTAAAACTACCCGATTACGGAAAAGGCCATAAATTACATTAAAGGAGCCTTAATTATAACGTTAAAGGATTTAAAGGAGTAATTAGAGGACTAAAGAAGCGAGAGGTAAATTATAGTACCTGCAAATAAAGTTATAACGCTTAAATTAACACGAGAAAGGTTTAAACTTAAGGATAAAGACGAGTTAAGAGTTAACCTAAAACACCTAGTATATTATACGTTGGCATAGATTATATATATGGATAATGCGTGCAATATATATAGAGTACTAAAAGATAAGAACCGAAAGTACCTAGTAAAGATATATTGGTTATTAGATAAGGCGAAATATAGAAACGTTAAGTATATGCATAATTAGCACCTAGTAGAAGTTTAGGAGTTAGGAGACTTAATACTTTAACTAAAAAGATTCCTTATAGAAGAATGCTTAAATAGATAATAGTAGTGGGAATGCCTAAAGAATACGTGTTTATAGTATATAGAAGATAAAAAGCAAACTAGGCATTAGCTAAAGAGTAAGCTAAGTATAATAGGATTAAGCAGCTAATAGTTAGGAAAAGTAGAGGCCTATAGAACTAGAGGGAGCTAGTAGTAAAGCCTTAGACCCTTAAAGGAATTTAAGGATAACACCTAAATTTACGAGTTAAATGGCAAGATTAATAGTTTAAGGCATTAATAGATAGTAGAGCAATAAGAAACCATATCTTACTAGTAGTAGTTAAGAGAATAGGATTACCTTATAGATAGAAAGAACAACCTTACCTATTAGTTACAATTTTAGGAGATCTAATAGCCTATAGAGGAGGGATTATTAATCTAAAAATAGGACCTATTTAGTTAACTATTAAAGGGAGACAAATCGAGATATCTTTTAACATATTACTATTAGGGAATAATAAGGCAGTATTAGGAATGCCTTAGTTATAGGAATATAATCCAAGGATTAATTAGATTACAGGTTAGGTTAATATTAAAGATACTTAACGCCATAAGATATAATAACAAGCCAAGTTAGTATAGTACTAAGTTGGAGCGATATATAAAGAGACTAAGTAAGGCTTAAGTTATATACTAAAAAGATACCATAAGTATAGTAAGAAACTATAGTTACCAGAAAGTAAAAAGCTATTAGAGTATATAGTATGGGACTATAAGATAGAATTAGAACTAGGAACAAGTCTAAAGTTCTTTCTAATCTACAAGCTTACCGAAGAGGAAGGTAAAGTATTAAAAGAGTTTATCTAGGAAAATCTATAAAAGGGATATATTAGGCTATTGTAGTTATTAGCAGGTTATTCAGTACTGTTTATACTAAAGAAGAATAGCAAACTAAGGTTATATATTAACTATAGATAGTTAAACAGTATTACTTAAAAGGATAGGTATCCTTTACCCTTAATTAGCGAAATTTAAGACAGGATAGGTAACGCGTAAATCTTTATAAAGATAGATTTAAGATAGGCGTACTATTAGATTAGGATTAAGGAAGGCGATAAATAGAAGGCAGCCTTTAGGTTAAAGGAAGGACTATATAAACTATTAGTTATATAATTCGGGCTTATAAACGCACTAGCAACGTTCTAAAAGCGTATTAATAATATATTAGGAGAACACTTGGATAAATTTATTATAGTATACCTTAATAATAATATTATCTACTTAATAACTAAGGAAGAACACGGAGAATATATTAAATGGGTTTTAAAGAAATTATAGGAAGAATAGATGCTAGTAGTAATTAAGAAATACAAGTTCTTTACTAGGAAGACCAATTTCGTTAGATTTATTATTAAACTAGGCCAACTTAGTATAGATCTAAAGAAGATTAAGGCTATAGTAAATTGGTAAAAACTAGAGAATGTTATATAATTAAAATCGTTCTTAGGGTTTTGCAATTACTGTAAAAGGTTTATAGCGCAATAGTTAAAGGATATTAAACCATTTATGCGATTAACAAAAAAAGAAGAACTATAGGTATAGGGAAAGGAGTAATAAGAATTATTTAAGAAAGTTAAAGAGTTGTTTACCTAGGAGCTAGTTCTTAAGATCTATTAACTAGGACTAAAGATGGTTATAGGAATAGATGCATTAGACTATATACTAGGGGCGTGCTTTATATAGAAATATTAAGATAGATAGCACCTAGTGGCATATTATAGTTGGAAGATAATACTACTAAAGTTAAACTATAACATTTATAACAAGGAGTTATTAGGTATAGTTACAGCATTAAAAAAATAAAGAGCATTTTTATAAGGTATAGAGAAACTATTTATAGTTAAGATAGATTATAAGAACTTAATAGGGTTTCTAATAATAAAGGAACTTAACTAAAGATAGGTTAGA
>Ga0307515_10020746_pt1 | contig 11697 bp, 16 predicted proteins | sample 17_EM_MG_FD_194513 | JGI IMG/M metagenome (GOLD analysis project Ga0307515, IMG submission 194513) | Populus trichocarpa ectomycorrhiza microbial communities from riparian zone in the Pacific Northwest, United States - 17_EM | ecosystem: Host-associated > Plants > Roots > Unclassified | place... | reverse complement strand
AAGGTAACTGTCAGTACCCTGCCCACCGCGTTGGGTCGCAGATATTGTCTCCAAACCGTGGAATCGCAGCGTATTGACTATTTCGCTCGAAATCCACCCAACCTTCATAATTACGGGTTCGGGAAGGGCTGTGACCCTACCCGCTTCAACATCACCTTCAAATCGCGTTACCTCGATGTTTGATTGCCCAGTCCCACCGGTGTACACGAGGTGGAAGTTCCCAACATATTGCGGAGCAAATCTCGGCTATTGGGTGATCACCTGTAAGACTACACCGTGTACACACGAGCCCGAACGAGAATCCAGAGTCTTTGTAAGGGAGCTGCAAGGACCCCGTCCGTTGCGTCGGGCCATGGACTCGTATTTTCCCCAAACCGCGCATCTGGAACCACAACGCTCTAAGTCATTCCGTTCGAAAACCGGCCAGTTAAACCTTCCAAAATACCGGGGCTGGGGAGGACCGCGACTCCCACCTACTTCAAACCCATGGGGTGCTGGTGCAATCTTCACGCTTGAGCCTTTGATTTCATCAGCCCATGCTGTGCGAAGTGCCCCAGACATCGAGAAAAACATCTTGGCTGCATCAATAACGGAACTCTACTGGAACTTATGTGCATATACCCAGTGTTACGGACAGTCACCAGTCGACTGGCATCCTTCTAGGAGGGTTATAGATAATCACTGCCTTACAGACAGTCACTCATTATGGGGTGCGTCCTAAGATAATGGCTGCCTCGTCAACACCTAAAAAGCTTTTTGATGGTGGTTTTCATTCTCCGAAAACTGCGCGCCCTCCTACCACCAATCCGCCGCCCCACATTCGGATTAACCGTTCGAGGTGGGTCCGGAAGTCCGTCACCATCACGTGCAACCGACGGTCCTATGACAGCGTAAGCACGAGCCTGGAGTGAAACGGTGGGAACATACCTGACCCACTGGCCGTTTCAACTGACCTACTATCGATATCTATCTCCACGCCTCCATCCATGCCAGAAGGTGGCCTCAACGGAGACGAATTCCCTTCGAGACTCCTGAGTACGGTTTTGGCACTTGGCCGGTCGCTCGGTTTATGCTTCCAACAACGCTCCAACACCTCCCATATCCCATCTGTGAACAGTTTCCCTTCATCTCCTTCAGGTCTCCTGGGCCGTTCACCGTCAAGGACTATATAAACAACCTCAGGATCCCTGCGTGGGGCAAACGGCGACTTCCCGGTGAGAACTTCGTACACCACCATCCCCAGCGCGTAACAATCTGATTCCTTGGTCAGATGGCTCTTCTTCAGACCGAATTTTTCCGGGTACAAGAGCTCCGGACTCATCCACGGAATCGTGCCACCTGCCGTTGCCGGGGACGTCATGGTCGACTGGTCCGAGGCTATCGTGATCAGGTTGAAGCCTGTCAAGCGGGCGTGGCCATCGTTGTCGATCAGGATGTTCGCCTTGGGGTTGGGTAAACTTCCCGCAGGACGATGATCGCGGAATATCGGAGACGTACCCCTTTGAGATCCCCATGGACCATTCTCTGATCATGCATATAGATCAATCCCTTGGTGACGTCTCTCAACTACAGTAACCATGCAACCGTCAGTGACGAGAGATGGCGACCTTAAATGAAAAACATACGAGTCCCAACCGATCGACGTTGATATCCTTTGTAAATTGCCTGATGTTACCATTTGACATCCACTCTGATACCATCACGAGTCGATTCTCGGTCATCGTAACGCCCAACAATGGCAGCACGTTCGGATGATGGAGGGACCTCCATGTCACGACCACCCTGCAAAACCTCTACGAGACACCGTCGGTTGTCAATACATGTAACGGAGTCGAGAGTACTACAGGTAACTCACTTTTTTGACCTGTTCGACATCATCCCCTGGCCATAGCCTCAGAACCTGGGCTGCGACCTTCCGGCCATTGTGATAACCCTTCCACAGGTCCGCAACTTCACCGTGAGACACCGGGTCGGCTGCTGGGTCGTAACAGAGTGGAATTTCCAGTGATCTCGGAAGCAGGGCTTGGCGACCACAAATCCTGTATAAATAGCGCAGACACCTCCTGTGGATTTGTGGCGCAAGACTATCCAACACCTAATTGACAAAACGCGAAGGTTTGAACCAAAGTCGACCGACGAACGTAAGATTGTGCGAGGACCTACCTCGTCTATTTTATCAATAAATCCCTGGGCGTCATCTCCGGAGAGGTTTCTGACCATCTTGACCTGATTGCTGTCCGAGAAAATCGTCGTTATCAGGGAGATGCGCTCTTGTGTGGTGAGGGTATCGTTGGCCAGCCGTTTCCATGCTGTGTGGTCGCTACACACGAGAAAACAGTTAGGCCAGAGAACGCACGACCTTCGTAAAACATGAAGACCTACGTGCCACGCAACACGTTCAACACCTCTGGGGCTGCCGGGCGCAAGTGAGGATCCTGATTCCAGCAGTTTTGCATCAATGTCCACAACTCGGTCGTGACGGTTGGGTGTGTCGGCCGTGGCGGGCGCGTGCCGTTCATTATGTCAAACATGGGCGCTGTATTTCCTCCCCCGCTGAAAGGAACCGCCCCAGTGAACGCCTGAATTGACGTAAAACGACGGTAAACCCAAAGCTTGACACACAGTAAATCACCCATGACAAACCTCGATCATGACCATCGCGAAAGAGAAAATGTCCGCTTCCTTGCTAGAATTCCCCTCCTTCAAGACCTCTGGTGCTGCCCATCGCGGGGTGTGACCGTGTTGACTCGAGGTGCTCCGCACGGAATCCAGGTTTTGTGTAATCACGGCGAGGCCAAAATCGGTGATCCGTGCATGACCAGAGTCGTCCATTAGAATGTTTTGCTAGCTAGGCGTGTCAACACGGTGGTGAAACAAGTTTCAGAGCCACATACTCCCTTGAGGTCCCCATGAATCACATCGCAGGAGTGGAGGTAGCAGAGACCTTCGGCGACGTCGGATAGCTAGTGACGGGAGTAAGCGCGGGATGAACGTAACTGGGAGGACACCTACCAGTCCGAGTCGGTCTGCATCGGGGTGCTTTTTGATGTGCTCCGTCAGGTCCCCGCCAGACATCCAATTCGAAATGAGCTGGAAGGGTGTGATGGTAATACCCAGTAGGGGTACGATGTTTGGATGTTTCAAGCGCTTCCACGTTACGGCCTCCTTGCAGAAGGTCTGCAAACTTCGTTAGTGATGGCGGGCGGAGAAAGCGACAGCGTCAACATACTTTAGCAGCCGTTTTCGGATCCCCATTGGCATACATCCGAACGCGTTTGACGCAAACCCTTGAACCATCGACGGTCCCGTGGTATACATCACCATAACCTCCCGAAGCGAATGGGTCGGAGTCAATGTTTAAACGAGACGAAAGGGTGTACGACGTTGGGAGTATCGCCCCGGTACCGCATAGGCTTCTGAGTTCGCGTAGGCACTTCCGGAAAGCAGGGCTGGAAGGAGTGAGGCTATCGAGAGCCTACGCCGGCTTAAGCGGAGAGCATGGAGGGGCGATGCGGCGACACACCTTGTCCAGGTAGTCAACCAGCCACACCAAATCATCGCCTTGAAGGTTCGTCACGTATCGTGTATATTCCTCCCCATAAAGTACGTTGCTGAGTTGATCATGAAATTCTGATAAGGACGCGTCGAGGTTACTGAGTTTTTGCAAGACCGGGGAACTGGGTAAAGACATGGGGGATACCCTTAACTAGGGGAGTGAGTAACGGAAAAACGTGGCTGATAGGGAGGTATATGTATCAAAAGCCTCACCCAATCCACGAGTAGTGTTCGCTGCCAATCTCAGAATCCGCCAAAACGGCACCGGGTTCCAGGTTGCATGGGGACCGGCAGCATGTTGAAAAAGTCCATTGCTTTGATGACCGGCAACCAAGCCAACGATCATACTTTTGTTTGCGTCGGTTTGGCCCTGTCAATGGCACCATCCTCGGTGGTCACGGCGGTGGAAAATTGGGAGACCCAGGGCTTGCGCACTTCTAATCCAGTCGCAGCACGGTATGCCTTGGGGTTAAAAGCACGAAAACTTGTACGTCACGGGTCGCCACCATCAGCAAAAAATTCATGGCCCTGCAGCACGTGCCAAAATTGCTGAAGGGTCGTGAAATTTTTTGCCGGTGAATGTCAGATTCAATGGAGTGCGGTGAGTTCGAGATTTCCCGGCAGCCATAGACCGTGGAAGGAACCGCTTTACTGCACGGTTTTCTGACCTGCATGGCGGAAGTGCATTCGTAGGTGGGGGTTCGATGCACTGGGCGTTGACCGTGTTGGAGGCGAAGTTGTCCTCCTCGATAAGATGATCGACGCATGGTTGCTGCATAGCCGCATTGACCAGTCCGCATTAACAACGAAAGGCTCGTGGCATTGCTTTCTGCGACTTCCCAGCACACCGGATCCCTCCCATCCATACTCGCGGTGGCCACTCGTAGCGTACGATCTTTTGTGCTCTTAATCTCAAAGTACATCGTGCTACGTCTGGATTAGCTAGCGTGCAAGCTTTGTGGATTGCGGGTTGCGTTCCCAGTTTTCTACAAACGCCGTGACCATCGGGTTTCTGGCATGGGGACAAACAAACATAAGCGATCAACTTGGTTTCCGGTTACCACCATCCTCTCCCGACAAACCATGAGCAAGGACTACAAACGGCTTTGGAAGGATATCAACACCAACGACGATTACAAAGCCGTCCGTGTCCTGGTTGAGATCTTGGCGGATAGGGATGGCAGGCGTTTTATCTCGGATTTGGGGTCCAAGGACGTCGTGCTATGCATCGAGATTTTGGATAGTGTAAGTCGCAATCTGCATTCATTTCCCGCTTTCGCCGTATTAGATGGATTTGTCAGGGCATCGCAGAGCACAACCTCAAGACCATCGAGAAACAGGCCTTCTTCGTCATGTTGAGGAGACTTGCCGGATCCCATGGACGATTGCCAGAATCCATGATGATGACGGGCAATATTTGGTCTCCAAGCCGGCCACTCGTGTCCGGTGGGTTTACGGACACTAGGGCTGGACACTACATGGGGCACGCCGTCGCGGTGAAGACTTTGAGGGTTGGGAAGCAGGAAGACATCCAGAAGATAAGAAAAGTGAGCGCCAGCAATATATTCTCGATGGTCCTGACCATCCTCCAGCAATTTTGCAAAGAAGTCGTTCTCTGGAATACGCTGTCCCACCCGAACGTCTTGAAGTTTGTCGGCGTTCAGGGGGACATGGAGAAAGGACAATTCACCATTGTATCAGAGTGGATGCCGCACGGAAATATCATGGAATTCATCAAGAACAAACCCGTCAACAGGCTGGAACTGGTCCGCCATCTTACTTTCTCCGCCACTTCGTTTACTTAAGTGCGAAAATAGTTGCACGGGGCAGCTCAGGGTCTAGAGTACCTTCACCACGCCAGACTCATACATGGTGACCTTAGAGGGGTCAGTATCTCCCACCCCACGACCGATTTCGCCGTTTGACGCCTAACAGGCGAACATCCTCATGTCCAACGACACGCCTCCACGTGCCTGCCTCGCGGACTACGGTTTTATGACGATCGTCCTCAGCCCCAGCCAGCCGTTGGCATGCGGCGCCCAATTAGGGGGTGACACGATGACGTTCATGTCACCGGAACTCTTGGTACCTCCGATGTTCGGTTTTGAAGATTCGATACCCACGCCGGAGGCAGACATCTACGCATTCGGGTTGGTTATTTTCCAGGTATGCGAGCGGGATGGTAGGTATCGGCCGTTTACTTACATTGCTCAGGTCCTTACAGGTGAAATTCCATTCCGTGGTATTAGGGCGGCAGAGCTTGTCTACGATGTGGTTCAGGGTGTGCGCCCAGCCAAACCAGAGAATGCCTCAACCATCGGGTTTTCTGATACACTGTGGGATTTCGTTCAACGTTGCTGGGACGGCAACACGAAATTGCGACCAAAGGTTGTAGAAGTTGTGATACGCCTCGGTAGAGCGGCAGCTGACTATGGTGTGACCGTGCCGCCTTCCGTCGAGCCCGAGAAACCCGTTCCCGTCCCCGTGGGGCAGATGGCGGATTTGGCAGAATACTGTAAGTTCGAGATTTTGATTCTCTCCTGATATTGTCCCCTGAGCAACGGTGCAGGTGTCGTCCCGGTGTTTCCCACTCGGCGGACTGAATCGCCAAACCAAGAACCTCAGGAAGGCGTTGTTATTAAACCTTTCAATGAACTACAGGAGTCATACGACGACCTTCATGTAAGGGTTTTTTACCCGCATCTCGACCAGCGCTTCGATCCTCCCCCGTCCCGGCTTCCCAAGAGGAAACGAACGGGTTTGAAGCAGAGGTTCCGCGACCTTTTCCGCCGAGCACCATCAAGATCGACCTCTAATAAGTAAAGGACGATCGATTGGGCTCTGGAGAAGTTCCTCACCCTCTGTGTTGACATTTCCCTACGAGTCCGGTGTTCTATCCGGTTACCCGGCGAACGAATCGCTGGTGATACTCACTCCACTTTTTCTTTTTTTTTTAAATTCATATTTCTATCCCGCTAAACTCACCCCATGTGCCTCTTTATCTAATGTTTACCGCTACAGGACGGTTGTACCATCTTCCGACTCAGTGCTTTGTATCATTTGCTTTCACTCGTGTTGTGTAATAATGACTCTGATTTACCCTTCAGCGTGGACAATTCTATGGGTCAACATGCCGATCCTTCTTCCATACTAGTATTGTCCTGTCAACACACCGCGACAAAGCAGAGAAGGAAAGCGAAAAAGTGCTACAAATTTTTGTTCCCGTCGTCACCCGCCTTGGGATCTCTTTTATTTTCTTCCAATCTTTTCAAAGTCGACCCCCGTTCATCTGTATCTCCTGACAGCTGCATTCTCTGCCTGGAGGTGCGGGAGGGATGAAAGGGATAGTAATCTGTTCTCGGTCTCCTTGTTCCCGACAACCCCGGTGACGTACCCAGCGGGTCGACAAAGCCGGACACACCGTGCATATTCACCGCCTCTCAGGTCACATCATGCTCCCGGTCACCCCGGTGCTCTTGTAAGAGGGATACAAGTTTCAGTGTCGCGAAAATACCAAGAACCCCTGGCGCGTCGGTGATTGACAGAATCAATTTCTGCAACAAGGGCTGAATGTATGCACAGTGGATCGTCAACCTAAGCGAGGAAATTTGCTGAAAGGATCGTGGGCTTGTACCAACCGACTGCGGCGACGGGAAACGTACTATAGGCGGAGAGGGTACTTGATGTTGTTGCTCTGCGTGTGACTCGGGGTTCCGGCACCCCAAATGGTGACATAGGATCCCAGGGAAAGTCATATATCTGTCCGAATGGTGGCAAGGCACGTCCCCGGGGCCCCCAGAGCTCTGCTCGACCCAGAATGGTGGGTGCGAAGGGAACGCCGGGTTTGATACCACAATGGATAGTTTCAGGCGAGCCGCAAAGGGGAAGAAATAAAGGGAAAGAAAAGGTGATTGTTCACAATCAAACACGTGAAACATCCATCGAGCACGATGGCGGAGAACCTTTCCACTTGGAAAATACGCTCGAGAACGTGCGATGCGAAACGTTGGCGGGGGTTGGGTCTCCCCCCATGTGGTAAACATAAATTAGTTCCAACCGATGTAAGGCGACTGCCACATGCGGGACGAATGACCATTCTTCCCAACCTGTACTGTTCTTGGCGCAGATCTGGGGCTTGGACAAACGAGTGGAAGCCCCGCCTCTGGGAAGAGGGAGAGGGTGGTCACCCGAGCAACTGTTGTACACGGCAGGGACGGTCGGTGAAGGGGTGAGACCGAACAACCTCCTCTCGCACCAGAACATCACACCATTCGTAGGGGTATACAACACCCTTAGACATCCGTTCTGCTTGGTGTTCGACTGCATGGACCGCCCCGACCTGGCTGGATACCTCGGGAACAAACCCGGCGTGAAGAAATTAAAATTGGTAATGTCTTCCATTCTGGTTTGGATCTCGTCTGCTCATCTCTGGACTCTGGACCAAGTTCTAGCCGCACTGGATCTTTAAATTTTGGGTTCAGGTGACTGGGATCACGTGCGGCCTCCACCACATGCACGACCTAGGCGTAGTTCATGGGAACCATCTGCTACCCAATGTTCAATTTCCTTTTGTTTTCGCCGCCTGTTCCACGCACAATCACCCCCCCCCTACGTTAGCGTACCGCAGACCGCTCGGACGCACGACACGTATGACAGTGAGTCTCCTCAGTTTGTGACCCCCACTCCAATGACAATCTCTTGATACCGAATTATTGAGCAGAACCCTTTACATCTGTCAAGAAGCCGGCGGACTATGCACGGTACATGAATGACTAGTATGGGGTGTATCCCAAGGTATCGCCTGCCTCACCAACGCTTAAAGAGCCTTTTCCGAATATTGCGCGTCCTCCCACCACCAACCCGTCTCTCCTTTGGCTTTCGCGGTGGGTCCAGGAGTACATCACCACTACGTGGAGTTGACAGTGCTACCACAACGCGAGGACGATCAATACGAGCCTGGAGTGAAATAGAGGAGACATACCAGACCCGCTCCCTGTGCGATTCGACTGATCATCACTATCTGACTCCATGCCCCAATCCGTGTCAGAAGATAGCCTCAACGGAGACGAATTCTCTTCGAGACCCCTGAGTATGGCTTTGGCACTTGGCCGGTCGCCCGGCTGCTTCTTCCAACAACATTCCAATAACTCCCATATCTCGTCTGTGAACAGCATCCCTTCGTCTCCTTCAGGCCTCTTGGGGCGTTCACCGCCAAGGACCATGTAAACAATTTCAGGGTCCCTCCATAGGGCAAATGGCGCCTGCCCGCTGAGAACTTCGTATATCACCATCCCCAGCGCGTAACAATCTGATTCCTTGGTCAGATGGCTCTCCTTGTGACCAAAATTCTCCGGGTACAAGAGCTCCGGACTCAACCACGGAATCGCGCCACCCGCTGCTGCTGGGGATATCTTGGTTGATTGGTCCGAGGCTATCGTGATCAGGTTGAAGCCTGTCAAGCGGGCGTGGCCATTTTCGTCGATCAAGATGTTCACCTTGGGGCTGGGTGAACTTCACGCAGGACGATGATTACGGGTTTCAAACGTACCCCTTTGAGATCCCCGTGGATCATTCTCTTGTCATGCATATAGATCAATCCCCTGGTGACGTCCCTCAACTACGGGTATTCATGTGATCGTCAGTGACGAGTGAAGATGGGAAGCTCGGGCGAAAAGCATACAAGTCTCAACCGATCGACGTCGACATTCGCCTTCGTAAATTCCCTGATATTACGATTTGACATCCACTCTGATACCATCACGAGCCGATTCCCGGTCATCGTAACGCCCAACAATGGCAGCACGTTTGGATGGTGGAGGGACCTCCATGTCACGGCCACTCTGCAAAACCTCTACGAGACACAGCCGGTTATCAATACATGTAACGGAGTCGAGAGCACTACGGGTAACTAACTCACTTTTTTGACTTGTTCAACATCATCCCCTGGCCATAGCCTCAGAACCTGGGCTGCGACCTTCCGGCCATCGTGATAACCCTTCCACAGGTCCGCAACTTCACCGTGAGACACCGGGTCGGCTGCTGGGTCGTAACAAAGTGGAATTTCCAGTGATCTCGGAACCAGGGCTTGATGACCACAAATCCTATACAAGTAGCGCAGACACCTCCTGTGGATTTGTGGTGCGAAACTGTTCAACGCCTAGTTGGCAGATATGAGGGTTTGGATCAAAGTCGATCAGTTTCTCTTTCGAACATGAGATTGGTAGGATCACCTCGTCTATCTTATCGATGAAGGTCTGGGCATCATCTCCGGAGAGGTTTCTGACCGTCTTGATTTGATCACGGTCCGAAAATATCATCGTGATCAGGGAGATGCGCTCGTAAGAGGCGAGGGTATCACTGGCTAGCCATTTCCATGCTGGGCAGTTGCTGCGCGCGAGAAAACAGTTAGGCCAAGGAGCGCGCGATCTTCGTAAAAACATGAAGACTTACGCGCCACGCAAAACGTTCAACACCTCTGAAATTGCCGGGCGCAAGTGAGGATCCTGATTCCAGCAGCTTTGCATCAATGTCCACAACTCGGGCGTGAAGTCTGGATGCTTCGGTCGCGACGGGCGCATACCACTCATTATGTCGAACATAGCCGCTGCATTTTTTTTATCGTTGAAGGGAACCGCACCAGTGTATACCTGAATTGATGCGAAACGACAGTAAACCGGGGCTCGACACACAGCGGATCATCCATAACGTACCTCAATCATGACCATAGCGAAGGAGAAAATGTCTGCTTCCTTGCTATAATCCCCCTCCCTCAAGAGCTCTGGTGCCGCCCATCGCGGGGTATTACCCTGCTGACTCGAGGCGCTTCGTATGGAATCCAGGTTTTGTGTGACCATAGCGAGGCCAAAATCGACGATCCGTGCACGACCAGAATCGTCCATTAGGACGTTTTGCTAGCCGGGCGTCAGTCCAGCGGTGAAATGAGTTTTAGAATCACGCACTCCCTTGAGGTCCCCATGAATCACGTTGCAGGAGTGGAGATAACACAGGCCCTCAGCGACATCGGATAGCTGGTGACAGAAATGAGTGCGGGATGAACACAACAGGAGGGACACCCACCAGTTTGAGTCGGTCTACATCGGGGTGCTTTTTGATGTATCCTGTCATCTCCCCCCCTGACATCCGATCCGAAATGAGCTGGAAGGGTGTGATGGTGATACCCAGGAGGGGTACGATATTTGGATGTTTCAAGCGTTTCCACATTATGGCCTCCTTGCAAAAAATCTGTGGGTTTCGTTAGTGATTGCAGGCGGGGAGAGCGGTGGCGTCGGTAACGTACTTTGGCAACCTTCTTTGGATCCTCATTTGTATACACCCGGAACCGCTTAATGCAAACCGCCAATCCATCGAGGGTCCCGTGGTACACGTCACCATAGCCTCCTGAGGCAAACGGTTCGGGGCTGATGGTTGGTTTAGATGGAAGGGTATACGATGTTGGGAGTATCCCCCTAGTGCCGCATAGGCTTCTGAGTTCGCGTAGGCACTTCCGGAAGCCAGCACTGGGAGGAGCGAGACCATCGAGAGCCTACGCTGGCTTGAGCGGAGAGCATGGAGGGGCGATGCGACGACGTACCGAGTCCAGGTAATCAACAAGCCACACCAAGCCATCGCCTTGAAGGTTCTTCACGCATCGCGTATACTCCTCCCCATAAAGTACGTTGCTGAGTTGATCATGAAATTCTGATAAGGACGCGTCGAGGCTTCTGAGTTTACCCAAGGCCAGGGTACAGGATTTTTCCAAAGTCGGGGAACTGGGTTCAGACATGGGGAATACTCGACTGGCGAGAAAATGTGGCAGATAAGAGGATATATGTATCAGAAGCCTCACCCGATCCACGAGGCGAGTGTATTGTCACGAGTCAGATGCGCCTGAGAATCCGCACCGTGAACACATGTTATGACCGGGGACCACGGAACATCCACCAAGTCCCGTATGCCTTTAGCCACCGCGAGGATAACTGGAAACCAAAGATGGAGCGCTGAGGCTCGAGGAAATCCTGACGCGAATACCGTTCATGCGAGTTACGAAGAGATCTAGACAGGTTGGTTACAACGGTAGGGAGTGAAATTACGGAGCCGGTGTAGTCGAAGATCGTGGCATGGGGCTGAGGTTGGGAAACCCTC
>Ga0307515_10020745_pt1 | contig 11697 bp, 12 predicted proteins | sample 17_EM_MG_FD_194513 | JGI IMG/M metagenome (GOLD analysis project Ga0307515, IMG submission 194513) | Populus trichocarpa ectomycorrhiza microbial communities from riparian zone in the Pacific Northwest, United States - 17_EM | ecosystem: Host-associated > Plants > Roots > Unclassified | place... | reverse complement strand
TAATGCTTTTTCATTGCTTTACACAATGATTATTGGGTTATTTAATTAGATGCATACACAAGTTTTTCGATTTATATCTAAGAGTTTTTTTAGTGTAAAAACAATGTTAAAGAATTCTGTATATTCATTTTTTTTTATTATGTTTTGATATTTAGGATTTGATGCTTATTTTTATAAAAGTTTAATTGTTTTTAGTTTCACCCTTCAATCTAAGTTTATAGTATATTGTTCTTTTTTTTTTTGTCATTTTGTTTGTGTTTTTATTCTTTTCAATTTAACTCTCAAATTTAAAATTAGGTGTTGCCTTTTGATTTATTTTTTATTGCAATTTTAAAATTCATTATTTTTATTGTATTTTTTTTATTTTGGATTTTTTGTATTGTTTTTTTTTTATTTTAACCCTTAAGATTTTTTCATGCATAGTGTTTTTGGTTTTATAACCTGGATTATAGTTTAAAAAGTTAACAATAATTGAAATTTTTATCTTATTTTTTACATTCATATTTTTTTTTAATTTTTTTCTATGAAATTATCTTATTCTCATTTAATTTTTATTTTATTAACAAATAACATCATTGAGATGTTTTTGAGAAATATTATGAAGATATATTTTTATAATACTGGTAAATATTCTTTTTTTTTGAGTTGAATCATTGTGTTTTTTAGTTTGTTTGTTGTTGATATTTTATTTTTTAATAATATTATTAAATTAAGAAAGTTTATTAAATTTAAACGAATTAATTATATAAATATTATATTGTTTTAAAATATTTTTTTATATCAAAACCAAGGTTAACCCGCGCGCGACTACCAAACATTATATTTTTCTGAAAAAAAATAACCTCGACATCACTTCCTCTTCTTCTCTTCTTTACGAGGCCGCGTCAGTTAAAAAAAAAACAGAGGGTTTATGGAAGAAGTTTGCCGCTTTTAGGGCTTTTGCAGGACAGTCTTCAATTTCTAAACTCCCCTCCCCTCCCCCCTCTCTCTCGATCGATTTTATCTTCCTTATATCATCAAACTCTGAAAATGATTAGAGGCGGTAGAAGCTACGTGTTGTCACCACCAGCCTTCTCCAACGACGCCAAACGACTCCTCGTTTGCACTGCCAACTCCGTCACCATCTTCAGCACCGCCACCGGCTTACCGGTTACCTACTTCCTCTGTTTTTTTTTTAATTTTTTCAATTAGTCACTTTTTTCGATTAATTGACTGTCATAGTTTCCCCCTTTTGTTTTGTAGGTATTGTCGCTTGACGGCCATACGGCGCTTGTTACGGCGGTGATAGTAGTGCCGGCGTCAACTCCAGCAAGTAAGATACTATGCTATTGTTGGACGGCGTCACTTGACGGAACTATTCGTTATTGGGATTTTTCAGTGCCAGAGTTAATTAAGATAATTAATGTTAATTTGCCGATTATCTCCATGGTAACTATAGCCAATTTTATGATGATTTTGTTAATAAAAATAAATTTATTTTTAAACGTGCAATGATTATTGTTTATATTTTTAACAATCTTCAGGTCATTCCATCTTTATTAAGTCAGACAGCTGAGACCAATGACAAATCTCCTAAAACTTTTGCTTATTTGTCTGTCGAAAACACCAAAGAACCAGAAAAGGAGTCTGGCAAGGCCTTGCGTGGTCAAATTAAAAAGTGTAACTTAACAAATTCTCGTATGGCTGGTGGAATGACATTGTCAGAGGTAAAAGAATTTCAATTTGTATTTGTTATTAATACTTTTTGTGTAGTCACGTCATGATTTGAAATAAGTAGTTAGTTTAGCCCTTATGGTTAATTTTAGTGACAATCAATTGAAATCTTAAAGAAATGGAGAGTTGTATTATATTGTGGTTACCTTTAATACAGACGAAGCAACCAGAGATTATAACTGTTAGCTCCTCGGGAAAATATTTTGGTATCCAATTTAAGCGCAAGCTTCGAATATGGAAAGTTCCGACTGCAGAGTCTGAACGTGCTGTGGTTAAGAAGATCACGCTGCATCATACAAAGAATATGAATGTTCTTGCATTCCACCCGACTCAGAGAATTGTTGCTGCAGGGGATGTGACGGGAAGAATTTTGATTTGGAGGGGATTTGGGGATAGAACATTTGCTGATGGTGATGGATTAGTGAGTAGAAAGTTGACGAATAACGAGGAAGAAAGACCTGGAGTGAGGGGCGATGATGACGCTGATTCATGCACCACATGGCATTGGCATTCTGCTGAAGTAAATGTTCTGTTTTTCTCTTCTGATGGAGCTTATTTGTATTCAGGTAAAGAAGCTGTAATATGAATGGATGCTTTGATTTGTTAGTTTATGCTTCCATGTGGCCTGACACTAGATTAGACTTAAATGAGAAAAATGGGAAGACCACCTATCACATGCTTTTGGAGTTGGTTAAAGTAACTTCAGATATATGAATAAACCAGGGTGATTGGATATGTTTTTGAGATAATTATATGGTCCTTGAATTAGTGGCATGTCTTATTTTATTAAATGCTTTTGCAGATTGGAAACTTATCTCCCAATAAATGTATTCCGATCATGCAATTCATTTATCAAATAAAATGTCCTGGCTTTTAGCAATTACTTCAAAGGTGTTTAAGATCCAAACTTACCACTCACATCAGTTGACAATTGGCTCAGAATATCTTTTTATCGTCATGGTGTTTTCCTGAAGACTGCTGCTCTATTCACGTGCAGAGTTGTTCTGTTCATGACACATGCTTTTGTTTACATTTAGGTGGAAAGGAAGGAGTTCTTGTGGTTTGGCAACTAGACACAGGAAGGAAGAAATTTTTACCACGAATTGGATCTCCACTCTTATGGTTTACAGATTCTCCAGATCCTTCACTTTCCTCTGTAAGTGGAATATATTTCCCGGAAAATTTAATTCTAATTTAGAAAGTGAATATGTCTTTACCAATTTTACTAAAGCAAGTATCTTTAGATATCTTGTGCAGATAATCAAATTCATCTACTCAAAATGCCTTCGATGGAAATTCTGAAGTCCATCTCAGGGATCAAGGTTAGTTTTCATCAATATATTTGCATTTTGTGAACCTTGTAAGATTATCTATTTCTGCTTGGCCATTTAATTGTTTGATTGATAAATTCAGCTGATTGAAATGATAATTCAATGAGTAGGAAATTTTATATTCTTCTACAAGCCAGATAATCTTTCCATGATATTTCAACTGGTTCAAAATGATAATCCAATTAGTTACAAACTAGTTGGAATTGACCCTGTTGATCCTTTTCTTTGTAATGTTCTATTTAGGCCAAATTTTCACCTCCATAATGTTCTGTCTTGACCAAAATGTCTATGACATGTTATATTATATCATTTACCACTTCATTCAACATCATATCATCATTTCCATCCACTTCTTCTGTTTATTGCTCATACTACTTTAATTCTGTTCCCTTCACCAGTGCATCTATGTCTATATTGACTTTTGAACAGGTGTCACCTTCATTTCGTTTTGGATTCACTCTTTCAAAAACTTGTTGTATATTGTGTTTGTATGAGTCCATCTTAATTGTTATGCCAGCCATGCTTGGTTGGGACTTCTTCACTATTCTGCTCTTCCCATCACCAAGGAATGGCCAGTGTATTCATGAATTTATGGAAGTGAGAAGAGCATAGCGAGATACAGAGAGAGTCCAGTGGGGATTTTCAATTTCTTAAGCATATTGTGAAGGTTGAATCCCTCTAAGCAGAGAGCCATGCGTAGCAATAAAAAATTCTAAACACCAGGAAAATTACACAATACTAACCTTAAACTATATGGTGAGTGTTAGCAAGTCAGGTACCATTTTTTTATTAGGAAATCAAACTTAAATGCTGTGAAAGCCACCTTCTTTGAGTCTTGTACTCAATCATTGCAGCTGGTGCATCACTTGAGGGGTGTTCATAATGAAATCCTTGGTTAACATGTTTAGCCTTCAAGTTTTAGAACTGCCTTGCTTAGTTGTGAGTCTTAAAAAAAATGTTACTGTCAGGTGTAAATCACTCCATCTCATGTCCTGAGCTGTAAAGATTTGCGTGCAGCACCGTGACAATTCATTGGCATGTTTGCTTGTGGGGAATATTCCCATCTAATTTTTATTGGCCTGGTATCTATGACTTGGGTTTGCATTGAGTCAGACTTTAACAGCTTCATCAAATTTTTGTTTCAACCTTCCTGGTTTAGCTTTTTGCAGGTTTGTCTGGATAGTATGGCCTACTGTTCATATACCTTCATATTTTCCAGGACTGATTCTTAAGTGAACAAAGTACTCTTGAATACTACTTTAATGCTGTTTTATATGGAAACCAGTTCTCATCTGTTGAAACAATGGTATCATATTTTTCAGCTTCCTTGCTCATTTCCAGAGATGTGCAATGGCTTACAAAGTGGGATTGCCTTTGACTGTAATGCGGGATTAGTTGCTTTGCGTACAGAAAACTATTGCATCCAATTATACAGCCTATTTGATGACCGAGGAATTTCTGAGGTAATTAGTTTTCTTTTAGATGAAAAGAATGTATTACTTGGAGTAAGTGAATGTCCAAGATGAATTTGAGCTTTGAAGAACAAGAATGATTTTCTTTCGATGTTGATTTATTCTTTACTAGTTTAGTAAGCCTATTTGAGTTTCATTTAGCTTATGGTCTTGTTTTCTCAGTCATTTCACCTGATAGGTTGTTTTCACTACCAGTGGTTGCAGCTTTGTATTCTATGCTTAAGTAAATGAGGGACCATTGTGTTTCCCTAGGAAATGTTTTTCAATTTACTGTGTAAGAATGTTGATTGCATTCATTATTAGACTTACAGAGTAGTTCTTTTTTCTTTTTTGGTTTCTTCCTGTGGGTGGGGTTTTGGTGGAGGCGGTTTGTTCAGTGCTGGATTTTTCTTGTAACTGGTTTTGTATTCAAGCAATGTAACCACTTCATCTTTGCCTTTTATTTTGTAAATCAATCCAATTTTACAACATCTGTCTGCTTGATAAGATTTGAAATTTTCAATTTGGCAATATCGGGCCTTCTGGGTATGTTATTTCACATAGTGCGCTAGACCATTTTGATGCGCACCTTCTGTGCTTTAGGTACTGGGGTATAAATATTTCATTAGAAACTTATTGACTATAAAATGCATCAAAGTGAAATTTGAATTTCTATTCCCCTCAGGTTGTAGTTTGTGAGAGAAACCATCAACCAGGCGATGAAGTCACGGTAATCAAGTTGCTTTTTTGTAATTTTTCCTGTTCAACTACATTGCTGATTATCTGTATTTTTACCATCTTTTTTTCACTAATTTGATTCTGTTACATTTACTAGTAATTGCTGAATCTTTGAATATGTTGGTTACAGGTAGTAGTGACATTAGCTGTTCTCTCCTTAGATGGCTCAATGATGAGCACTGCTGAAGTGAAGCTTCCTGAGGAGGGTTTGGGAGGATTAGTTTGTCTTAAGTTTTGGGCACTGGGATCACAAAACAAGGAGTTCAGTTTGTCTACCATTGTTTATGAGCCCCACAGGTTTGACCCTTGACTTAATTTGTTCGGACTAATGAAAATGAGATATAAGCAATTTTTGGGTAGTGCCACTCATTCTGACCCTTGTGTCACTGATTTGTTTTCAATTTTTATGAATTGGGATCAAAGAGAGAGGGAAGTCCATTGTAAGCATCACATGTAAAGTTCATACTGTCTAGTGAGCTATGTTCCTGGGCTCATTATTTGTTTATTTAGCATCTCTCAATGTGCATGCTTTTGCATGTTTTCATTGAATTGGAATGTGCGGATATAAATATGCTTCCTTTAAGAACAGGATTGGGGATCATGGTATTCCTTGTTTTATAGGGATGCAGGCATTTCAGCTATTGCTTTTCATCCTACCCGCCCTATGGCTGTCAGTTCTTCTTATGGTGGGGACTTCAAGGTAAAAGTGGAACAGAAAAACATTTAATTTTTAGTACTCTGTTTCTCTTGACTTCACATAACCTTTTGGATGCTTCAGGTTTGGGTTTGCAACAATGGGATTCAGGAGATGGATAAACCGCTCCCAAATTCTGGATGGACTTGCCATGCTGTTGGCTCATATAAGTATGATCCTGGTTTAGTGATACTATAATTCTTGCTGGATTCAATTTGTGGGATTTTAAAGAAATATTTTGCTGGTGAAAATGGAAGAAATGTAAAAAACTTCATAACATTTAGTCCTAAATATTTCAATTGTCTTTTCTATGTCTCATCTTTGTTCACTTTAATCTAAATTTTCAACACCAAAAGTGATACCTAAATTTCCCTCTTTCTTCTTCCCCTTCTAAATAATAGAACTTTGTTCATTGGATACGTGTACTTGTGTTGAAACTTAAAGCTTATGGAATCTGGTGCTTGGTAATATGCTGGTAATTTAAACTCTCAAATTTGTGGTCATTTAGATAATTTATAATTCTACTTGCAGAAAAAAACCAATGACAGCTGCCACATTTTCTTCCGATGGTTCTGTTCTTGCTGTTGCAGCTGAAACTGTTATCACACTGTGGGATGCAGACAAGAATATTCTAGTGGCTGTGATTGGGGAGACTCTGATGGTGATTTTTTGAGATCCTGGCTTACATTCTCTCTAGTACACACACGCGCGCGCCCACACACACACACACACACACACACACACACACACACCAAGACTATGGTAATAACGGATATTGCTGGCCACCAAACCTTTGTTCTTGATCCAGAACGTAACCCTCGTTTCCTCTTAAGTTTATGTTGTGGTGCTTATCTATGCGAAGGATAAAACTGTGGGGCTGTGCAGGATTAGGTCCTTTGTTTTAATGGTTCTGTTCCCTTTTGGTGTTTTTGACACTTTAGGGTCCAGTTATGACTTTGTCATTGATTTGCTTAAAGTAACAAATAATGAACATGCCGATGCTGTTCAAGGTTGCTCTATGGAAATAAATTTGGAGCAAGAGAGCTTTGTTGCTTGTGTTCAACTGCTTAGCAATGTTTAATAGCTGAAATATTAATTAGTAGCCCAGTGGAAGCAAACAAAGCAAAAAGAGGCTGTAAGAACAAATGCTTTGGTCAGGGAATCTTTAGGTTACATGATGTATCTTTTTAGCATGGCTTCTGCATTCATGAATCTCTCCTCTCTTGTTGTGGTTCTATTTTTAATTATTTTTCCTGGAACTTCTTACAGCCTGTTGTGAACCTCGCATTTGCTGGAAAGTCAGAGTATCTTGTTTCTGCGTCTTGGGGTTCAAAACCACAGCTATCCATTTGGAGTATGTCAAAGCTGTCTGTATCTTGGTCATACATGCTTCATGTGGAAGGTGAAAAGTCATCTCTTCTCTTGAACAGATTTTTGGGCTTTGCTTGTTTGTGAATTTCCTGGAATCTTGCTCATCTTGTGATTGACATGCAGAAATTCTGCCTTTTTTAGGGAAAAATAAATAAAATTGGAGTTTAGTTTTGTCCTGATATGATTTCTCTCCTTTCCTTTTCTTTATGATGTTTTTAAATGTCAATGAGATCCTTCAAGTTATTGTATTATATGGTTTCATGGAAAGATGAAATGGCTGACCTTTAATGTTGAGAAAGCTCAGTTGGCTTTTGAAGTTTGAGGATTGATATATGCAGAAAACTGAGTGTAAAGTTCTGATATTTACTGGAAATAACTTAGGAATGCATTTATGCCTTGCAACTTTGAGTATGAACAAAATTAACATAATCAACTGGATACGGGTATGACTCTCTGATCTGACCACTGGATGAAAAGTATCATAATCCATCTTTTGTATTTTAGTCAGGGGTATTGCTAACCATGCTTGACTTTAAATAAAACATAAACAGGCTGACCTGTCTATTTTAAGAGGGAAGTTCTGTATGATTGAACTTAGCTCAATAGTTATGATCCTCAGCTGCACCATCAATAATGTAAAATGAAATTTAAGATTTTACCTTAAAAGCTACCCTTTCATTTCAGAACATGGAATATTCTGATGTGTAGCATGGTTCATTTCTTAAAAAAAATATTGTAAAAATCATGCATGTAGCGCATCCTGATGAGGAAATGTTTTATGCATTTGTTTCTCCCGTGTTGGAGGTCCACAAAATTTGTTGCATGCTGATTTGTTGCTTGTTTTTTATGTCCGAATAAGTATATTCAAACCTTTTTTTTTATTTGAAGAACCATGATATGAAAATTCAAGGCTAAAATAACTGATCTAGTGGCGTTTCTTGCTTTGGCTTTTGGTTACGATACAGTCTCCACAGCTTCAAACAGGCCATAATCGTTTTTCTTTAAATGATGCCTGAATTGCTCAAATATGATGTCTGCTTCTTCTTAACATTCATGCTTCAAACTGCTAAACTGTTGCCAACGAGTATTTTGAAACCATTTCTTTTTGAGGAACCATGATGTGAAAACTAAAGGCTACAATAATTGATTCTTGCTGTGTTTCTCTTTGGTTAGTGCTAGGATATACAGTTACCACAGCTTCAAACAAGCCCACAAGTGTTGTTTTCAATGTTGCTGCAATGCTAAAAAGCAATGCCTGCTTCCTGGAACTCTTTCATCTGTGCTTTTCATTGCATAAATCTTTAAAATTGCAATGCCCCAGCCTGCCAAATTTTATTTTTGCCTGTGCTATCAGCTACTGTCATTATAATTATTATTTCTTGTAGTGTCTGTTATTGTTTTCTTGAGTAATTCAAATGAATTTTGTTCCTTGTTTGCAACTGTTAATAAAGCGATGAAACATTTTGTCATAATCATGTGTTTGTTAACATGTTGTATGTCTTGTGCAGCTATTGCTAGCGCAGCAGACATGTCATTCTTTGCTGCTCTTGCACTTCTTCCTGAATCATCTAAATGGAATGAAACATCATTAAAAGGAAGAGATGGTGTAATCTTATTATTCAATGCATCTGATCCTGTTCCTATTTTTACCTGGTCAGTGCAAAAGGTAAAGATAAGATCTGTCCCAGTCCTAGCCATGTGTGTGGCTCAATATAATTGACCTATCATCTCAACAGGGTATCGGTCTCTGTCCCTACCATAAATGTGTGGCTGACTCCAACTAACTAGTGCCTTCATAGTACCTTTACATTAAGGCAGTATATTTGAAACCAATACTCATGACCTTATTAGACTTGTGTTTATTGTTAATGTTTGTTGTGAAAAAAATTTCTTGGTAGGATAATCTATTGATTTGTTTTATTAAAACCCTTTCAGTAAATTTGCTTAATCTGTTTCAAAATGTGAGGTTTTCTTATCAAGTCTTCCACAAAATCATTTGTATAGCCACAATTTCTGTCTATAAAATTATTACAAGATATTCTTATAGCAATGAAGTTAGGACTTTTAGTATCTTGTGTTTTTTATTAGTTATATAGTAAAATCTAGTTACATGTGTATTGTGGTGTCCCTGAAAAATGTGATGGTATGCATTTTCCAAGAGTATTAAAACAGTTCTTCTGATGGAAAATGATATTGGTGCTGTAATTATCCTCAAATGCTTGTGGGATGATCATAAAATTTAAATGGAAAAGCCATGTATGGAACCAGGTAATGTAGCTTTTGCTCACCACATATCTAGAGTCCTGTTATTTAACTGAAGCTTTGATGATAGCTAGAGAAATAAATATTGTAGCGATTCCCTTATGAATCTAGCAGAAAATGCGTAGTGTGGTTTAATACTCAACAATATCAAAATTCTGAAGTTGCAACAGCAGTTCTTCCCATCTTGTGCCCTTGAAGTTTCAAGTACTTTGAAATAGTAAATAAAGAACAAAGAAAAGAAAGAAGTTGCTATGTATTTATTTTTTGGACTCAATAAAATGAAATAATACCTGAAGTTTTTGTATCTTCTGGGTGCACTTGACCAGAATGGTTTGGTATTCTGATTCTTCTTTTTGGTACAGGCCAAGGGAGGGGCTCTTGCCTTTATTCAAGCAAATCAGTTTGCTATAGATGAAAATGAACTAGATGGGAAACCACATCAGTCATTGCTTGCATATATAAATGGTGATCATGAGTATTTACTATTTGACCCGCAAGGTAAAGAAGCAAAGGAACATAGCACAATTCGGCAAGAGGGTCTCGGTGACCTTGAAGAAGCAGGTGGGTTCCCTTAATACGATCATCCATTATTTTTCTTTTAATTAATTAAAGTGGCACATGCCGGTACATTAAAATTACATTTTTATCACAAAAGAATCTCATTTTAAAAAAATAAAGTTAAATCACTTTGCCATAGAACTTTACATTTAATTTTCTTTTTGGTTAATTCAATTATTTTTGAGTGATAATTTTTATATCCCATAACCAACCCAACTTTATTTGTTTGGAATTGAGGCTTAGTTGTTGTAGAGTTGCTGACAATATTGAAAAGTTCAAACATATTAGGAAAACTAAAAGGTTCTTAGGTAAATCAAAAGTTTAAAAAATTCATGCTTTTGCTTATTGTCAAGGCATATGTTTGTCCATATTCATTTAGTTTCTGGTAGATAAGTTTCTGGTTATAATTTATAAGGAAACTATGGCATTTCTTCTTCTCATTATTATTTTGCCCTTTCTTTGTAACAACAGCCCACTTTTTAATCTATAGCTCCTGTTCTTCTCATTATTATTTAACCCTTCTTGACAGCTTTCAATCTTTTTGATCTATTTATCGTAACATTCATGCGTGCGTTTTGCTCCTACTAAATTTTACCGAGCAATACAAATTAAACTGCATCCATCTTTTTTTATGCAGGGAAATTTGGGTATGCGTCTATCTATGGGGAGCTCCCACAGTTTGACCCAAAGAGGAAACAGGCGTCATGGGTCCCATCTGCATCATTGGAGAGGCCTTGGGAGACCGTATTTAGTGGATCATCACATAATCTTCCACCCCTAACTAAATTATGTTCAGTATTTTTGGAGTCTTTGTTGGAAAAGAGGACTGTCAATGTTGATTGACATCCAGTGAAGATGTTGGGTCCGCGTGCTGTTCATGCATGAATCTGATTGATGATTGTAGACGGTTGAAGAGGAGCAGTCCTGTTTCTTGTCCATGCAAAAAGACAGGGAAGCTTTGAAGTTGTGCTGGCATTATGTGGAGGATCCCTGTGAAAAATGGTTGAATTGAATGCTTCATACCACTTCAGCATTGATGAAATGTTACTGCTTCAGATGGAGAGGCTGGTATTTGGCTTCGGAAATTTTGGTAGGAATCATGTGTGAACGTTTTCATATTATTAAGGTAATATTTTGTGGCCTCAATAGGGAAAAGGTTAATTAGCAGACAGTTATTTCTCTCAATCTCCCGTTTTCATGGTTGCTCGTGTAGAAGAGGTGTTCTTACATGCAGAGAGTTAGGCTTAGATGACGTTGAACATTTCTTTGGTAGAAAAAAAATGGCCATATTGATGATGCTTGTATGAACTGCAATTTTACGAAACAAGATTATTAGGATTATGTGTTTTGAACTTTGCATGATTGACCTTAACATCTAACAATATTCACAAAAAGCTTTTAGGTTAAGAAGCATCAGAAAAAGGAAATAGTCGACCTACCGCTCAAAGAATTGTGAACTTTTTGGTGCAAGTACATGGCAACAGTGACAACACTATTGTTAGGGCTATTGAAGTATTATGATTAATTATTGTATTATTATAATAGGATTCATTATATAAAGCCTATTGGGGTTGGTTGT
>Ga0307515_10020744_pt1 | contig 11697 bp, 5 predicted proteins | sample 17_EM_MG_FD_194513 | JGI IMG/M metagenome (GOLD analysis project Ga0307515, IMG submission 194513) | Populus trichocarpa ectomycorrhiza microbial communities from riparian zone in the Pacific Northwest, United States - 17_EM | ecosystem: Host-associated > Plants > Roots > Unclassified | place... | reverse complement strand
TGGCAAACAGCAGGATGCCCGCATAGAGCCAGTGCTTGGGGATCGTCAGCAGACGAACCCAAAGGCCGATCATCGGCAGGTTCAGCACCAGCAGCATCGCGTTGGCGATGAGCAGACTGGCGATCAGACCCCAGACGAGCTGCGGATTGGTGGCGAAAAGCAATGGCCCCGGCTGCAATCCGTATTGCTGGAAGCCGGCAAGCATAATCGCCGCCGTGGCGGACGTCGGCAGGCCGAGCGTCAGCAGCGGCACCAGCGTGCCGGCAGCCGAAGCATTGTTGGCGGCCTCGGGACCGGCAACGCCTTCGATCGCACCGTGACCGAATTCCTCGGGGTTCTTCGACAGCCGCTTTTCGGCGGCATAGGAAAGGAACGTGCCGATTTCCGCGCCGCCCGCCGGCATGGCGCCGATCGGAAAGCCGATGAGCGTGCCGCGCAGCCACGGTTTCCATGAACGCGCCCAATCCTCGGCAGTCATCCATAGCGAACCCCTGACGGCTTCCACCTTGTCCTCGCCGCGTTTGCCTTGGGCGGCGATATAAAGCGTCTCGCCGATTGCGAACATGGCGACAGCAAGCGTCGTCACCTCGATACCGTCGAGCAAGTCGGGGATGCCGAAGGAAAGCCGTGCCTGGCCCGTCTGCTGGTCGATGCCGACCATGGCGAGCGCAAAGCCGATGAAGAGCGAGGTGAGGCCACGCAGCGCCGAATCCCCGAACGCCGAGGAGACGGTCACGAAGGCGAGCACCATCAGCGCGAAATATTCACGCGGTCCGAAAATCAGCGCGAGCTTGACGATATAGGGCGCAATGAAAGCCAGCCCGAGCGTCGCAATCAGGCCCGCCACGAAGGAGCCGATGGCCGCCGTCGCCAGCGCAGGTCCACCGCGACCCGCACGCGCCATCTTGTTGCCTTCGAGCGCAGTGACGATCGAGGCGCTTTCACCCGGCGTATTGAGCAGGATCGAGGTGGTGGAACCGCCATACATGCCGCCGTAATAGATGCCGGCGAACATGATGAGCGAGCCGCCCGGATCGAGCTTGTAGGTTGCGGGCAGCAGCAGCGCCACGGTCAGCGCCGGGCCGATGCCCGGCAGCACGCCGACGGCAGTGCCGAGGGTAACGCCAACGAGGGCGTAGAGCAGGTTGATCGGTTGCGCCGCAACCAGAATGCCCTGCCAGAGGAATTCGAAAGTGTTCATGTCTTCGTCCCAAGCGGAGGTTCCTGCGGGGGAACAGACCGTCCGCGCAAAAAGCAAAGGAGCCGAAAGCGCCCGACCCGTTGAGGGCGCTATCAGAAGAACAGGTGTTCGAGCGGACCGGCCGGCAGCGTCAGCTGCAGGAGCTGCGAGAAAATCGCCCAGACCACGAAGCTCAGCACGATGCCGATGGGCAACGAGATCCAGATCTGGCGCTTTCCGAAGCCGCGCGCGGTCAGCGCAAAGAGCACGCCGGTGGCGATCGAGAAGCCCGCGGTGCGCAATAGCAGCATCTGCCCGGCAAGACCCGCGACAATCCAGATGACGGGCGCGACTTCCTGTTGCTCACGCTCGGGAAAATCGCCGCGCCAGGCCTCGAAAGCTGTCCAGATACCAAGACAGAAGAGGCCGAATGCCACGACTTTCGGCACAGTCGAGGGGCCGATCCGATCATACTGAGCGATCGTCTTCAGATGCGACGCGTCCCAGAACACCACGGCTGCGACGGCGAGAAGGAAAACGGCAATAATCAGCGCCGCCCAATCAGGGCGGCGCTTCGTTGCCGATGATGTATCGGCTTCACTCATTGAACGAGACCGATATCTTTGAGAATGCCTTCAGTGGCGGAGACATCCTTCTCGAGCTGCGCCTTGAAGGCATCGCCGGACAGGTAGGTGTCGGCCCAACCCTTGGTCTTCAGGGTTTCCTGCCAGGAGGCGGAGCTATGCAGCTTCTCGAAATCGGCGGTGACGGCTGCGACCTGCTCTGCCGACAGGCCGGGCGCGGCTGCGACCATGCGCCAGTTCTGGATGGTGACGTCGGTGCCGGCTTCCTTCAGCGTCGGGGCATCGATGCCGTCGATGCGCTTGTCGCTGGATACGGCGAGAAGACGCAGCGTGCCTGACTTCACCTGCGATTCGAACTCGCTGTAGCTCGAGACGCCGGCCGTGACCTGGCCGCCGAGAATGGCGGCGAGCGCTTCACCGCCGCCGGAGAAGGCGACATAGTTGATCTTGGTCGGGTCGACGCCGGAGGCCTTGGCGATCAGGCCGACGGTGATGTGATCGGTACCACCGGCAGAACCGCCACCCCAGGAAACGGCGCCCGGATCCTTCTTCAGAGCCGCGACCAGATCGGCCATGGTCTTGATCTCGGACGAGGACGGAACGACCACGGCCTCATACTCGCCGGTCAGACGGGCGATCGGCGTGACATCCTTGAGCGTGACCGGCGACTTGTTGGTGAGGATCGCGCCGACCATGACATAGCCGCCGACGATCAGCGAATTCGGATTGCCGGCAGCCTGGCTGCTGAACTGCGCAAGGCCGATGGTGCCGCCGGCGCCGGGGACGTTCTGGACCTGCACGCTGCCGGAGATCTTCTCCTGCTGCAGCACGGTCTGCAGCGAGCGGGCCGTCTGGTCCCAGCCGCCGCCGGGCGCAGCCGGCGCGATGATGGTGTAATCGGCCGCATAGGCCGGCAGCGCGATAGCCGCTGCAATCATGGTTGCGATGAAAGTATGCTTCACGATGTGTCCTCCGTGGCGGCTGAGCGGACCGCCTGTTGTTCTCTGGGAATCGGGAGGGATGGCCTGCCGGCGGACGCAATTGTCCTGACTGACGAGCGGAACACCTCCCAAGGCTTCAGCTCTCCGCCTCCACGGAGAAGAAGTAGCCAAAGCGACCACAACAACCTGTCATTTAGCTGACATCGATGAGATATCCAGGAGAGAGGGTCACTTTTTTGCCGTAATTGGGCGAATGCCGGCCCAGATCGCGCCCCCGCCCCTGCCTTTCACTGCGTGCGCAGCACTTCGTTCCAGTGCGCGATCAGCCGCGCCCGCTTCACCTGGTCGAGATAGACCATCAGCCCGGGGCTGACGGGCACCGGCCGAAGTTGCGCGCCGAGCAGTTCCTGCAGCGTATTGGCCGTATTCTCCCCCGCCACCTCCGGGCTGACGGCCGGAATCTGCAGCTCGCGCGCCATGATCGTCTGTCCCTCCTTCGACATGAAGAAGGCAAGGTAGCGCCGCCCGAGTTCCGGCTCGGCCGCCGCCTGCGGCACCAGCCCGATCCGCGACATCACCACCGTATAGTCCTTCGGCAGCACGATGCCGACATCGGGATGCCGTGAGGCCCAATCGGCCGCATAGGAGCCGAGAATGTTGTAGCCAAGCACGAAACGCCCGTCGGCGACGCGTTCGAGGATCGCCGAACTCGTCGAATAGAGCTTGACGCCCGCCGCCCCCATCGCCCCGATCACCGACCAGATGTCGCCGAACTGCTCCTGATCGCGCGCCATGAACAGAAAGCCGACGCCGGAGCGCTCGATATCGTAGGTGCCGATCCGCCCATAGACCGCATTGCCCTTGCGCTTCAGGTAATCGACGAATTCCGCCCGCGAACTCGGCACCGGCTCATGCGCAAAGCTCGGTTTGTGATAGACGAACACCGCCGGCTCGAAGGTCAGCGCATAGGCCGTGTTGCGCCAGTTCGCCCATTTCGGCCAGGCCGCACTCATCGGCAGGTTGCTGACCTGTGCATATCCGTCGTTGGAAAGCTTCACCTGCAGGTCCATCGCCGAGGAGAAGGCGAAATCCGCCGTCTTCTGACCGGCATCCGTTTCCCTGACGATCCGGTCGTAGATATCGCCGGTCAGCATGTCCTCGTATTTGACCGCGACATCGGGATTTGCCTCCTGGAAACCCCGGATCATCGGCTGCGCCAACGGTTCGTCGAGCGAGGAGTAGACCGTCAGCACCGGCGCATCGGCACTGCCCGATTTTGCCGGATAGAAGGCCTGATCCGCCAAGGCAAACCCCGGCCAGAACGCCAGCAGCAAGATGAAAGCTCTCCTCATGGCGCAACAATGCCTGAGCACGCAGGGAGGAGCAAGGGCGCGGCCGAGGCGGCACGCTTTGCATGACGGGATCAGAGTTCGCGCTCGAAGAAGAGCAGGATCTGTTCGAGCCCCGGTGAGACCGGATAGTAAGCATTCCGCTCCCGGAAGCCGAGGCGCCGATAGAGCCCCTGCGCTGCCGTCTGAAAAATACCGGTGTCAAGCCGCATCGAGTGATAACCGTCAGCTCTCGCACGGGCGATCGATGCCTCGCAGAGCGCGACGGCAACACCATGACCGCGAGCGGCGGCCGAGACGAAAAGCCTTTTCATCTCAGCAATGTCAGGCGCCTGCTCGTGATGCATGACGCAGCCGACAGGCTCTCCGTCGAGCCGCGCCAGGAAGATCGCGCCCTTCGGCCTTTCGTGAATCTGGGGCAGGTCGGCGAGCAGCGCCTCGAATTTTTGCGGATTGTAGTAGAGATCGATCACCGGCCGATGCTCTGGATAATTGTCATAGAGCCACTGCCGAAACGATCGGCAGAGATCCCGCACCGCGGCGCTCTCCGCCGGGCTCTCTACGAGTTCGACCGTCAGCTCCCCCATCCGTCAAACCTCCCGCTCCCCCGCCGCTTCTATCATGATCGGGCTGCGTTGGCGACGACCCACTCCATCAGCGCATTCTGCGCATGCAGCAGAAAGGCCTTGGCGGCGCGACTTTGGCAGAGCGGATGCACCATCGCCTCGGCCGTCACCTCCTGGCCGCGTGTCACCGGCGGACACGGCAATCCATGCTATCGCCGTCGAAATCCCGACCCCGAACCGCGCCGTCGTTGACCGGGCAGACATCCCGGCTGCTGAAGCCGCCAGAACACGGCTGCGAAGATCATCGCTCATGCTCGTGCCATCATCTCTCTCCGACACATTAAAGTGGGAGGGATGGAGCCATCGAAAAGCGAACCCTCAATCCGATTCATTGTTCAAAGGAGGTGCTCCAGGTTTTAGAACAACGGTCATGGAAACCTGTGATTAAAAAATAACGAGTATCCAAGTGAGCAGGTTGGTCCCTCGCTGTGGAGCAAAAGGGAAGCTATGGACGTGGCAATGCCGGCAAATCACCTTGAGCTTCTGCCGCTCGAGTATCACCAAAATCTCGTCAATTATTTACGTGAGAAAGAACCTCACGTCTGGAACTGGGCGACTTCAGCCGATGTTCGCCAGCAACAATCCAACGAAATTCGTGAAGAGATGTTGCGCCAGACTTATAGGCTGGAGCCTGAGGGCCATCCAACCGTATTCGCAGCCTGCGCGACCGCGATGCAGAAGCTGGAAATCAATGCCCCGGTGACGATCTACCAGGCGGCGGATGGGACCATGAATGCCTCGCTTTGCTTCATCGCTGGCGAGGTTCATCTCGTTTTTTCCGGGCCAACCCTTGAACGGCTGGGCGAGGCCGAGTTGCTGGCGCTGATGGGCCATGAACTGGCGCATTACAAGCTGTGGTCTTGCGACGACGGCGCCTATTTCAATGCCAGCCGAATTCTCGATCTGGCTCTTTCTTTCCCTGGCGCAAAGCCGTCCCATCACGAAACCGCAAGACTGCTCAGCCTCCATACGGAGCTTTATGCGGACCGCGGTGCCGCTCTTGTCGCAGGGGACCTGGAACCCGCGGTTTCTATGTTGGTCAAGGTGATGACAGGCCTTGGCGCGGTCGATGCCGCCGCTTACCTGCGCCAAGCCAACGAACTGGAAACTAGCAACGTGAAGTCGATGGGCCGTTCGCATCCCGAGAGCTTCCTTCGCGCGCGAGCCCTTCAACTGTGGTGGCAGGGCTCCCCCGATCTCGACGGCTGGATCGACCGGCGCCTGCTCGGCCCGCTATCAATCGAAGCACTCGACCTTTCACGGCAGGAGGAACTGACGCAGCTTACGCGTAGCTTCCTCGCCCGTTTCGTCGGCCAGATCGAAGGACCAAGCGAGGAAGTGCTGACGCAAGTTAGACAATATTTTCCCGACTTCATCCTTGACGAAACGCCCCTCGATCTCGAACGGATTTCTGTCGAAAAGATCGACGATGCGACGCGTGACTATTTCATTGCGCTCATGTTTGATTGCGCACTGTCCGATCCGGACGCATCCGATCAGCTGATGACCTTGACCGCCAAAACCGCCGAAACTATCGGCGCATCTGACCAGCTCAAGGCTGCGCTCAAACGCGATCTCAAGTGGACCAAAAAAGCGATCGACAATCTATTTTCTCGTGCGGCAAAGGCAGCCTAAGTCATGACTGATGTTCGGACTGTCCAGCCGACAGCACTCCGCAGCCTTGGCGAAACCCTTGGAACGCTGACTCAAGTTCCGCCTCCTGAAGACGTGATCCACATCATGTCGGACCTGATGAGGGAGATAGCGGCCCTTCACGAACAAGGCCGGGTGGCGGACCTTGCCTTGATGTCGGTGCGCGAGACCGATGACGGTCGTCTCGAACTTGTGAACAAGCAGGGCATCAGTCCATCCGCCAACCCCGAGGTGATCGAGCGTGTCCAGCCGAGGGCCTTGACCGCCTTGAAAGTCGTCGGCGAATATCGGGTAACCACCGACGAGGAACACGGCACCAAGATCGAAGATCTGCGCGCTGAAGCAACCGATTCCCCGGCGATCACCAAGCCGGTTTATCTGCCGGATTTACGCTCCTGGGAGATCGAACTCGGTCATCACGACGAGATCACCGATATCTTTGTAATCGGCATGATCATGGCTTGCTTCGTTTGCAACCTTGATCCTCGCGACCCGGTCGACATCGAGCGTTTTTCGATGCACCGCTCGAACCTCTTTGCAATTGCGCCGCGACTCCACCCGGTACTGGCAACGATCGTTCTCGAAGCGACAACGCTTAATCGGCATGATCGCGCCACCAACCTGCTCGAACTCGTCCACCGGCTTGAGACCTACCGCGATCAACCCGTTTCGCTCGACGTCGAGAGAGTCCTGGCCGGAGCGCATGGTGTTCCCGGTCGCCGCGCTGCCGTTCTCACCCACTTGCGCGATCGGTTGTTCGACCTTTCCAGGCGCAACAAGCTGATCCATTTCAGGCAGACCCAATCGAGCGTCAACCTGACCGAAGCCAGCATGCCGATCGTTATGCGGATCGAATCCGTGCGGGGTGATCAACTCTGCACCTGGAAGGGCAGGTTTGTTGACGATATTCTCTCTGGTCGTGCTATTCCGCTCAACCAGTGGCTCCGCTTCGAGGATCAGCCTCATCTGCCTTCCTCCTTCGATCGGCTGATCCAGGAAACTCGTCGTGACCGTGCTGAATACGGCTTCAACCACCTGCGCCTGGTGATCGCCTTCCTGCATTGGCACAATCTGAAGGAGGCGCCGAACGAGCGCATTATCTCGCCACTGCTGTGGCTTCCGGTGGAGGTCAGCAAGGCCAAGGGCGTACGCGACCAATATGTGATGCGCTGTTCGGATACTGTCGCCGAATACAATCCGGCGCTGCGTCACCTGCTGCGCCAACTCTATGCGATAGAGCTGCCAGAGGAGATTGATCTAACCAAGACCCACCTGAGCGAGGTTCATGCCGATCTCACGCGCCAGATTCATCGGAGCGAGCCAGGCGTGCGGCTCGATCTGCAGGAACGCCCCCAAATTCAGCTAATCCTCCGCAAGGCAGTGCAGCGGATCGATCGGTTTAATCGCCGCCGTAACTTGAGCCGACAGCCCGTCAGCAGTCGTGCTGATTTCAGCTACGCGCGCGACGATTATCGCCCCCTCGGCCATGCGCTGTTTGAAAAGTTCGTCAAAGCTTCTCCTTTGCCACAGCGTATCGCGGCAGGTGGCTCGCTCCAGCGACGGCAGGACTACATGGTCGCCGAAACCGAAGCACTCGCTTATGCCAAAGGCCATGAAGGGCACAAATTCGCCTGGGAAGTGGATCTGACCCAAGTCACACTTGCCAACCTCAACTACAAGAAAATGTCGTTGGTACGGGATTATTCCGAGCTGATCGATCGGCCGGATGCGCTGCCAGGACTGGACCAGGTCTTTTCGATCGACCCACGTCCCTTTGTACAGGAAGCGCCACCGGCGGTACCAGTCGTTGAACAATGGAACGTGGTTCCGGCCGACGCCACCCAGGACGCGGCTGTCGCAATGGCGCGGACCGGACGAAGCTTTATCATTCAAGGGCCGCCGGGCACCGGAAAGTCGCAGACGATCACCAATTTGATCGCGGATTATGCCGGGCGCGGCAAGCGTGTGCTGTTCGTCTGCGAAAAGCGCGCAGCACTCGACGTGGTGTTCCATCGTCTCGGCCAGGCCGGACTCGATAAATTGGCCTGCATCATTCACGACTCGCAGGAAGACAAGAAAGACTTCATCGCCGATCTTAAGGAACAGTATGAACGTTGGGGCAAAGCGAATGACGGGCTGGACGCTTTCCGCAAGACCCGCGCTCGTACGGTTACCGCGCTCGTAGAGCACATCGACGCCATCGCGCAATATGACGCCGTGGTTGGTCGTGCTGGTCAGGAACCGGGCTTGCGGGACCTCGTTCGACGTGCCGCTACTTTGCCTCTGCCTCCTGGCAAGATCAGCCTGGAAGCGCGCGAGCGTCTGCCCGCGTTGAAGATCTGGGATAGGCATCGCTCCATGGCGGATCGCACCGCGCGGACCGTGCGCGACCTCTCAGGACATGCCAGCCTGGCAGCTCACCCGTTTGCGCGCATAAGCTTCCGGGCGATTGCCGATGAAACGCCCTACGCAAAAATCGCGGCGATGATCGATGTCGCCGAAGATCTGCTCGAACGTCTCGATCACTGGATTGAGGGCGGGAGCGCGGTTGCAAGCGGTTCTATCGCTCTCGACACCGCTGTCAAGGTTGCCGGCGTTGCAGAGCGCCTCGTCGTAACTGGACTTGGCCGGTCGCTCGAGTTGCTGGACCCTGCGTCGGACGCCTCGAGCCGGCTCCAGTCCGATCTTGCGGAAATCGCCCGCCTCGAAGGTCAGCGCGACACGGCGGCGAGCGAAGCCGCGAACTGGCTTGATCCGCTTTCGCCCAGCGACACGCGGACTGCGCTGGAACTGGCGAGGACCAAGGGAAAATCATGGCTGCGGCTGTTCAGCAGCGCCTGGCGTAAGCTACGCAAGACTGTTCATGCGCGCTACGATTTTTCCGCCCACGCAGTTACGCCAAGCCTCATTTCGGTGCTGGAACGACTGACGGCAGTGCACGAAGCTGAAACAGCGTTGACCGCCATTCAGGACAGTTTGGGGCAGAGGCTGCGCTCGCCCGACCTTGCCGGCCTGTTGGCACTGAGAAGTGAGCTGTTTGGACGGCAGCTCGATCAATCCGTCCGAACTCTGCTGGTGCGCGCCCGTCAATCTGGCCAACCGAACGAAATGTTGGCCGACGAGGCTCAGGCCGCCGAAACGGTGCGTAAGTTGCGTGACAGCCTCTCGGAGGTGCTGGACGGAACTGAACAACTCACCTTCGATGAGATCGCAGAGTTGCTCCGCGACATGCGCGAAGCGCTCGACGACCTGCCGGATCTGCTCACCATCTTGACCGAGATTCACCAATCCGACCCAAAGGTATCCGTCGCCTTGCGCACGCTGCCGCTCCCGCTAGGAGAGATAGAGGCGCTTGTCGTCGATGAAGCCATCCTGCGCATGGAACGGGCGAACCCCGCGATTCGCCATTTCGATGTCGAACGGCTGATCGCCATGGCGCGGCGCGCAGGAGCCGCCCGCGAACGGCTGCGAAGTCAAAATGCAGACGCGATCAAGGCTACCTTGCACCGACAGTTCCGCGACCATGTGAAGCTCTCTGAGCAATCTGTAACCCAACTCGACAAGACTGGGCGCGGATTTAAGAAGGCCTATGCGACCGGTCGCCGCGAACTGGAGCATGAAATGGGCAAAACCATGCGCCACCGCTCGATCCGCGATCTCGCCAGCAGCGATCCGGGTCAGGTGGTCAACGACCTCAAACCAATCTGGCTGATGAGCCCTCTTTCGGTATCGGATACCCTGCCGTTGAAGCCGGACCTGTTTGACGTTGTCATTTTTGATGAAGCCAGCCAGATTCCGATCGAGGAAGCGGTTCCCGCGCTGTGCCGCTCGAATCAGGTAATTGTCGTCGGCGACGAAATGCAGCTGCCGCCGACAAGCTTCTTCTCGAGCGCGCTCGACGAGGAAGACGTACAGGTGGTGACCGAAGAGGACGGCGAGAAGATCGCTGTCCTGCTCGACGCTGACAGCCTGCTCAACCAGGCTGCACGAAATCTGCCGGCGACGTTGCTCGCCTGGCACTACCGCAGCCGCTCTGAGGCGCTGATCAGTTTTTCCAACGCAGCATTTTATGATGGGCAACTCGTCACAATTCCCGACCGGATGTTGCAGGCTAAGCTGAGCACGCAAGGACCGATAAAGTCGGATGACGAAAAGCAATGGGAGGCAGGCGCCGCCCGGCTGCTGTCCGTGCCGATCTCCACGCACCGGATCGCAGACGGGCTCTACGAAAGCCGTGTCAACGCGCCGGAAGCCCGATATATTGCAGGCTTGGTGCGTGATTTGCTCCGTCGCCAGATCGGCCAAAGCATCGGTATCGTCGCCTTTTCCGAAGCCCAGCAGAGCGAGATCGAAACCGCGCTTGATAATCTTGCTGCAGAGGATCCCGAATTTTCGGCAATATTGGAACGCGAATACACTCGTGAGGATGACGGGCAGTTCAACGGGCTCTTCGTCAAGAACCTTGAAAACGTCCAAGGCGACGAACGCGACATCATCCTCATGAGCGTATGCTTTGCGCCCGGGCGCGACGGCAAAATGCTGATGAACTTTGGTCCGATCAACCAACGTGGGGGAGAAAAGCGGCTCAACGTGATCTTCAGCCGCGCCCGTCGCCATATGGCCATTGTATCGACCATTGCCGCTGATGCGATCACCAATATCCACAACGATGGTGCGCGGGCGCTCCGCAGCTTTCTGGCATTTGCCGAAGCGCAGTCGCATGGCGCTCGTGACCAGGCCCAGTCCGTATTGGCGACCCTCAACCCCCAGGCGGCTCACACCTTCGGCATGGAGCCGCCACCGGACCCCGTACGCGACGCCATCGCCTCCGCGTTGCGCGCGCGGGGCCATAAGGTCCACGAACATGTCGGCGGCGCACGCTTCCGCTGTGATCTCGGTGTGGTCAATGCCGAAGGCGACGGCTATGCACTGGCTATTCTGCTTGATCGCGATGACGACGAGGGAAGGAGCGCCGAGGAGCGTTTCGTTTTTCGCCCGAACATCCTTCGGTCGTTCGGATGGCGGGTGCTCGGCATTCCGGTCACGACATGGCTTCGTGCACGCGAGGCCATGATCGAAAGAATTGAGGTCGAATTAACGCGCTCAAGCTGGGAGCTTGCAGACGCCGATCCATTTGCTGGCGTCGTTTTGCAGCCGGAAGCCGCACAAAAGGCATACCCAATCCCTGCGGATCAATCACAGGTGAAGCTCTCCGCCGACAACGCTGTCGCCACTCAGGTGCCAGTGCTGTCTGAAGCAGTTGATGGGAAGGATGAATTTGACGGCCAAGCCGCAACGGCTCTACGCCTCACCGAATTTCGCGTCGTCGAGGGAAGGTCCAATAAATTCTGGCGCGTCGGCGTT
>Ga0307515_10020743_pt1 | contig 11698 bp, 14 predicted proteins | sample 17_EM_MG_FD_194513 | JGI IMG/M metagenome (GOLD analysis project Ga0307515, IMG submission 194513) | Populus trichocarpa ectomycorrhiza microbial communities from riparian zone in the Pacific Northwest, United States - 17_EM | ecosystem: Host-associated > Plants > Roots > Unclassified | place... | reverse complement strand
CCTGCTGTTTTTGGCCTCGATAAAAACCACACAGACAGCTTGCTGGACTTTTTAGTCATAGCTAATTAAACTGAATGATTAAAATGACACCCATTAATACTAGATTGAGATTGTTATGTGATAAATATAGTAAAATTGATTAATAAGATCTTGCAACATAAATGTTTTAGTTTGATAGTGGCAATATTGCAATCCTGATTTGTCATCGGGAGAAGCCTACCTACGTGCAGACACCTTAGGTTAAAGCTAAGCAGGCAATAACACATATCAACTTTACCATTAACCTACAAAAAAAGGAAATTTACCTTACGCCAAATAAAAATGCCAGTCACCCTTAGATTTTATACAGTGTGGCAACATCGAGAAACATCAACAATGGATGTTGTTGATCAGTTAGAAGCAGTTAATCACCAAAATGGGCTTGATATTTATCAGCCCATTTTTTTACGTTAACAATCATTTTAAGTCGCTTTTGCGCAGTATATTAACCACCAATTAACTCGGTTTCACACACAACTCTTTCACAACCTACTCTCTTTTCTCCAATTCCAAGGTGGTGTAGGATTTGGGTCTTGCCAAAGCCCCACTTTATTTTGCCTAGCTTCGGCTTCTAATTGATCATAAATAGCAGCTGTAGAATACCTTGTAAAATGCCAGGCCATCCCCTGCTTTACCATTTCTTGATTAACAATTTGCTTTTTGTTGTTAATGATTACCGCAATCAATCTTTTGTATCTATCGTAATTCTCTCCTTGTACAGTTACCATTTGTCCGAAACACAAGTCTGAAAGGGCTAGTTTGGCATTGTTACCAAAAGGCTGCTTGCCTCTTTTTTCTGGGCAATCTATATGTGCTAAACGAATTTTTACTGGCTTATTTTGAAATAAAACTTCCATCGTGTCTCCGTCTATAATTCGGGTAACTTTAGCAACGAAAGTTTGGTTTGCCAGGCTTGCCCCAACAAGGGGTTGAAAAACCTTCTCTTGACTGCAACCTAAGCTGAGTGTGAGGAATAAAAGCAGCGAAATTAATCTTCCCATTTACATATTGTTTTACCGTCTTTTTTAGCTTTTTCTAAAGTCATTTTGCTAATCTTATAACTGCAATTAATCAATCCACGGCATTTAGCGCTCAAATGATATTTTTTGGCACCAGGGCTGTCGCAAAGATATACTATAGTTGGAGTTGTGCAGGTGGCATTAGTTAAGAAGAGAATGAATAGAGAGAACGTTTTCATATTTAAGGGATAATTACTGACGGCTCAGTTATAATTATTATTTACCAAGGATAATCTTCTGTAATATAGGATCTAAGTCAGCAGGTAGATCTGCAGATTTTAGGTAAGTTTTTTTTACTCCCATTACCTTAAGCCATTCTGACCAATATTGATTAATTACTTCACCTTCATAAGGATTATTTTTAGAAGGATTGATTCCTAAGACTATTACTTCTAAATTCTGTAAGCCACTAGTTGCAGGAATAAAGCCCAACTTTTCTTTATCAATAATTTCTTTATAATTTCCTGAAGTAAGTTTTTTAGATTTAATAAATGCAGGTGTAATATAAGAAGTTTTGTTTCTATCTATAAGTTTGCTGTCTTTGTGATACATATATCCATCTGTTATAATAACGAGGATATTTCTATGATTATCTTTAATGCAATAATCCTGAACCTTGTTTTTAAAAAATCGCCAAATATCAGAGCCAATATATTTGTTATCTTTAATAGCAGATTGATAAATTTTTAATGGAACTTCAGAAAATATTTTATCTACATTTTTAATATTCTCTTTATTGGTGCTTTTATCAAAGCTTACTTTTAACTCTTGGCTCAACTTATTAATTAATGGATCTTGGGGTTCAGGGTCAAAAAATACTTGCATTTGATCATTTAATCGGATTATCTTTTTTTGTTTGATGTGATTGATAAATGCCTTTTTTACAGATTTGATGTACTCAATATCTCTTTGATAATATTGCATAGTAGGACTTGGATATTTCTTAGGATTTATTCTATCCGAAAGATCAAGCAAAAAGCTAATATTAAGGTTTTGGGATATTATTATTTGATTTTCTCGTTCATCTGCTTTTTTGAAACTTGAGCAAATCATCAGAATGGGTATTAATAGTAAAATTTTAATTTTCATAATAATTTGCTTAAACTACTGATAAATAAATAGAATTTTGTGTATCGTCCTTAGCTCCAACTCCTATGCAATGATTATCATAGACATCAATACATTCTTTTACCAAATTTTGATTCTCTGCTCTTGAAACAAATAATTTTTCACTAATAAATGTAATCCAACCTTGCACATATTCCGAAGCGTACAATACATATTCTTTAGTTGGGATAATAACAGCATCTATTATTCTTTGTAGCTCAATCACCCTTCCTTGTGATTTGGCAATAAGCTCCTTAAGACTATTCAGTTCTTTGATAACCACTTCTTTTTGCTTATCAAAATCCGAAATCCTATCTTGATGAATAAGAATATCTTTTTGCCTTCTTTGTTGCTCATGTTTTATCTTGTCTTTTTCTTTATGTTCTTTCATGATAAAATCAAATACTAACCCCCAAATCACATACACCATAAACCCAGCGAAAATAATTCCCCAAAACTGAATTTTCGTTAAAGCAATTGAAAGATTGAATGGAAGTGAGTCAAATGTTTTATTCATTTCATAGATTTTTTCTTCAATCTGATAAGCTAGAATAGCGTCAAAAATAAATGTAATCAGTACTAGTATACCGATTTTGAAATAATTCGCAATACTTTTATTCTCGCTAAACATATGAATCAAGAATCCTAGCCCTAAGAATACAAATGGAATCAATGTTACAAAAGCACCTTCTAACGTACCATCTCCCCAAGCCCTTTCAAATGCATTTGGATCTAGCACATTCATCATTAAGTTACTATTTGGATCAAATGCTTTGAAGAAAGCCGAGTACGAAGTAGAGATATAGAAGGTAAATAAGTACAAACTAATAGGTATAAGAATAATTAATCCAATCCAAAATTTGGTAGATGCTCCTTTTTTAGCATCGATATGGTATTTTTCAGGCTCCCGTGCTAAATCATTAATTTGAAATTTTAAAGATTCAACATTGTCTTTTACCGTTCTTATATTCTCTTCAATTCTAAGGATTTGTTCTTCTTTATTCTCCTTGCTCACCGTAAGTGCTTTAATTTCAGTTTCCTTATTTTTTTGTTCATTTATATATGGTTCCTTAATCTGTCTTTGTTTGTCTACAAGTTGCTTTTCTTCATTCTGAAATTTGGCATAAATTGCATTTAAGCATATTGATAATGCTTGTGAGCCACCTATATTTCTAGAACCATCTCTACATCCAGCTTCATGATAAGTTCTCTTTCTTACCTCTTCTGTTTCTTCAGTTAAAGTTTCTTTCACTTCGTCTTGCCCTGGTTGTGTTTCAATTATGGATTTTAATCGAAATAGGTTTTTAATTTGTGTAGTCATGATGCGTTAATTTTGAAGTTCATTGATAATTTCACTTTTGGTTTTACCTTGTTTCACAGACTCCAGAAAATAGTTGGCGATCTCAGTAATGTTTGTATCTACAAAACCAAAAAGTTTTATGTATTTTTCAAGTGCTGAACGCTCATTGTCATCTACTTTTTCATCTGCCCAAATCATCACTGTAAGGTCATATAGATAATCTATTTTTTCTTCAAGGAGATTAGGCAAGGTATTTTTCGAATCAATTGGGTTAAGTAGAAGTTCATCAAGATTCTTAGCGGTAACACCTCTTTCCTCTGCAAATTTATAGAGCATTTTGAGCTCTAACTTACTGAAGTTGTCATCGCAAATTGCTATTTGATAGAGCCTCAAAAAATGGGCTTTTAGTTTTTCCGGTACCTGAATAATTTCCATATAATTAGTTTTATTTTTTTATTAAGTTTTTGGATGAAATAATTCTATCTCTTGCATATATTTTCCCCTTGGATAAAACCTCTACCTTTTCTGATTTGTTCATTGGCTTGCTTTTTTTAAGAAATACTAGAAATAAAAATAGTATACCAACAAGAACATCAAGAGGCATCCAAATACTCTTTCTATATAGATAAATGGGGAATAAGGGATTGAAAAGAATAAGGATAATTGAAAAAAGCACTATCCATAAGTAATTCTTTTCCTTCAAAAAGGTATAAATAACTAGAATTGCACCTAAAGAAACTAGGATTCTTAGAAAAGTATAATAGCCTATAGGCAAATTAAGCACTGCCATAAAGCAACATATTGCACAGAAAATATAGAGTGGTTTCATTTCTGTTAATAATTCCCTACCGCCTCATGCAACTGCTCCCTAAACCCATAAATCTCATCTAAACTATTTAGCTGTTGTTTTTCTCCAGCATCTTTACCTTTATGAAAAACCTCTAAATATTTATTAATGGTATTGAAATGAAACCTACAGATGGGTTTACGGTTATTGTCATCCAATAAAACCCCAAAATAAGATTGAGTATCTCTAGGTGAGATACGGTCTGCAGTAATCTTCTCTCTTAAAATGGCTTTCACGATCTGGAAAGCTTCTAGCTCTTCATCTGTCGTTATGATCTTTGCCACCTCAATATTTTGGTCAATTGGGTTTGTTTTGCCTTCGTCTTTCTTTTCAATCTTTTCATTAATATTTAATGCAGATTTTAATCGATCACTAATGGATTCATTGATGGAAATAGCTAAGGCCTTTTTCGCATATTCCTTAAAAGCCATCATCCTACTGGCTATTAAAGGTTTGTCGAAGAATCTATTTACTAAGAGTTTAACAAGTTCGTCAGATGGGTTTTCTATTTCCTTCTCAAATTCTTTCCTTATTGCCTTAATGTATTTTAGTGCTTCAGCAGAATCAAGTATATTTTCTAGATTGTATTCGGTTTTGGTAAAGCTTTCTAAAATTTTAATGGAACTATCTTTAAGGTCTTCTATATCAATGGTTAAAAAAGGTTTCTCGTCCATGATATTTGGTTTTTCAAGATCAGCATAGAAATTGTAAACCGTTCCATTTGTTAAAACACCAAATCTTGCTTTGGAAACGTGATAGTAGCGATGCAGCTGTGAGTTGTGGGCATCTGCATTTTCTTTCCAATGTTTACATTCGAAAATCATTATAGGCTCATTATTTTTGCGAATTACATAATCTACCTTTTCTCCCTTTTTGGTGCCAATATCACAAATGTGTTCTGGAACAACCTCTGTAGGATTAAAAATGTCATAGCCTAGTATTTGTATAAAAGGCATCACAAAAGCATTTTTAGTTGCCTCTTCTGTATTGATCTGATCTTTTAAACCATTAACCCGTTGATGCAGTTGTTCTAACTTTAATTTAAGTTCCATGGTTTTAATTATAGAGTTTCATCAATAACAGGAGCATCTGGCGCATTATTTTTAACTGATTCTATCCCGTTGTCTCTACCACTAGTAGAACTGTACATTTGGCTTGTGCCAATAATTTCGCCATTGCCAGCCTTAAGATTAAAATAGTAATGGTCATTTTTAGAGACCTTTCTATCATAACGAGAATCTGTAGGTGCATTATTTTTCACAGACTCAATGCCATTTTTACAGCTTGCTTTGCTTAAATAGCCTTCGCTTGTTAAAATGACCTGACCATTAGATGCTTCCAAATTGAACTGATATTCTTCATTTTTTCTTTTGGTGATTATAAATTTTCCCATTGTTTAAATTTTATGATTTAATAAACCTTTCTGAAATCTCGTTTTCAGTTATTAATTGACCATTTGGCAATACCATACTTTTGCTTCCATCTATTGGGTCTTCAAAAATGTGAAAACCATTTCTACAGTTTTGAAATCTATACTTCATGGCTATAAGCCCCTTTTGAAGCCCTTTCTTTTCTGTAGTTTGATATACAAATCGAGAACAGCTAATTTTGAATATGCATCTTCTCCTCTTGCTTTTGGGAATAATACCCCAATAGAGTTTAATCACTAGAAGAAGCAGTATTTTCATTATTAATTTTTGCTAAAAACAATCATTTGGTAAGATGCCATATAGCCAGGTTTTCCGCCAAAACCAAAACATCCATTATCTGGTTGAACATAGGTTGAAACACTTTCTAACCTGATGTATTCCCAACCCTGTTCGGTAAACTTTTGAATAAGATTTTCTAATTGATTAGCCACAACATTTGTTGTTTCCTTTTTCTGATGTAATGTGGCCGTGAATGGCACTACTTTATATTCCATGGTTATCTTAATTTTTGTGAATAGTTTTTTCTAGCATATTTCATAATATAACTGTTTAACCCACTTCCTGACACAGCAAGAGATTTCATATTTTCAATATTGCTTGCACCTGCGCTTGCATAGGTATATTCATAAATACTACCTGATGTAAATTCTACTGAGATATAGTTGCTACCTAATTCGTAGCCAAATACTCCTGAATTTCCACTGTTGTTTTTATATCTTTCCATTACGGGTATTTTAATTGTTTAACTTCTCAAAAGTATACAGATACCAAACCTTTTTTTTACGGGCAACCGTAAACGGTAAAATCATTTTTATAATGTTCTATTTATTTAACTTTTGCCATTAAACTAGTAGTATCGCAAAAAAAAATCCTAACTCAGTTAAGTGTTAGGATAATGGAGAGTTAAAATATTTAGGAGGAAAATATTCTCAAATGTCTATCAAAGTGATTTATAGCTGAATATTTCCACTTATGTTTACCTTAATTTAAGAAAAATTAAGATTTTAGATAATTCGATGGTCTTTGCAGTAAGCAATCAATTGCTCATTACTGTGCAAGTCAAGTGCTTCTCTCATCGTTTTAAGGCGTTTTTCAATGCTGCTCAAGCCATTTGGTTTAACATTCAAGGCTACTAAATGAGCTTTCATCTCTTTCTGCTGTATTCCTTCTACCAATAGATTCAATATCGCTTTATCTAATGAATCGAAAAAGTAAACTTTCTCGTTAATTGCTTTTTTAAGATGAACAGAAATGTATTTCCTGTTTTCAAAAACAGTTTTGATGGCCAATTTAAGATCCTGTGTATCACCTCGTCCTTTTGGCACAAAAGCATCTATTTGTAATTCATCAAAAAGTTTCTGTGCTTCAAGTAATCTATTTTCACTTGAAAACACCATTACCTTTAAATTTGGCTGTATTAGTTTCACTTCTTTAATTAATGCTACGCCACCTTTTACCATCTGTTTTGGAAAATCATCAATAAATGATAGATCTGTAATCAACAATTCATAAGGTGCAGCTTCTCTTATTGCCTTCTGGATTCGGCCTAAAGCGTCATCGCAGTAATACACATGATTTCTGATGTCATGCGGTATGCCAAGATCTTCAATGGTTTTTTGCATAGAATAATTCATGCTTTCATGATCTTCAACAATTAATACTTTTTGAAACATAGTTTTAATTAATTAACAGGAAAAGAAATTAAAATTTCTAATCCCAACTTATCTGTAGTCTCAAAAGTAATTGTGCCTGAAATATTTTTAATACGGGTTTCCGTATTTCTTAAGCCATTGTTGTAAATTAATTTTTTTGGCAATCCAGTGCCATTATCATGATAACGAATTGACATAATGTGATCTTGTTCATGAAACTCTATGTTCACCTCAGTTGCTTTACTGTGTTTTTTCATATTGGTCATTAATTCTTGCAATACAATAAAGATTTCACCCTTATTATTACTAGAAACACCCGTCCAAATCTCATCTTCATTACCAGTTATTTTTACCTCTGGCGGATCGGCAACGTAGGTATAAAACATTTCAGATAGTTGCTGGCTAAATTTTTTGCCCTGCTGGCTATCGGTAATTTCATAAGAGATATCTCTGGATGTATGATAAATATGGTCTAGCTTATCAAGTAGGTTATCTTTATCTAATTCCCTTTTGTTTTCAATTTCGGAAATCACATTGTAGATTTTATTCGCCACCACATCATGTATTTTTTTTGAGGTCCTGAGTTGATTTTCCTTAATTGAATTTTTAGCTTCTAATTCAATATGTTGTTTTCGTTTTTTGTACCAAAATAGAGCGTAACTAAAAATGACAAGAAACGTTAATAAGGTACCATAAAGAACCAATTTATTTTCAGTTTTAACTTTCTCTAAAATTAAATTGTCTGATTTATTCTTTTCATATTCATATTTAAGAAGAACGAAACGATTTTCTGTTAAATTTTTGGCCGTTTCTACACTATCATCAAGCTTATTGTAGATTTTAAAGTAGTTTTTAGATTCTTTTTCTGGACTAAGTTTAATCAATTTTTGTAGTGCCTGTAGTTGGTCTTCAACCATGTTAATTTTTATTGCAACTTGATACATTTGTTTTGCAAAAATTAATGCAGAATCAGGCCTTTTTATAGCGTAATAATCTGCTAAGGCAGCATAACTTGAGTTTTGCCCAAAAAGATCATTTTCTTTCTTGCGTATCCGCAGGGCTTTTAATAAAGTTGGAGTTGCATTATAATTAGGATTTTGAAGCCACCTGGTAAAAGAGCTATTGTTTAATATCATGGCATATTCCTCTTTATTTTTAGTGGGAGAGGCTAAGATCTGATCATATATTTTTAATGCTTGTTGATATTGCTTTAACTCCTGGTATGCACTTGCTTTATTATTTAAATATAGCGTAATCGATGTAGCATCTTTAGTAAATTTAATGGCCAAATCATAAAATTTAATGGCCTTTTCGTAATTAGCCAAACGAGTGGTAGCGATACCTAAATTGTTATAATTAGAATTGATATAGGCGTACTCTTTTTCGTTATTTTCATCGAAGTGGGAAATTGCATTTAGCGAAATCTCTTGTCCCCCATAGTAATCCCCTTTATCAGTAGAAATGATAGCCATATTTACCAAACACTTTCCTACACCTAAGCTATCTCTTTGCTGCAAGAATAAGTCTTTAGCTTTATCAAAATAAAAAAAAGCACTATCTTTTTTGTTATTATCCCTTAACTCGTAGGCCTTATCATAAAATACGTTAGTAGTAGTAATTGCATCCTTAGATGGATGTTTTGTACAAGCATAAAATAAGGCTATAAAAAAAATAAGGGATGAGAAGCGTTTCAAGGTTGTTAATTTTCTTCTAAGTTAAATAAATAAACCAAACTCCTTTCGGATGCTAAAGCAAAAAAAATTGATTAACCCTTAATAATCAAAGAAATAAAAAAGAGTGATAACTCCGTTTTGGAATTACCACTCTTTTACGCTACTGTTGTTTAATTAGGTTAACGGCATATTGTTAAACGCTAATAAAATGGCATAACTATGGTTTTGGTGGAGGATTCTGTCCAGTATTACCTGTTGTACCACCACCGCCCGTACCCTCGCCACCATCACCTCCATTACCACCTTCATCTGGTGGAGTAGGTTCTCCTGGATCGCCAGGATCACCGGCATCATTAGTAGTTACTGTGGTACCATCACTGTTAGTGGTGGTATGCGATGGATAAGCTAGTGCTAAAAAAGCAGCAAGAATTAATTTAAAAAAAAGCATTTTACAAAAATTTAAGAATGATAAACTTTGTAGCTCCCCGCCTTACGCGGGGTTTACTACGGTAGTAAATCAGAAGGCCTTCTGAAATTTTTGGGAAGTGATGAGATTGAATAACGGAAGCTAAAAACTGCTTCCCAAACCGGTTCGTTACTCCCGTTATTTCCTCTCGTTTGGCAATCTATTTTTTTATTAAACCCTGATAGCGAATCAAAGCTTGAACAGATTGACAGGACAAATGTATAGGCGAAAAATAGCTTCTGTGCAGGAATTCCGATGATTCCGATTCTTCCGATGCTATTCCGATGGAATTCCGTAAATGATTAACTTTTAAGAAAATTAATTTAGTTTTACTTAATTAATCCGCTCTAAATGTTCGAAGAATATAAAAACGAAATTGTACTTGAATATGAATCAAGGAAAAAGCTTGGCAAACTATCCGTCAATTTAATCGAATTAACTCCGGGTAGATTACGGGATGAATGTATTATTGTTTACCATGAGCGCCCCTTAACTCAAGACAATGAAATTCTAAGAGCTTTTTTTGGCCCCTTAGGCAATGCGAATTCCTACGACCAGTTAATTGATAACATTGATATTGATAAATTCAGACCACTTATTCAATATTTAACTGGAATTACAACAAGCACCGCACGTAAAAACATCGAACTTTTGGCATGGCTAATTGACTTTAAATCTAGACCATATACAAATTGGCTAATTAATCCAGTAGTAATAACTGATGATGTTGAACCACCAATAACTGACGAACCTGAACCACCAACAACTACAGAGCCCACGACACCGGTTGATCCACCAAAACCTCACACTGGTCTTAAAATCATTACAACACTTTTATTAATTACAGTTTTAAGTTTTGGACTCCATTCCTATCAGAATTATGGTTCAAACAAAGTTTACATTCCTGCAGAAACACCAGAAAAATGTATGCATTGGACAGGAAATCGTTATGAACCAATTGATTGTAACGACCAAACCAGCGAAACACCAATCATTGCCATTAACTTCCAAAAATTAAACCATTTTAAGAAAATTGCTTGTCCAGATAAATTAAACAAAAAAGATATAGGCAAGGTTGGCTATGCGAAACCTAATGGCGAGTTAGAATTTTATACCGATAGCGGTACACACCCCATCGATACTAATAGAGTATTATCGCCATTAACTGATCACATGTTAAAAACCCATACCTCTTATTATAGGTATTTGCTTTATTGTGTGATTTGGGAATTTGGGATTATTGTTTTTAGTATTGTTGTAGTTTTTCTTGGGTTTAAGTATTTACCGAAACGGCACCTATGAGATTTAATTAACAGCTAACCAATAACAATAATCATTTCAATATTTTGCTTCTTATATTTAACTTTTGGCAATGAGTACATACCCATTGAAACAAATCTAAATACCCAGTAATCTAATTAAAAATTGCTTTTTAAGGTGAAGATATTATGGCTTTGGGAAGATTTTTGCCCTCAAGATTGCTTCGCAATTCTCCACCCTGTTTGCAGCAGTGAAGGATGAAAGGTAATGCAACCACTTTAACTACCATACCGTCGGAATGTCACATGGCCAGTCCTCGTGCTTGTGCCAAGGGCATCCCTTTGGGAGGAAAAGATTGTGGGGTTTTGAGGGGTTGCGAGTTTCCTAACAGACTATGTGCGTCATACCCAACTCGATTGGGTATCTTAATGCGATATAAAGGGTTTTGAGGGGTTGCGAGTTGCTTACTTTACAATTGCAGTTGCAAGAAGTATAATTGCAGTTCAAAGAAGTATAGTTGCAGTAGTAAAAAGTCTATTTGTAGTTTGAATGTGCTATTTATTAGTCCAGCCCATAGGCTTGCCTCGGCTCTTGACAGCCGATTGGTCATTTAAAGTATTTTTAGACGGATAGTGTTGCCTACAAACAAAGAAATCCCTTTACTTCATATTATACCATCTCTTAAAAACCACAATCTTTCTTTGACTAACACTAAACTCTAACTCTTCTTTTAAAGGAATCTTCAACATAACCTTAAGAGTCCTAGAATCACCGGGTATATAGCTTTCAATGCTATCCCTATGAATGATCTCCGAGCGATTAATCAGAAAATAGTCTGTAGCATCTAGATAATTCAAGCTTTCCTTCAGCGTCTTATCCCAAACCATCTTTTCACCATCAAAGGC
>Ga0307515_10020742_pt1 | contig 11698 bp, 11 predicted proteins | sample 17_EM_MG_FD_194513 | JGI IMG/M metagenome (GOLD analysis project Ga0307515, IMG submission 194513) | Populus trichocarpa ectomycorrhiza microbial communities from riparian zone in the Pacific Northwest, United States - 17_EM | ecosystem: Host-associated > Plants > Roots > Unclassified | place... | reverse complement strand
GCATGCTTGGTTGTGGTGGAAAGCGATTGGAGAGAAGTAGGACAACAAACACGACCAGCCGTGGTTGAGGCAAGGTCCAAGGCATGACTTTTGATGTTTGTTTCGGACTTAGACAAATTTCCGTTGAGAGCCCGCTGCTGAATATCATCACAAGTATGGCTCTTGACTTGTGGTGTTTTCGATTTGTAGTGAAAATGGTGAGAAAAATCATAACAAGTCGCTCAACCTGGTGAAAATCATCACAAGTACTTCCACCAGTGTAGACTGACATGATGCAAAACAACTGAAACAGGAAAAGAGTGGAAGGTGCGGGGTGCAGGGCTGAGGTGTGAGGAAAGGAGGCTCTCAACAATCCTTAATGGGTGGATGGAGACAGGTGACGGACTCTCACCATGTGTCACATGCTATTTTTTGTGTGCAGGGGGTTTTTTTTTAGCATGATTGGTGCATCAGGGGACGTGTCTGTGCTCACCAGCATCAAGATTATTGAATGTAATTGACTTATTAGTGTGTTTTGAGGCATTGGTGGTGAGGTCAATGAGGGGACAAGGATGTGGTCAGGTCCAAGTTGTGTTGTTTTGGACTTAGCATTTTTCTGGCTCACTCATCAGCTCCATCTCATGCAATGGCTAAAAAATAAACATGTACAACAGGCACTCAACAGAGAAATCATAGAGAAAGTGATTAATTATCAATTCACTACAACTGGTACAAGGGACATGAACACCATTATATATTTTCAATTGTTCACTGGTGCCCTGAACCAGTGATCAAACGGGTCCCTGACTTGGTGATTCTCACCAGGTGTCTGACATGATATCCACCAGGTCCCGTACCTGATGTGCCTGGTGCTCAGGTCTGGGACCCAGTGTTTGTGACCACAGTTGAGTGCATGTATATAATATAAGCCTGACTGTAAGCTACAAGAAATGGCAATTTGGTTGTGGAGAAATCCCTGGTCCCTATTCACCTTTTCGGCCAGTCTGCCCAGCTGCCTTGATCCAGCTCTCGCAGCTGCCTGAGTTGACCCCGCAATGTTTGCAAGGCGATGGCAGCTCCTGATGGCAATCCTTGGAAGGTGGCTATGGACGAGGAGATGGTGGACCAGAAGTCCAACAACCTATATGAACAGGTCTCTGGGGGTCGCTGGCTTCATAGACGCCGACTGGGGCATTCTTGCATCACGCTCTCATCGATGTAAAATTAGCTCGTTCTTTAAGCCTCTGATAATCTTAGAATCGCACAGATTCCTCGTTCCCGGTCACTGTATTAAAGATGGGATGTACAAGGTATGCGTGGACAGGTAAGACTTTTGGGAGGATGGAGTTAAGAACAATGAAACAACAAATAACCGAGATCGGGACTCTATATAGCCGATGGACTGGTTACGTAATATGGATGACAGCGGCGGCCTTACAGTCAACAGGCGGAGCACGTGGTGCGGCGCGTTCTGTTGAAGCTAAGCAAAGAGAGACTCCTCTCGTGAATAGCAACACTATCTATTAAGTCCATGTCTAGGCCGAACGAACGACGGACGACCGGTGAACAATAACCATAAGCTAACGCTCTCTAACCTGTCAAAATGACGGGGACAACGTTCTGGAACGCCTAGCAATATTAACGTGAGACTCGCTGATTTACAAATTCTATCTCCAGGGGTCAATATGTGATGACCTTGAAGCGCCATCGCTCCCCGCTTCTATCTTTATCAACCCGACGATTTACCTCTACAAAGTCTGTTCACAGACTGGGCACAGCTCAGAGCTCAGAGGGGAAAGAGCCGCGGATCCTCCTCCCTTACGGTTTACGGTTTCATGTGCTATGTGCGGCATGGGGAATTGGGGAATGGGGAATAACCAAACCACTCAACAAGCAATAATGCGCCACGTGCGTTGTGCTCGATCCTCACGCTCGCGGGATCTGGACGCCGCAAGGCATTAATCTTAATGTCCTTTCCTTGGAGCAGCTATTAGACTAATCGTTATGTTTATAAATTAGTACTAGAATTTCTGTGGCTACTCGTTTGATCAAACCATGCGCTTGGTACGTGTGGGCGTATGACTGATCGCCAACAACAGGTTCGGCCTGCCAGGTCAGAGCCCAACCTGCGCCCTCGATTCACTACAAGTTCTGGGACACATCGCCCTCAAAACCGTCTAAATGGTGACCACGCTTTCTCACCTTTCCAGTGGAACATTTCATACGCCTAACAATGTGAGACTCGCAAGTTTACAAATTATGTTTCCAGAAGTCATAGGAAAAGTCAATATGGGAATAATACAACGAGATGGATGCAACCGTGTGCGTGGACAGCAAACGGAGTCCGGCGAGTCAAGCCACGAGTGGGCAAGGTCCGGGCACTTCGGCGCTAAGACTCTGAATGAGCAGAACATTGACTGGCCTTCACTGTACCCTCTTGGAGACGCTCCTGTCTCCCTATCACGTTATGGGCTTGGCTTCATTCGGGTTCTCTGAACAGCATTCATGGCTCTCCGATTCCTCGACCACCATGGCAGAGCGAAGAGATCAGAGCGGAAGTGTATACATGGTGTGCTACGTACAAATGTTCCATGGACCATTCATGTGATCCAACGGAGCAGCGTATGCGATCTTGATAGACGGTGGATAGACGGTGATCTGTGAGCAAAGTAGCAGCACGAGACCGATTTCGGAGTCGGTAAACATGATCGAGCGATGAAAATTACGGTCAAGAGAGTAAGGGGATGCGATATGAGCCATGGAGCGGGTTCTACAGACTGAGTCGATGAGCCTTGGTATCTTGATAGACGACTGCTTTCAATAGAAAAAATCTTTATAATGGCGTATCAGAAACGAAGCACGCAGCATTCTTCATGCACCCGCCGCGCCTTCGTAAATTGTCTAAGGGAGGGGTTTCTTTGCGCGCCACAGATGGACATTCGCGGCATAAGATGAGGTGCCTCTCGACGCAAAATCGCAACGGGCCACAAACCGACGCAAGGGTCGACGGGGGAGCGACAATGGGTCGGGCAAGAGAAGGGCGATTGGTGATATTCGTTCAAGAGGAGTGTGCGACTTGAGGTGATCGTCATAAACGCAATCGGCAATGCACGTCTAAAATAGGCTGACCTAAGAGCCAAGAAACATATAGTCAGCAGGCCATCCGGCTCGGAAAGTAAGAGAAGCGGGGTTGATATAAGAAAGAGCGACCCAAACGAGAATGGATCACTGAACGAAGGAGGGAACGTTGTCCTAGACGAATGATACGAGCCTACGCCGAGCGGATGCTGCTCTTGACCTTTCGAGCGATGATGAACAACCTGTCCTTCGAAGAGGGAAACGGACTGCGCCTGTCGTGTAAAGCTCCAGTCGACCTTGTGTCTGACATCCTTCATCACAATGAACGCACTCACGATTTTGGCCCATGTTCAACACGCTCGCCGTTCGCATCGTCCGGCTGTTCGTCGCTTGCACCTCGAGGGCGCACATGAACCAAAGACTATCACTCATCATCTGCTCCCTCATCCTCTGGTTGGGCCTTCGACTGTCGTCATCGAGGTGATTAGGCGAGCCTGTGCCGTTTCGTCTGCTTGGGCGCACTCGAGATGGCGTTGGGAAATCCAAAGATACACCCATGAATTGGCTGCTGACCAATTAACTCATTCGGGGTGCCTGGCGAGGGCCGAGCGTGGGGAGTGGGTCTGAGCTTGATGTCCTTTGTTACCATCGGGACCGAGAATGAAGAGGATGTCGATTGATATGCCGTAAGGACCACTAGATCCCATGAATGAGGCATAGAACATTTATACGTAGTATACCGTGTATCAAATCCCCCCGCTATCATATGGTGGTCGAGGAATCGGAGAGCCATGACTGCGGATCGGAGGACCCGAGTGGAGCCAAGCCCGAAACGTGACAGAGCGAGAGGAACGCCTTTGAGAGAATACGACAATTGCCACTAAATGTTTTGGTCGTTCAGAGTGTTAGCGCCGAAGGCCACGCAACTTGACCACAACCACGTTCACATCGCAGAACAGAATGCCGCTTTTCTCCACCAACCGAGGTTACATTGGTGGGTCCAACCTCTATTTATTGTCTTATCGGCTGATTCCGTGCTGCCAAGACGAAGAGAATATTCGCAAAATTGTCGCCCGACTGCTCGGTGAGCTGCTCAGTGAGATCGAATAACACACGAGGTTGATGTTCCTTCAGAGTCCCATGGGAGTGAGAAATCGATATGGGAATACTACAACGAAATGGCCGCAGTGGAAGACAACATCCGGGAGGTCGAGTGGCGAGATCTGGCAGATACCGTGCTCGTTTTTGTATGTACGGACACTCCATACGATATGTGGCTGTTGACTCGGTTCCAGGATGGTCTATTTGCTGCCTTCCTTTCTGCTTTCCTTATCTTCTTGATCCCACAGCTCCAGCCCAACAGCACCGACGTCGCAATGGACGTACTTATCCACATTTCACAACAACTCAGCAACTCGACAACACCTGCATTTGAACCCACCACCTTTCAAGTTTCCTCCAACGCAGCTGCGGTGAACATGCTCTTCTTCCTCAGTCTCGCACTCGTTTTGACCGATGCATTTCTTGCGATGCTTGTCAAGGGCTGGTTGCAAGAGTTTGACCGTGGATGGAGAAAGTACACTGTTGCACATCTCCGTGCACAGGAACGCGAACGGCGATTGCAAGAGCTCGAGCGCTGGAAGCTGCATGAGCTCGTCGGCCTCCTCCCGATCCTCATCCAAGGATCTCTCTTCTTATTCTGTATTGGCCTCCTTGTTCTTATCTTCCCTGTCCATCTGCCATCTGCCATTTTATGCTCAATGATTTTTTTGTCTGTCGTCGGGTTCTACGGCTTCACTACATACATTTCCATTGTAAACAACTATGCTCCATTCTCCTCTCCTGTGTCTCGTCTTCTCCCGCGTGGCCTCGCGATGCTACAAACCTTGCATATTCCCATTCCCCAAACCGTCCGGCGCATCGCTTCTGCCATCTCATTTCACAACCGCCCTCCTCTGCCTTCTCAATATCGGTGGGCAGACACAGATACTCCCGATGAAGCCACGCCGCCGTTATCTTCGAACAACATAGTGGCTACCCTTGCCCAACCCCACAACCCTGACGCGGTACCCCGTTCTCGCTCTGGTATTGATCCTCAGACACACGTTCGTGTTCTCGAACGGCTCGTTACGTCTACTGAGGAGGCTGTGGAGAATATTCCGATCTTCCTGGAGCTGCTTGATCAGCCAGTGAAAGACCTTACACTACGGCCATGGACTATGGAGAAGTGGAACGAATTGTTTCATATTACTTTCAGGTTGCTTGGAGATCAATCCTCCTTCTCTGTTTCTGCGGCCTGGACCCTTGCCCGCACCATGATGATTTGTTACGATTATGATACCGTTGATCAGCAGTTATACCTCACATTACAAAACCATCTAGGCAGTAGGGGAACTAGTGATGAAAAATCACGGATGCCACTCAATGTTCTCTTCTCACCCTATTTGTCCTTTTGGCTTTGTCAGTCCAATGGGGATGACCTGTGCCGAACAATTGCATTTCTTGAGCCAAGTGATGCTGCTGATGCTGAGCTCCTCTGGATGGTGAATACCTCCCACCGGACAATGCAATTCGACCAGGGTCTCTCCCTTTATTTTCCGGAGACAAGGGAACTGGTTGATACATATATTTTATTTCTCACGGCCGTGCTTACATATGTTTCGAGTACAGAACAGAGTAGAAGGTCCAAAGTTCCACTCACATTTGCAGTCATTTATGCTATGCGCGCCATCAGATTAGCAATTCACGAGGGAGGTGTTACTCCCATTGAGGGCCTCTACATCTTGCCAGTGACTGTCTCCACCCCTGGGCCCGTGCCTATGACATTCTGTCGAGTTGATGGCACTGATGCCCTGGACCTTTGGAGTCCAGATTGTATTCAATCTGTTAAGCACGTTCTTCAATGGAATCTGAGATCATCCGGGCGGGTGCTCAATCAATTTCGACTTTCCCTGATTGTAGCACTCTATATTGATAGCACCAAGCAAGCTCATGCTCGCTCGCATTTTGCGGACCTCCTCAACCACATAAACATTACGGATCCTCCGGTCCTCTACTCAGGTGCCTATGATGATGGCAAGCTCGCCATCTACTTGTACATGGCTGTCTTCCGGAAACCTTTTGAATATGATCATGACCCTCTCGCTGCCCTCAATCGCGTCATTCGTGGAACAATTTATGAGCTCACTCCATTACAACTCTCTGGGCTGCGCATCTTGGATATCGCCGTGAAGCATCTCCACAAAATAGCAGCCCCTTCATTAGATTGGCTGAAAACGCTCCCATCACATCCTTACATCTATCCTCCTGATTCTCTTGATTCCACTGCATCTCTTCTCCCTCATCGGGTTGATCATTGGATTTTGCTCCATCTCGACACTCTTATTGCCCCCAGACTTTCCCTACTCCTGGAGGGGTTAGAATGGTCTGATACACCTGAGAAAGTGCACATTGCAAAGGCTCGACTTGACTTCTATGATTCTTTGGCAGATGTAGGGGATAAGGCGGACAAGGGGTCTAAGCCAGATCCAGGGCTGCTTAAGGTGTTTCTTTGGTCCAAAGACTATGGTGTCTGTACACGTGCATTTAAGTGGTGTCTTGACCTGTTCCCTATTGATGAGTCTGGTACACCTGGAGATGTAAACAGCACCACGGCGTTCATCCCAGAAACAATGGGACGTATGTGGGTTGAACACTTTATCCAGGTGCTTTGTGGAGATTATCGGGACTGGTCTTTATCATTGAGGCTCCTGATATCAGATCTTGTGCCAAAATGGACCGTACTCCCGTCCTCCTGGTGCCGTGAATTTGCTTCAGCACTCATATTCAGCACTGTGTCGTCCATATACGTACACGACGTTCCTGCCTACCAACTTTTGGCTGATTCAGATTTGTCACTTGATGAGCAACTGGTATTCCTCCCTTTCCTTGCAACTCTTTTAGAGCCCATCAAATCTAGAATGACATGGGCTAACCTCACTTCGCTTGAGAATTGGCTGGCCGAGCTTTCAGAAGGACATGAGAATCAAGGTGCTCATACCCAGGTACAACACATCCTGGGCACCATGAAGCAGCAACTTGTGGAGGAGACTCTCGGGTTCTTCACAGAACTCCCAATGGAAAACGAATGGCTGGAAGAGTCTCTTGAACTCTTCGCAGAGCTTCCAATGGCAGGTGAATGGATGGGTGAATGATCTCCAGTGAGAGGGGCTCTCTTGTATATATGTCAGAATGGCTTTTGTACAGCGAGCATGTGGGGCATTTTGTAATCGAGCCGAAAAACAATATTCATTATGATAGTTACCTAAGCCTTTCTAAATTCCGCCATCACAACAGCTAGGTAGGTGTGATTTACAAATTCTATCTCTAGGGGTCAATATGCGATGACCCTGAGATGTTGTCGCTCCCTGCCTCTATCTCTATCAACCCGACGATTTACCTCTACAGAGTCTGTTCACAGACTAGGCACAGCTCAGAACTTGGAGGGGAAAGAACCGTCGAACCTCCTCCCTTATGCTGTGCACAATAAAATGCAGAATAGTTTACAATTTCACATATTACATGGGCCGTGGGGAAGTGGGGAAGTGAGGAATGGGGAATAACCAAGCAAACCCACAGCACTCAACAAGCAATAATGTGCCATGTGCATTGTGCTTGACTGAATGCTTGTGGGATCTGTCAGGACACTGCATGACATTAATCTTATTATGATGTCCTTTCCCTGGAGTGGCTATTAGACTACTGATTATGTTTGTAAATTACTACTAGAATTTCCATGGCTACTTGTTTGATCAAAAATGGGCTTGGCATGGCCAGGGTCAGAGCCTGACCTCAATTCACTGCAAGCTCTGCAACACATCGCACTCTAAACCATCTAAATGGTGACCACACACTCTCACCTTGCCAGCAAAACATTTCATATGCCCAGCAATGCGAGACTCACCAGTTTACAAATTGTAATTCTAGGAGTCAAAAAAGTCAATATAGGATAGTACAATGAGGTAGCTGTGACTGTATTAGAACCAGATGAAGTTAGACTTGGTGTGTGAGCAGGTATGCCCCAACACAAACTTAAGCCTAGTGGCCCCCTGTTCCATGTGTAGTATTGACAGATCTGGCTGGCCTGTTGACAGTTTAACAGGCACTGGGGTCAGCTGTCTGAGAACATGTTTTGGTGCACCTCAGGCACTCAAATCTGGGGCCTCTCAGGCCCCAATCTGCCTAGTAAATTTACCCCCCTGAAGGGGTCTACAGTCAGCAGTCAGCATAGATGCTGATGGCCATCTTCATCTTGCCATCCTCATGGCCCCTTTTGAGGAGGCTCTTCGCATTGCAATAATTTTTGTACACACTATAGGATAGTACGAATAAAAATATATAATTTATTGTATACTTTACACTGTCTAGATAATCTGAGAGAAAATCATAAGCTGTAGAAGCTGACAGCCTGTCAGCATCATTGTGACACACTGTCAACTTGAAGGAACGCCATCATGACATGCCATCAGCTCCAAGGGAGGCTGTCAACTTGAAGGGGGGCCATCGTGACATGCTGTCAGCTTGAATGGTGGCTGTCATGATGTGCTGTCCACTTGAGTCAAGACATGCCATCAGCTTGAAGAGAAACCATCATGACATGCCATCAGCTTGAATGGTGGCTGTCATGACAGGCCATCAACTCGAGTCAAGATGTGCCATCAGCTTGAAGGAGGCTGTCATGACGCACTGTGTTATGGAACAATTGAATTGACAGTTAGAATCTATATGTTTGAATGAATGATTTGTCTTATGGAATTGGTCATATGCTTCTTCTCCTGAATAGTACAATACATACACTTGTTAATATGTCATCATGATTGATAATGACTTGTAAAGCATCTGACACCTGACAAATGATGCTTATAATGTCCAACATCTGTGACAGTGTCTAACCTGTCAAACCATAGGACTGAGTACCCTGTGGCTGTGAAGTCCTACATGTATATAAGGAGACCACTTTTTGGTCATGCTTGGGAATCAATCTACTTTTATCACTCTTAACATCTTAGGTTCTACTAAAGAGCACTACTTACAAGCCTATCCTGGTGAGACTATCCCAGATCTAGTGAGACTATCCTAGAAGGAGTGTACTGTGCTACAGAGAACTTGCATGAACTGCCAAATCCTGGGACTCCGAATTTTTTTTTTTGTATCTGTCGCTAGTTTCGTTTCTCAAAAAATATATCTATTGTAAAACTATTCAAATGCGTGATCTGGCTTCCCAAAGAGCGTCTGGGGGCAATGTGCGGTGGCTATGGTACTTCCGGCATGCCCAAGCCACCTGTGGCCCATCCAGTCCAGCCTGGTAGGCATCCATGAATCTACAAGCTCAAATCGAGTAGGATCGGATGGTTTCCACTGGCACAGAGTCCAGGCACTCATGGATATTTGCAATCATCATGTTGTCATTGGTAGTGAGAGGAGTCTCCCAATATCGATACTTTGCATAGCCCCAATATTGCTCAATGAAATTTAGCTCACAGTGGAATTTCGGATAGTACAGGCACAGGTGCCCAGCATCTTCATAGAGTTCTTGAAGGAGTGACTTTTGTTCTTGGAAATCTGCTTGGTTATAGAGGATTTGTCAGCAGCAGCACATGGTATGTCCTGGTGGACACTTTGAGAGTGAGGGGCTGCATTGAGCCTTCAAATTTCGATCAGTGGGGAAGAGGCCACGTTCGCGTAGGAGCTGTTCCATTCCCTTGAAGAAGCCGGGAGAGGTTGGATGATCATCAGGGTAATATAATGGCTGGGGTGTGCCATCAGGGAGCCTCCCATCGCGCATCCGAATGCCAGGACTGGGCTCCCATCATTGTGTTCCTTTGGGCATCTTCGTTGCTGAGAGTGCACTTGGTGCCCTTTTTCTGTGTATTGTCACATTGTCATATAGGAATAGCCCTTGCTCTTCAGGCCACTTGTGCTGGAAGATTTCTATTGCCATATGTGCTTGAGCAAGGACATCCTCATTCGTCCAATATCCATCACGGGATTTGCCTGCTTTGAAGAATACTCAGGCTTCACTGAACAGAGAAGCCGATCAGCCACGCCTGAGTAATTCAGCCACACCCACCTGATTTCATCTCTCAGTCTCCCGATTTCAGGTGTTAGGAAATCAGCCACCATAATAGAACTCCCATCATCCTTTCGGACTGGTTTCTTCTCTTTGTCTTGATGCCAGTACCCCTGCTTTCATTGATCATTTGCATAGAATGTCGATTCATTGTGAGTGACCTCTCGTATCACCTGTTCACCCTCTTGCAACTCTGGTAGCTGATCTATGTTCCCATCTCTATCCCATCTCTTCATCCATCTCTCCAGTTTTTTTTATTCCTCCAGGAACCAAGAACGGTATGCAATGACATCTTCGCACTCATGGCCATCAACATACATACCATTCGGCATTTCTCCATATCGCCAACCCATTCTCCTTATCCAACACTGTGCCGTCCTTTCACAAATCGTCATTGCCTTGGTCCCCATCGCCGATTGCATTTCTGGCGTCGCAATAAACTTGACAATGTTTTCTGCTTTGAAGAACGGCTGATGCTTGCGCAGTTTCAAGAGAAATTCATGAATCATTGTCAACAAATCTTCATCAAAGAGGCGGTGAGTGTTGAATCGGCCATGTCGTGTGAGGGGCAGAGAGGTATAATCCATCCCCAGTCTTTCAAATTCGACGACCCAATGTCTGAGCTTGCGTGCATATGTTGGGCACCCATGGCCCACTGATTCTGCAGCAAACTCAGAGGCTTGAGTCCAGGAGAGCCCTGATTTTTGGGAGGAGAACAGGCAACATAAGGTGAGCATTCCAGTTATTCGACTTTGCACCCATAGGTTCGTTTTTTGCTGCTTCCGATGCCATTCCTTCACAATCTCACTCAGCACATTCGCCACTTCTGCAGATCGGCTCCGATCCTTTGTGAAATCCCAGGTGATTCATATGTCCTCATCTTCAGAGGGATGAAGGGATGCTGTAGGGGCGATTTGCCAGTATGGGTTGAATGACAGAGCGTCTTGATTCTGGGTTGGGAGTCATTGCTCAGTCAGTGGACACACAGGAATTGCTGGGGCCGATGAGAGGTTGTGATAATGCTCTATAGTCTCTTTGATTGATTGGAGAGATTCCGGCCTTGCGACTGTGGCATCCTTGGTGGGTGCTCCAGGTTCATTCAAAATGGAAGGAGGAGCTCTCTCTTCCACATCGGAATCACTGTCCAGGGTGATGTATTCGGTTTCTTCATTGACTGGGACCCTCCTTTTGGCCTGTGGACTGTCAGCTCTGCCTGAACAATCCTCAGGTTTTTAGGCTTACAACTGGCCCTCATAGATCCTTCAAGGTTTCACGACGGCTGGGAGTAAATATTCCGGGGATAAATAAATCAGGAATATGGTGGGAATATATCATTACCGCTAGTGGATATAGATATAATAAACCATGACTATTTGCTATCGATTGAATGACATATTCCGCATGTATTCCGTGCCTATTCCACCACAAAGCAACACAAAGCAACGACCCAAATACGACCCAAACATATTCCGTGTCTATTCCACTATTGCTTTGTGTTGCTTTGTGGTGGAATAGGCACGGAATACATGCGGA
>Ga0307515_10020741_pt1 | contig 11700 bp, 12 predicted proteins | sample 17_EM_MG_FD_194513 | JGI IMG/M metagenome (GOLD analysis project Ga0307515, IMG submission 194513) | Populus trichocarpa ectomycorrhiza microbial communities from riparian zone in the Pacific Northwest, United States - 17_EM | ecosystem: Host-associated > Plants > Roots > Unclassified | place... | reverse complement strand
AAAGGCGGAACGGAGAACGAGGAGATGGTGGTCCTCGCGAGAGTCGAGCGTGCCGGATCATCTCCCGCGTCGCAAAGACATAATTCTCTTTGCTTCGATCGTTCCTCCCTTCGCCGAGACTATCAATAAGTGAATGACCTCCGGCCGCGTGGGCGTTCGTGGGGGAATGGCAAGGAATTGTCGATGGCCGCAATGCGGATATAGGACCGTCGTCGGCTCGGAGTGGACATCCCCATTGTTTTGGTCCCAAGTGCGGACATCCGGGGCGGGATAGATGGGGAGTGACGGCCGGTATTTCTTCTGGCATTCCCTTGATGAGTAGGGATTCGAGTCGTCCGGTAGCGTGGGGGATGATTTGTAAGAGGGTATCGTAGGGGGGAATGCCCTTGTTTAGGTCGAGTGACAAATTGATGGGAGAGGACCCTGATCGCTCAAGGTAGACCCGAGTTTTTTCACCGTCCAGGCAGTCAAAATCAATCAACAAAGATCGCGATACGAAAACCTCCCTTCAAGTCCGGCATACGTGGGTCAACGCAATTGTACGTTCGTCCCTGTCTTCCGTATCCAAAAAGTCCGGAACGAGAGAGAGAATTTCAGGAGGGATCTTGTTGATTGGTGCAAGCATGTTCTTCCAAACGCGAATCAGGCGGAGGACCTCTAAAGCGTCTCGTACGAGAATGTCGACCTAGAACACGTTGCGCATCAGTTACAATCCACACGTCTATTTCGTTGGTTCGTTCAACCTCAGTTGCAACTAGGGTTGCCGCTATCCTACAGACTTGGATATCAGTCCTCCGACGCGACCTATGTTGACACTCCGAACGTACTTTGAGTTAAAGACAACATCTTGTAGGATTTACTCGGTCTCACGTAGGTGCTGAGAGACAGAAGAGCCCTGACTAGCGGTACCGGTGAGGTTGGGCTCCATGTCGGGATCGCTGAACCCGTGATGTGTGACCCACTCGGGAAGGCAGTTACATACGGTAGGCGCCCTCAGGATATCTTGCGCGGTGCCTCGGATATCGGCACCGGAAAAACGGTCTGGTCACTGGGACGTGGGACGTGAATTTTGTGCTCCGGACCATATTGCTAAACTTTCTGCAGTGCTGAGTTCCCGTGAGTATGCTCCGAGTTACTGGTGTGCTGGGCTTGCGTGCCGTGAAGGCGTTTCCCGGGCATCTGGAGCGCTGGGGAGCTAATATTTTATTTTGGCTGCTGGAACAGAGAGTCGGTTGTTCGTTTAGAGGTCGCCGCCGCCGGAGAATTCGGACTTGGCAAACCTGACGTCGTCCTCGTTCCATCCCACTCGCGTCCCCGATCAACCAAAGGGCAGGAATCCAATATCCAACGGTTAACACGATCAAGATCGCTCGCGTTCGGTCTGGCGGTTCGTTCAAATGTCCAATGTGTGTGCCTCACTTCAAACTATTCTGTAAGTTCTGTCGCTAGCTAGTGCTCAATGCTCAACGTCTTAGTAGACATCTACGGCCCTCCCCCTGCCCCATGCCCGCTGCTTCGCTCTGTTGACGACGTATGTTACAGACTCACTAACTGCTCCTCGACAAGGTCCTAGGTTCCCCAAACTGGCGACATGTGCCTACCTCGGCTTCATCATCAACATCTCCCGGGCTGTTCGTACGTTGGACACCACCCCCGCTGTCGGTCCCCGTGATATGACACGTTTGTCACTCAAAAGAGAAAGAAAATATGATTCAAACCCAGGCCAATCAATACAGCAACTTGCGCGGGAGACAGAGTCACTCGAGCTGGAGGTGCATCGAAGGTCGAGAGAGTAAGCGATCCACAGTGTCACGACGTCCTCGGCACCTACAGCGGCATTACGCATGTCCTAGCCCGAGTGGCCGACGAGACACAAATGACTGTAAGGAATCAGCCTCACTCAGCCGCAGCTTACAAACCGACGCATGATCCACCCTGAAAGTCATCCCCATTTCGGACCCAGATCTTCAAGTTTCAGAGGTTGGAAAGCATACCAACCCCTCCGTGAATCGTCGCCTTCCTCGGGCGTCTTGGTCCACACCCAACAGCAACTTTCTACTCTGGCATGTGCGCAATTTCGATGATTGATCGTTGATATCCTCTGGAGAATTCTTCAATGCACGAACGAATACAATGTTCGATTTGGCGGTATCAAGTTGTATTGGTCAAAGGGCATGAACACAAATTCGAGACCCGCGAGACACGCCCGCGAAAGGCCATATCAATCAACTGTGAGATAACAGAAGACGCATGCGGAAAATAGTTCTCAATGCGGTTGCACGGCAGCGGATCCAGAGTCCAGGCGTTAAAAGCATGAGAGAGTGCTACGTTTGGAGAGCATACAACGTAGGAAACGAAACGGCATAACAGTGAGATGGGGCCTACAACCAAACTCCGGGACCGTATTCCACGTTCCAGACGTTTCCTTAGTTCCGACACGTCAAAATTAGCTGCATCCCGTCCGTCTACAATCCTAACAATCCTGAGTTTCTCCCCTCTTGGCGCTCTCGAAGCCGCCACCTTTGTAATGTTCGTGATGTGGGACATCGTTTCGTGGGGTGGAGCACGAGAACGAGTTCCTCCAATCTGGGACAAACCACGACCTCCAACGAACCCGTGGCTGGTTGCAGGGCACAAATAAAGATGTTTGGGTTTCTGCATCCAGAAAACGTGAGGGTGCGTAGGTCTTTCATGGGAAGGAGTACTTGATAAAGGGAGTCCAAATACAGAAGACAGCCGCTGCCAATTTCAAGCTGTTCGGTCTTCGAGGTCTCGAATTCGACGAGAAATCCAAGCGTTAATTTTGTCGGGTCGTCTCTAGAAGTTCTGAGGGTCATGTTGACTTGCCCGTTCGGTCCACTGAATTTCATGTGCGGGTGAAATTCACCAAGGTGTAGCCGGATCGTGGTAAAATCGGAAAAGTTCTTGAGGTTATCGAGAGACCTAGGGAGATGCTCCCCGATCACGGAGCTGACCAGGCGTGCCTGTATTTCCAACTTCGCGCCGACAGGAACAACAGGTGGTCGAGCAAGGCAGAATGCGGATCATCATCCTCGGTGTACATGTGTTTCAGATGCGCTAGTGATACCAATCTGCAATTTTGAGCACCGGCCGTTGGGGTTACGAAGTAGTGGTCGACTTCTTCGAGGTAAGGAGCGCTTTCGAAGAAGTCAAGAAGCTGTCCGATGGAGACCGTTCCCGGTGGGGTGTAAGACAGGGTGAACGAGGTGAGGTTGATCATGTTCCTCCAAGGCAACTCGGCGCGAACGAGCACCAGAAACAACTTGCATAACGAAGAGAGATCTCCATTGAAGAGTGTGGGTGGTAATGCAGGATGACGATGCAACATTCTTCCATTGCAACATATCGAAAGATGTTCGAGAATGGGGGCAGGGTGAGATAGGTGAGAGGTGATGACGTGTATATTTTCTGACGGTCCACTCATGGATAGGGATCTGAGACGTCCAATAGCGTGGGGATGATTTGGAAGAAAGGATCGTCTGGAGATATGCCCCGGTTTCTGATGGGCGACAGATCGACGGGGAAGGACTTTGAACGTTCAAGGCAGGTGCGAGTCTGTTCCCCGTTCAGGCAGTCAAAACGGGTCCACAAAGAAGGCCGTGATACGAATACCTCCCTCCAAGCACGGTATACGTGGGTCAGCGCGATGATGTCTTGATCTCTGTCGTGCGTATTCGAAAAGTCTGGAATGAGGGCGAGGATTTCTGGAGGGATCTTGTTGATTGGTTCGAGCGTGTTCTTCAAAACTCAAATCAGGTGGAGGACCTCGAAAAAATCTCGCTCGATTGACATACAGATTATTCAACGAAGACCTGTCCATATCCCGCGGTTGTCCAGAAAATACTCTTTACTGGCACGTTTACAGGGAAGGACAGAAAGTGAACGTACCGATTCGAAAGTGCATTCTTCTAGGGGCAACAAACCAACCTTATCCCAGAGTGCCCTATCCTCGGCGATCAACCGGAGTGGTGACCCGTTCTGGTGCGTCCAAATCACTGGAGCCTGGGGAGGAGTCAAGTTGGACATTGCTGGGTCGTCGTTTTTGAGGGGGAAGATAGGTGTGATCGAGGTTAGTGACCGAATGTCACGAATCCGTGGGTGCATCATTATACTCGTCCACCAAGGTCTGCGCGACAGGACGTCGCGATTGTTGGGAGTCGAAACGGAGAGAGGTAGGATGGACTGTTGGGTCAACGACAGGTAGAGAACGTTGGTAGAACAGACACGTAGAGCAAACGGTTTCAACTTCTGCCGCAGAGAGACGCAGTCTCACAGCGCGCAATATTATAAGCTAGGCTATTCTGGCGTGTTCTGACTTCGTCACAAACGGAAGTTCTTCAAAATGTGTGCCCAAGAAAGGATTCGACACCTCGGGATTCATCGCTTCGTTATACTAGGACAAGAAGTTCACAGTCCAAATTCGCTGCAAGATGAAATGGCAATGATCAGCCCCCCACCTATCATTCAGGATGGAAATAGAGGGAATGTTCTTACCTCGACAGTCACCATCTTCGACTTCGGGGTCTCTCCCTCCCCGATGATTGAATCCAACCTTGGCCTATCCCCATCCTGATTCATCCACCTCGAATGGAGCGATGGCCTAACGTCAAAATATGACATCGACCTAGACATCTGCGCCGGGCCCTCGGGAACGTTCGGAGGAGGGGCTTCCTCGACCACCTCGGGTTTCCCGTCAGAAACCCCTCCTAGCGGGAAAGATCTCGATAACGAAGTGGTCATCACAGGTAGCACGCCATCATCGTTGCTATACGCGCGCATGAGAAGAGGGTGAGCGGGAAATTCGTCCAGACCGCGGAGATGTGTGTTGATGGTCTGCTGCTCCTCACCCTTGGGGAGGTTGTAGATTCAGCCACGTCTCCCCCGCGATCGGGTTCCCAGAGCTATCTCCACTGACTCCGCCACCGCGCTCCCCCAAGCTCACCCCGAAGGTGTTCAACCTCTCCGTCCGTTTCGGGACCGCAACTCCCGTCGTACCGGGATGGACTTTGGAATACATCGCGGGGAGCGACACCGATTGGGTGAAGTCGAGGAAATCCGCCGCCTCGGAGGACTCGAGACGAATCTCTGCTGTCTTGGTCTCGCGAAACTGGGCCCAGGCGTGGGAGCGGGGGGTGGCATCATTTTGATTAATGCATGAGGCGAAGAAGGGCGGTCCTTTTGATCTTCGAAGAGATCGCCGTTTTCATCGCGGTCTTCATCTTCGGCTCCGAACACTTCGTGGGTGGATTCAACTCAGTCGTCCCCACCAAACCCTTCCGGCGTCGAGTCGACTCTAGGGGGGCGTCGTTCTGAGGAATGATAAACCCAGTTCCTAAAGGTGACATACACGAGGAGCAGCCCACCCCGTGTTCCAGCGATTGAATGATGTTCCAAGCCTGCACCTTGATAACGGCTAGCTGTTTCTGAACGCCCACCGTTAGAAACCGCAATCATGTTTTTCTGCCCGAGCAAGGACATACGTTGAACACCTTTGGATGGAAATCCGGATCCAAAACAAATGGCTGCTTGAGGTACTACGTGGTCTCCTCTCACAAGGACTTCGACGTCAAGAACGGCAACAAGTGATTCCCGGCTCCTTCGCTGGGGCGCCAGCCGACGGCGCTGACGAGAAGGGATAATCGTCCGTAAGTGAATGACCTCCAACCACGTGGATGTTCGTGGGGGAATTGCAAGGAATTCTCGATGGTCACGATGTAGATACGAGGCCGTCGTCGGCTCGGAGTGGACGTCCCCGTAGTTTTGGTCCCAAGCGCGGCATCGATATATGTAGGAGGGACGACGACTCCACTTGTTGCAGGGTTTGGTTTTACGGATCTCGCTCGCTCGAGGAGTGTCTACGTGCGAGGTGTTTGCGGGAGGGTGTCGCTCGGAGCCTTCTCATGGTAAATGTCCCAGCACTGGATCATGAAATTTCCCAAACCACGGTCGGTGTTCAACATCAGGTAGTCCAGGATGACAAGCCTGAACAAGAATGAAATGCTCGAAACGGCAAACCACACAAAAAATTACGCACCTTGTGAGCTCCTTCCTGAAGCTACTTTGGAGTGCTGTGGTCCAATAGAATGGCCGGGTGTTTAGACCTTCACTGACGTCGAAAGGGCGGTGGCCGCGTTCATGTTCTTCGTCGTAAACATTGCTGGGTCGTCGTTTTTGAGGGAGAAGATAGGTGTGATCGTGGCTAGCGACTGAATGCTGCGAACCCGTGCGTGCGGACGCCGCGACTGTTGGAGTCGAAACGGAGAGAGGTGGGGTGAATCGTTGGGTTAATGGCAGTTGTTTTCGGGGGACGTTGGTAAAACGGACACGTAGCACAAACAGTTTCATCTTCTGCCGCAGAGAGACGCGGTCTCACTGTAGCAGGCAACAAGCTTGTACCGGCCCATTTTGGCATATTTTGACTTCGTCATAAGCGGAAGTTCTTCAATACCACACCTCAAAGTGTTCTCACGATCTCTTTTCTATCTTCATAACGCACGCACGTTTGGAACACTACACCCCAGAATTTCAACTTGGAGTGTGTAAGTAAATCGTCCATCCCCCTCCTATCGTCCTCCAAGCCAGAAAACCACATTTATAAGCACTCCGGTATGGAGATTGATGTGTTCATCGGGAAATGCGGGGCGTCGCGGGGGAGAGCGCCGCTCCCAACGGGCACTGGGGCCTGTTACCGAACTCGTGGTGCCGAAACAGCGTTGGTCCTCGCTGAAGTGATACGACCCGATGCGTGAGTCGTGATCCTTGCCTATGAGCCTCCAGATTGTTGTAAAGTTTGCTCGGTCACCTGGGGATGCTGCATCGCCCTTGCATGGTGAAGGGGATTGACAGTGACGCTTACTTGGATTCCAGAATTGGGTCCGGTTGGGCGGCTTTCACGTTTTGGGTAAAGGGACATTCGATTCAATCTTTGATCACCCCGTCACCGTGCTCTCCCAGACTTCATCTACCTTTCAAACCCTACCCCCTTCTAGTTCATCGCTACTAAAACAAAACCCTCGACAAGTCATTTCAAAAGACCGCAGGTCATTGCACTGTGAGTTCAATCGTACGGGCCATACACGAGGGCCCGGTCACTGCCGCCACACTTATGCCATGCCCCGCCACACCCAGAAATGCCGCGTATTCGTTACCAGTGGAGATATGACATGCCATTTTCACCCAAGTATGCGATCCGCATGGAAAAGACGCGGCGGCAATCTCCCAAGTGTCTCATTTTTTCTACCAGGCAATAGTTCCATATCTTCTTGAATTCCTGATTATTTATGGCGAGTCACAAATTAAAACCTTCTGCAAAACGATGAAGGTGATACCCCAGCATGTCCCCCGTGCGAGGCATCTATACATTGGCTTTATTCCCGACTCGGCTGTCACCGACTGCCGGACAGTTTGTGACGCGGTCATCGACGGATGGATTCAGCATCACGAGGAGACGCGGGCTTAACGCGACGAGCAGATACGTCAGAATTCGACCCTCCACATTTGGATTTCACCCGCTAAAATACACCAATTTCCAGCGAGACGTTGTGGGTGGGATAATTTACGAGCACAGCAAGACCCTACAAACGCTCACGTACCTCAGCACCGTCGGCCACATCAGGTTTCAGGTGTTCGAGCACCTACCCCTCCTAAGGAACCTCACGGTCGTCTGCCTCCGCTACAATTTGGTTGTTTACGGGGTACACAACAACAACCCACTTCACCGAACGACTCAGTTCCCTTCGTTAGAACGTCTTCACATCAACCTATTTCAATACAGAACCCCTCTTCGCGCATGACTAGTTCTGTCGTTCCGCCTCAGGGTTGACCCACCTATGCTTATCAGGGCGGAAGTGTTACCTGCAAATCAAGAAGCTCCCTTCTCATACCAATCTTCTAGTACAGATGATCCCGATGTCGACTTAGAAGCAAATGCTAGTTCCGTATATGAGGAGGATTCCTTCAGACGATCGGTACAGTCAGAAGATCACTTTGTTGGACCCGGGCTACAGGGAGGATGGAAGACATAGGTTCTTCGATGCGCTTTGGATTGGTTAGATGCCTTCCGGTGGAAATGCATTCTAATTAAGTCACCATCCACGAGTTAGCGGTCCGGTGAGCCAGAACCCTGTCCGTGCAGACACACTCACAACCCCGACAGGCGTGTTGGGTGATTTGGGTGTGATCTATCGGGAGGCGCACTGCACACAGGCGCGGCCGGCCATTGTAACTTTCTTTTGGTTACTCTGGTTGGGCCTCGATTCTGTGAACGTGAATTCTTCCCGCGTCGCAGCTCCATCGAAATTCTGACTGACCGGGGTCAGTAGACATACCCTTTCAACCTCTTGTCCGATATACATTTCTTTCTCGCTACTCACAGACGCTTGTGTTGTGATACGCCGGGTCTGTCCGTTTCGTGATATGTAAGTTCGCGTTTGGGCGTAAACAAGTGCTTACTTACTCTCCTACGCTCCCGCTTGGCCGTCTATTTAAGAGTAGGAGGACTTAAGTGTTCCCCTCGCCATGCCCTTCCATTCCATCTTGGGACCTCACCAATAAACAGCGCATGGCTGTTCCCCAAGGGGAGTCCTCTCCCCATTGTCCGCCCCAAGATAGCAGGGGATGTCGGAAACAAAAGACAGAAGGCCGCCATCGTAGGTAAATCACGGTACTATTCCTGGCTCGCGAACGTTGAATCATCGCTGAAACACGAACTCATTAAAGCCAGGTGTGACTGCATGCGGCCCTGGTTATCCCATTCCTCGCCGGAATGTTGGTTATTCTGCAATACCTCTTCTTGTTTGTCACACGTCGGACCATGATCAGTGTCCGCTTGGTAGTTAAGAGGATCAGTGGAACTCGCTGAGGAGAAAGATGATGAATTTTCAACACCGACTACAAATATCAACAAAGGTGAGGCGGTTAGAGATGAGGAAAAGGAAAATGAGATACAAGAATGACGACCTCCTGCTCGTAAATGTACTAGTTACAACCTTACACGACAGCAACGTTATTGTGCAGATACATTGTGTATACCCCAACAGTCCGGTTCATTAAAGGATACCTTCCTCACAATACCATCAACCCCGACCATGACGAGCAAGGTGCCGGCCCAAAAATGTCCCCCCTTGCCCCTCCGAACGTTTCCCGGCGGGATACAGCAGATCTTTCTAGACTGTGCGTCGAGGACCCATTCGCAATTCGCATCGAGAGCGTATGGTGGTGTTGCCCGGGGTTCTGATAATAACGCCGGTTCCCCCTTGATTATCATGTACTGATCCGGGCCTGACGGCGAGGGGGTTATGTCGTAAGGAACTTGGATGTGCTGCCCTGGTCTGTCTATCTTGAGGTAAAACCTGGTTTCCGACTCGTCGAAGGTGATATCGTAAACCCCCCTGTTCCCCAAATCGTCATTGCCCCTAGCCAGCGATGCGACTATGCCTCCGTGTACCGCATCCTTTACCCACGTCCCCCGCATGACCCCTGAGCTGCAGACTACGACCATCTTGGTGCAAGACGGCGATAATCCATACAACAGCCAATCATCATCGCCTCCTTTTGTCCACTCTGGAAGCGGAGTACCAGACCTCCACGCCTGCATGGCTACCGAAAGGTCGAATTTTCCAACCAACCCGGGGCAAGGTGGCGTATGAGCAGTCAGCGTTTTGTTTGGAAGTAATGACCCAAATGGTAAGGTGTCATCATTGTGATGAAGTTCCCGTAGGGTCTCCAATTCGAGTAAAATGAGATGCCTGGTCGCTTGGAGAATGCAGAGGATGTGCTTTTTGCCCAGGGGGTAAACATGAGACTGGTGTGCATCATTGTGAACCCCGCAGCTCGCCAGGATGTCAGTGGAGAAGATTTGGATGGAGTCTTTCATCTGCACCACAAGGTTCCTGGTTAATGATACAGCCACAGATGTAGCCCCACCCAGGACCGGAGGATTGTTAGTCCAATTGTAGGATTCAGTGTTGAACAACTGTACCCCATTTGGTGGAGTTATGCACACAATCTCTTTGCCCACAATCATTGGATGTGTAAGCTCTCCAAGATGCATTGGTGACTCTTCCCCACCTACCAGCCACCAGCGATCCACCCCTGACTGCCCCTTCCCAAGTGTTCCCAGAAACTGATGTGAGATGATCTCAAAAGAGGACAATTCCCAGTCTCCCTCTGAGCCTGGCCGTGAAGTTCCTACCAGGAATTCATCCTTATCCACCAAATAAACCATTCCCCACACACAATCAGGAAAGGAGAGGCAGTCCATGGTCTCACCAGCAGTGACAGAATAGATATAAAAGGAGTTTTTGGTAGCAACTGCCAGCTTCTGAGGTGATGGCCAACAAATAGATATGACTGGTTGACCATTCCTGAAACCCTTGCCCTCCTGTTTGGTATGAGTATTCCAGAACCTGACAGAGCCATCAGATGAGCCACATGCAATGCAATCCCCTGATGTGGAGACTGCAATATCATTGACCTCAGATAGTGTGGTGAAGGTATGGATGAGTCCACCTGTCTGTACATCCCACATAGTCACAGAGAGAGGGTGTGCAAAAAACAGGGTAGACCCATCTGGAGAGGCTTGTATCTTTGTGACCGTTTCTGGAGGAGGTAGGGATTGTTGGAGTACACCTGTAAGTGCATCATAGATGTTCACAATGTCTCCACAGGCAGCAACAATCCTTTGTCCAAAGGTTGTAATGCAGGTGGTCTGCCTTGGTCTGACATCAATTGACCCCAGAAGTAACCCCCAAGTGCTGGGAGTTCCCATAAAGGCAGTCACATGGAATAACTGGTCACCTGCAACACTCTGAAGGCAGGAATTTTGCAGGTATGATGAGGTTTGTGAAAGATGCAAAGCAGTGTTGTAGATATTATGTGCACATTGTTGGATAGGGTGAAAGTAGCGCATCAATAGCCAGAGGCAGTCTGTTGCAAGTTTATGTAGGGTGGTGACTTTGTTATTCAGGGCTGTGTTCCCTAAGGCTGAGAAGGTAGAAGGTCTAGGGGGAGGGGGGAGGTTGACCTAGTTATAGCATTGTCAGTAAACAAACTCCTTGAACAGCTAATAAAAGCCACTCACTTTTTCCAGCCAATCTAGCAGCCTATTCATGGAATTAACTACTTCTCCTAGCTGATTGTGAAGGCTCATCACCTCAACCCATGGACAGGAATTTTGAAGTACATTGGTTGCCAAATCAATAATCTCCTCAGCAAAGTCCTCAGATGTTGGAGAGAGCCCAAGGTGTCCAGCCCAATAGGTGCATGCATATTGAACAGCACCACCTATTCTGCCCTCCAGTAGTTGTTGAAGGTCCTGTATATCTTGGTTCATTGTAGAGGGTGGTAGGGAGCAAGGATTTCTCTTCAGCTCCTTTACAAGCTCCAAGCAACTGAGGGCCATATTTCCATGATAGGTCTCTGGGTTGATGTAGAGCCTTGTATCTGTACATCGTTTATCATTTTGCAGGAAATCTGAGAATGACTTGTGGAAAATGTAGATTCTCCCAAATTCATCAGCAGGTACAAGGAGAACTGAGTGGAGACATCGCAGACACTGTAAAAACAACGGCGACTGAAATTAAGTAGTCGTTTCAGCCTGAAAATAACTTAATGTAAGTTAGTTTGCGACTGAAACTAAGGGAAAGATATAATATTCAGTTGCTCCGCACTGACTGAAAT
>Ga0307515_10020740_pt1 | contig 11700 bp, 8 predicted proteins | sample 17_EM_MG_FD_194513 | JGI IMG/M metagenome (GOLD analysis project Ga0307515, IMG submission 194513) | Populus trichocarpa ectomycorrhiza microbial communities from riparian zone in the Pacific Northwest, United States - 17_EM | ecosystem: Host-associated > Plants > Roots > Unclassified | place... | reverse complement strand
AATTAGCAATCTGATCACATTAAACATATCGGGGAACCGATCAGAGCCATTATAAACAAGGGATCAGGTACTTCCAAAGTCTCAAATCTTGAAAACACATTAACAAATACTAAATACTAAAGCCTTTAGAACCCCTAAACTCTCCATCAAACACAACAAAACACAAGACCCACATCCAGAAATTCAAGAAACACAAATCCAAACAAAACCCACAAATTCTACACTCCTTAATCACCAATAAAGCCAATAAACACTAAGCCCTAAAACCCCCAAAAATCCTACAGAAAACACAACAAAACACACAACCCACACCCAAAAATCCAAGAAACACAAAACATGACAGAACCCACAAACCTTCCATTCCTTAATCACCAAGAAACCAAACAAAATGAAACTTAATCGAGAATTAATAAGGAAAAAACCTTGGTTTTGGTTTCAATGCGGACATCAAGAGAGTGAATTCTGGTAGACAAAACACCGGCCAAACATTGACCAGCAAGGCAGTTAAAGAAGTGGAAACCTGGCGGAGCCAATCGCTCAAAACGACCCCACCTTTCAACAACACCAACGCTAGCTTGGTCTACGCATCCACATAAAAAACAGCATGTATTACCCATGATTTTGCTCCTCTTCGTATCTGATAGGAAAGATTAGAGAGAGAGAGAGAGGGAGAGATGAATGTGCGGGCTCTGTGTCATTTAGGAAACGGTGGGATGCCTTGACTTTCTCTTTGGTTTCGGTGGATTTTTTTTTAATTTCTAATTATGATTATTTTTTTTAGTTATTTTGAAGTTTAATTTATCTGACAACTTAATAAAATGTTTTTATAATTAAGTGTGTTTATCATGCAATCAGAATTTAATCGGATAATATTAATATAAAATTTAAATGATTGAATCTGAATAAAATAATAATAGGATTTATCAAATGCAAATTAAGAGTTTAAATTTTAAGATTATGAATTACCTAATTTGGCCATAGATAATCATCCCAAAAGTTAAACCAACTAAAAAAAATCTAAATTTAGGGGTAAGAAAAAATCATTTAAATTTGAAGCATGTGAAGATTTAATTTTCTTGCTACTTAGTAATTACTAATTAGTCAATTCACTCTTTTATTAAATGGAATTTTGTAGGGTCTAACGCAAATGCTATGCATGACCTAGCATTCATGGATGACTTGGAATTTTTCTTTGTTAAGTTTTCAATAGAATATATAAAGTTATTGTTTATTCTAGTGTTTAAAAGTATTTTTAAAAATAATTAAATTTTTTTATTTTTTTATTTTAAATTAATATTTTTTTAATATTTTCAGATATTTTGATGTGCTGATATCAAAAATAATTTTTAAAAAATAAAAAATATTTTAAAAAATAATTACAACTATACTTCCAAAATATTTATGAGGATATATTTTAATGTAGTGGATTATAGATTACATCGTAACAAAAACATTATGTTTTATGTTTTTGCTGGTAAAACACGTGCAATGGAAGTATACTGCGTTGTCAAGCTAGCAGTAAATATTTTAGTGAAGAGGAAAAAAATGATCAGTTACTTGCAAATTATGTTGGTCGATAAAAGTTACAGAGCTCTGCAAATTTCAGATTATCTTCCTCCCCTTGGTCTCGTGCCATTGTTTAGTTTAACCTATTCAGTGTAACCCTACGATTCCGAGTCAACAGAAAGTGTTAATTACGTGGTTGATGGTAAAAAATGTCAAGAGCTTCATGTAAATTCTTTGAATCTTAGTGTTAGTTTACCCTTTTACGTCGGAAAATCTTATAATACTCTAACATTGTATCATGCAATCTCCTAGACTTGCTTTGTTGAAGCTTTTACTTGGTGACAATGCCCCGGCAAACTTTGAAGGGCTAGCTGCTTACTTCGTTTGGAGGGGCACATGTTGCAGAGAAGGAAGAAGACTGCTAGATTGCTTTGTCAAGAACTTGATGACGCATGATTATTGCCTCTTGTATAGGGATTAAGTGTGGCTTTTGAATGTGAAACGTACAGTGATTTATTTCCTCTGAAAAAATCTACATGTGAGAACAGGAGTCGATAAATAAGTTGATTTTCATGGGAGATACCTAGAAGAGCCATATTGTTTCAGGCTCTATCTATCAAATATTCAATAGTACTATTGATGAGGCAGGTATGTTCCCCTGCTGTGATGATACCTACTAACGCCAGCAACACCCTGCATGCAACAAAGATACTAGGTATTAACTTTTAGAAGCTGAAGACTATGCATGAGTACGCATGCATAGGTTTCAAAAGACATGCATTCATGGGCAATGCCGGGAGGTTTTTGCTTTCAATTCTGGCAAGGAAATTGAATGCTGATCAAAGAGAGTTGGATTCAATAAAAGCTATAATATCTTCCTACTCCAGAGTCACAACTTTATACAACCATTGTCAAATTAAAGATAAGCTAACTGGGAAAAGAGTTTTGAAACCACTCCCTGGGTTATCTCGTCATGAAAACACACTTCTTTGGGAAAATTTAGCTCAGAAATTTCTTTTTTTAAAACAAAAATCCTACGGAATGCAGAATTTGTGGCCATAGTTGATAAAACAGATAATGTGCGCTAATTTGTATAAAAAACAACCAAAGTTGGTGGATGGAGATGTAACTTGGACAAGAAAGGATACCTGATATACAGCAATGCTTGTGTAATATTGAGCATGGGAAGATGGAACACCTGATTCTGCAATAAGAACAAAACTATCATATCATTATATGGAGAACGGTAGGGTAAATTCATCCTAGGGAGACCCTAATATGAGACCATTAAAAGTAAATAAAGTTCAGCTAGCCTAAAAGAGATCTATCAAGAGATATCAGAAATTTAGAACCACTAAGGAGAATCTAGAATAGTATCCATGAGGGTAATATGGTAAAACACTAAACTATGTATTGAGACTAGATGGCAATATTCCAGATACAGAAAAACAGTTACTCATATTTGATTTGTAAGACTACACATGCAAAACACTACACTGCCTCTATAAGCAAATAGTGTGGGTGCATGCTTGGGGAGAAGGGAAAATGGGTGAAAGAGCATGTAGACAAAATTGCACCTGAAGTTCCACAACTTCAGAAGTGATATTTGTGTTATTGTTGTGCAGTCAAGTACAACAATAATGTGAGAGAATCCAAGCAATTAAGTAAACAATTAGAACCTCTACTCACAGCAATAACGCTACTCACATTCAATTGGACAAATTACAGATTCAAAACATCAGAGGTAATAATACTTCTGCAAGAGCAAATAGCGGATGTGAGCCTTGAGGAGAGAGGGGCAGGGACTGAATTCTGGAAAATGAGAGGTGCACCAGAAGTTGTACAACTTCAGAGGTGAATATGTTGAACATGCACTCATCCATCTAGCCAAACCATGAAATTTAGTAGCAATATGCGAACTCTTACATAATCAGCCAAGAATTGCAATGGCTGGTTACATACATTACAATGATGCATTTATATTACATATAGAAGAATCTCGGTTCATAGAATTCCTACTTTTTTGGTCTTTTAGAAATGATATGAAGACTAATCCAAGCTCAACACCACTCCCAAGAAATAAATGTATAAACAAAAGTCCAAATGAATATTCAAACACAAAATCATATTCTCCCATTGGACTGACAAAGCTTCAGCAATTAAATTTAATAAAGCAGGTTTGGGATGCACTAAAGATGCAAAAAGAAAATTCAGAGGACTTAAAAAGCTACCTCTCACATAAGCAGATCCCTGGTTGCCTTGACCACTGTACCCGCCAGCTCTGCGGACAAATGACAACCTTATAAGCATTTGAATCAAAGTAGAAGCTCGAAACACAAGGAAAGACTATCAACATTAGAAAGAACCTTCTCAAACTGTAATCATTAGCAACAAAGCCTTGCTTTTCTGCAGCAGGCTCAATATATCCTGCATGAGGTAAGGCTTGTCTTCCAAGGCCAGGTTCAATGTATCTAACAGAAGGTTGGCTTTGATTCTGAAAGCTGTGTTGAAGGTAACTTAAATGAGATTGCCCTTGATGCCAATGAGCAGCCTCAGCATACCCTGCATAATGTTGAGCTGGTTTCCTTGTAGCAGGTTCTATATATCCAGCATGGGGTTCCTGGAAGAATCATTTCATATGATCAAACCCACAGCCCTAGATCAATGGGCAGGAAAATATAAGTTACCATATCCGATTGGTGCCTCTTGGATCCAGAAATTGAGCTGCTCCCCTCCTCGCGGTGAGGTTTTCTCGCTGAATTTCTATTGATTTGCCTACCTTGAGCATTACCTGCAAAGTTTCGCCACATAAGACTGTCTCGCAATAACAGCTACAAGAAAACACAAAGAAGTCAAACAGCAAAAAACTACCTCTAGATTTCTTTGATTGTCTACTATTAAGATCATGGTCAATCTTTCTCTTCCCACGATCATTCCTTTTTTGAGGCAAATTCTTTATCTTTCGAGCTGTTTTTACTCAGTTGGCATCCTGACCTTCACTGAAACTGGTTCGATGGTTGTTTGGTTTACCTTCTTTAGTACTATTCAACAATGAAGGAGCTTGAATCTCTTCTTTAGCATTGCCCCTTCCTCTTTTTCTAGTTCCCTTGGACTTGTTACCATGAGCTTGTGCTTTTATTTCAGTCCCAACCTCTTCGTACTTTGCATGATGTTTACCCCATCTCCTTTTCTTCTGCGCTGCTCCTCTAAATCTTGTCTTGGCAAGGTCAGCCTTAACCTGAGACAAAAAGTGATATAAAAGATGTTGCTTTAAGGGATCCACACACACATACACATGTTACGGCATCCAGGTAATCACCTTAGTTTCTCCTCCAAGCTGGGTCTTATTGATCCCTTCCACACAAGCAAGTGCACTTTTATGAGAACTAAAAGCAATAAATCCAAAATCCTTGTGTTTAGCACCAAAATTTCGAGGTAACAAAACATTTATGATCTCTCCATACTGTTTGCAGAGCTCTTTCAGCTTCTTTACATTCCAGGATTTCACTAGCCCTTTAACATGAACAGTTGTCACCTACAAGAAGAAAAGCCACAGTCTCTGTCATTTACAGGACCGACACCAGTAAAATGGAAAAGTGATTTAACAGTGATCTGAAAGCATCCACCAAAGCCTACGTATTTCCTGCTGTATATTAGATTTCTGTTAACTCTGTAAAAAACTGATGAACATATTCGCAACTTCAGAAGCCAATTAAGTCAATGGACTAACAATTATTTAGGCATAATCTAATCAAATGCCTGATGACACGATTTTTCATTTTCAACAACTAATTCACCAATTACCTAACTGGGATAGCTACATTTACCAATAAGACAAGGTTCACTCTATTAGTCACGTCTCCATGAATGCAAACTATACGGGCATGTTTGTGTTTATTACCAATCTTTTCCCTACAGATTCATCTGTGTTTTAACTCAAAGAAAAAAAAGGAAAAATGAAAAGAAAACAAGGGATAGGGAGGGAGAAAACGAAAGAGGGACAGCAAGGGTGACCAACATGGATTTCTAGTTGCCTTTGTTTCCCTGAGCTGGTTAGAGAAGGATCTTCAACCTCTTCGGTATCATCACTGTCCTCATTATCTTCCACATCATCTGCATTGTCCCCTTCTTCATCACAACCTTCTTGGACATCAGTACAGTCATCCAAATGTCCAAGTGATTCCATGAGTTTGTTGTCTTCACCATCTCCATCATCTTCCTTATCATCTGCACTCCTCAGTTCTTCATCGCCATCATCTTGGTCTCCAATAGATTCACCCGCAGGCCCTGGTGATTTCATGCCATTGTTAACTTCATTATCTTGTGCACAAGCTATGCTCTCCCTTTCGCATGCGCTCTTTCCATCCTCATTACTTCCTTCTTGAACTCCAGAAAAGTCATCCAAATACCCAAGTGATTCCATGACTTTTTATCTTCACCATCTCCATTATCTTCCATATCATCTGCACTCTTCATTTCCTCATCACCATCATCTTGGACTCCAATAAATTCATCTGCATGCCCTGGTGATTTCATGAAATTGTTAACTTTGTAGCCTTCGTTATCTTTAACACCATCTGTGCTCTCCCTTTCACACGCGGTCTTTCCTTCCTCAGCACCGCCTTCTTGAACTCCAGAAATGCCATCCATATGTGCAGGTGATTTAATGACATTGTTATCTTCATCATCTTCCACTCTTTTCCCTTCCTCATCACCACCCTCTCGGACTCTAAGAAAGTCATCCAGATGCCCTGGTGATTTCATAACATTCTTACCTTTGCTGTGTTCTGCATTTTTTACATTATCTTTTCCCTCCCTTTCATCTGCACTCTTTCCTTCCCCATCACCACCTTCTTGGACTCTGTAAAAGTCATTCATGTGTCTAGGTGATTGGATGGCATTGTTATCTTCATTGTAGTCGTCATTTTTCACACCATTTGCACCCTTCCCTTCCTTATCACCACTTTCCTGAACTCTAGAACAATTATCCATGTGCACAGGTGATTTCAAGACATTGTCACTGTTTCCCTCATCATCACCACCTTCTTGCACTCTTGAAATGCCATCCATATGCTCGAGTGATTTTACAACTTCATCAGAAGCAGGAGTCTCTTTTTCAACAGAATTCTGGTTTGCACCTACAACAAGTATGTAGTTAGAATCGGTAACCCCTCCATCGCCAATCAGCAGGGGCCAATTAGTTGAATTTGGTTTAAAAAAATGAAAAAAAGCATAATCACCATCAGATAAAAACAAGAAACAAGGAGAATGGCACACAGAAAACTTAAGCACAAGCAGTTACATGCATAGGTTTAGCAGAGCATTACCAGGTGAAAGTCCAATTTCCAAATTTGAGTTTGTGCATGATGCAAATATAGCAAGATAAGAACACTAGTAACTGGAACAGCCATTCTATATGGACCACACTATTAATATGTCTCTACATCAGAAAATATCAACAGAAGCTTCCACATTCATTTAGCATGGTTTCTACATTCCGTAAGATGCTACAAGCAATAGCTCTCGCTTTAGTTTTGGGTTGTGATTTGTTCGAAAATAAGCGTGTCATCCACCAACACCACACTTTCTGATAGATGAAAAGTAAAAGCTAATATTAAAAGAATAACCTTCAAAAGCATTCAGTCCCAAACTTCAATATAATAGGAAATGCAAACATGAAACCCAAATAATCACTTCATGCAACAAACTATCAGCAATCAAACCAAGATATACACTTATTTCCAAACTGCCCTTCATCTGGGCATCAAAAAGTTTGCATTTTTATCACTTTCTAACTTCCATAAAACACGCAGCTACACGACTTTCCCCTAATCCCATCACATTAAATTTTCAATTTCCACAATGCCCTTCATCTCGGCAGCACAAGGTATCCATTTGAATTTCTTTTTTCACTCTCTAACTTGCAAAAAACCACACAACCACACAGCTTTCCCCTAGTCCTACCACATAAAATTTCTGACTCCCGCAATTCCCTCATCTGGGCACTAAAACTTTTGCATCTTTATCAAACTTTTCTATCTCTTACTTGCACAAAACCAAAACTAGACTAAAAACCTCAAATTTTATACAAAAACATAATACATTAATCAAACATCAAGAGATAACATACAATCAATTATATAATTCTCCAAAACCAAACAAAAACACTAACACAACAAAATAATACAAACATAACTGCATCATTACCTTCATTACCTTCATTACCATTGAAGTTCAAATTCTCTTCTAAAACACCATCCATTTCCCGCTTCGTAAACGCAACAACCCATGATTTGTCGTCCAAAGTATCATCGTTAACTCCTTTCAATTGCTCTGGGCTCCGCCCCAAATCATCAACAACATTGTCATTTTCATTTATCTCTTCTTGTTTAATCTTCACTTCTTCCACATCAATTTCTTCATTTATTTCTTCCTCTGTCGATTGAACTGCTTGCCGTTTTGAGATTCGAGTGGATTTCTTGCTTGTCGCTTTGGCTCTCCTTCTTGTTGATCGACGAGGAGGCAATGTCAAAGAGTGAATTTTCCCCTTGTCAGAGAGGATTATTGACAGAGTGATGAAACAAGGAATGTAAAGTAAATGGGCTTACGCCACGCGTCATTTTTTCCATTAATTATTTTATAGTTTTTTACTAGTTTTGAACGTTTTCAAATTAGTAGTTTTTTGCTCTTAAATCACTCTTTTTTAATTAAAATTTCTCATCCTACTTGTTTCTCTTTTGTTTCTTTCATTTTGCAGAGAATAAAAATAAAAACAAATTACTTGAAAGTAACAAGGAATTAATGAAATGACTAAGTTGTAAGAAAACTTTAAAACGTAAAGATTATATTATAGTTTTTGGAACCACAATGGCTAATTAATTAATTTCATTAAACATTCTTAAGAAAATATTTTCATTGAATTAAAAGACTAAGCTATAATTATATCAATCTTTTCTTCTAGTAGAATTAATTGTTTTTTTAAATTGAACTATTAATGTTAATATGAGAACTTGCTACTTCATCCATATGAAATTGAACGTAAATTAATTCTATATTTAGAAATGGTTTCAACTGATTGGATTAATTTGATTTAATAATTTTTTTTATTAAAACGAGTTTTAAAATTATGAAATTAATTTGATTTAAATTAGTGAAAATATAAAATCTACACAACCAATTCTCGTCGATAAAAAAACTATTCCAAGTAGATGTGTGAGAGAGTAAAAGAAAAAAGGGTTGAATTTCTATAAAAGTATTATAATTTTTTTTTAATATTTTTGAGATATTAAAATTGGATAAATAGTATTGAAATGATTTCATTTTTACAATTTTGTTGGGTTAAAGCTTATTGATGGGCTCCGTTTGGGCCTTGGTTCTGTCAAATTTTCGAATGGACCGAGCTTGAATCTTGAGAATTTATTCGTGGGCCGTCTCCATCTCCATTGGATTCCCTTCGTTGATCGAGGAAACATGACCCAAAAACTCTCGACGGGCAATCCAAAGATCACCCCTTTTTATTATTTCTTTTTATTCAAACTTTAGAATAGCTGGGAGAATTTAACCTTTTAAATTCATCTGGCGATCTTCACCATGAACAAAATAGTGGCTGAAAATGTAGGAATCATATTTAGACCACTGATGTTTATTTAATTTCATGGATATAGACCCGATCTGATTTAAATAGACAAGCATTTTTTAAACTAAATAGATAATTAGTAGGGTATGAATATCGTCAAATTCACTCAAACTTAACCTGAAACATATATTTATATCATATAAATATATTTATTGAATGTTTAGATTTTTTTAATGTAATATGATATATTCATATCTTAATATATATATAATATACACACACACATCCACTTCAAATATATATATTAATTATTTTATTTTTTATTGATTAATAAATAATGAATACCCATTAAATATCCGAAACTTAATTGTTAGTTTATGAATATTTAAATTTTTTATCTGATAAATAATGGATAGAATATAAACTTTACTAAATAAGATTTGATTTTAGGTGACATTCAAAGTTATATTCTCTAACCAAACAAAAACATTTTATGGTCGTTTTTTATCGAAATAAAAAAAAATCTTTCGGTTAGTAATTTCACCAACCTTCTTTCGATTTCTTTTATCCTAAGGCAAAAGGAATAATAAATTGCAAGGGTGACTTTAGTCTAGCATTTTATCCATTTTCTGCCTTAGATTTGGAAAACAGTTTTTGACTGACAATACTATATCTTTTTTTTTTTTTTTAGTTTAATGTGGGTGTCCGGGCCAGCTTGTGCGCACCTCGACTAATCCCACGGGCCCTGAAGTTAACGACCATATAAGCCTCCAGTGGCCATCATATGAGCAACCACAAGGCTCGAACTTGAGACCACAGAGAGAGCAAACCTATTGGTCCCAAACTCTTACCACTGCGCTACCACCTAGATGGTTGACAATACTATATCTTGTAGCATAGGCAAGCAGCAAAATTCGAAAAGCTAGAAGTGTCATGCCAAGAGTATTAAAATTTATCTGTTAGAACTTGGAATTCTCATTGCAAAATCTTGGATTTAAATTCTAAAAAAAAAAAGATGGAGTGAAATCCAGGGTGTTGGGTTTTCAAATATTATATACGCATAGAGAATTATAAAACAAAATTATTCGGGAGTCCCTGGAATTTCATTAGAAAGATCTAAAGTTATTTAAAAAATTTATTACTTGAAAATCTGATCTTATTTGATTTTGAATAATTCCTTAAAGGTTGGGTTGTTGCAAATAAAAAATCATCCAATTGTCTGGCCTCCAACGATAATTCACACAAACTACCCGTGAGAAATCTCATAAATTTCTATTTAGAAGAGATTGATTGCTATGTCTAGAGTGCTAGCTTTAATATTGTATTTACATAATTTTTTTTGTCTAACACACAACCACTCCTCACTTAAAAAAAAAAAAAAAAGAGGCATAACTTACTATTTATAGAAAAATCTGAAAAATCCTATAAATTAGTAAAATATCAATTTGCCCTCTAAATAATATTCATATATTGATTCAGAACATATTTAGAAATTAACTCAATCAAGTCCTTACTTGATTTTTCTAAGTCTAGAAATATAATTTATTAGTCGTTTGAATTAACCTTTTAATGACCAATTTTTCAATGTAATTAATATATTTTTTATTAATAATTTTTTGATTTAACATTAAAGAATAAAGTATGTTTACCATGTTAAATCATGTTTGCTCTTTACATAATAGTCATTGATCGTTTGAATAAAATTTGAAACCCTTTTCAAATCTCATTCCACCTTGGTCAATGATTTCTTAGTTAATACCATTTTTTCTAATTCATCTAAGGTGATAAATTCTCTATTAATCACTCAAGTACCTTTATATAATTCATGTTACATCCAATGTCTACCATTTTATTATCTTAATTAAGATAACATGTAACAAGATTAAAGTATAACATTCTCTATATAATATGACTTAGTAATCTCAAGTCTAAAAATCACTTACACAATCTCTTCATATTGAATTTTCATGCGGGTCAGTTCAGTGTACATGTCTTATAATAAACACTTACATATTAGTTTTAAGTATCACTTATACCTCAACTTATAAGAACAATTGTTTCAGTTTCATAAAAAAAAAGAATATAATATGTACCAGTCTTTATAACTCTAATGAATATCCAGTATTTAAAATAGTATCAACCAAGAACATTTTAGGAATAATACTTTAAAGCAGTAAGAATCTCATAATTATAACAATTTTATAATTTTCTTTGCAAATTATTTTTGTTTCAAAAACTTTATCTTTGCTCTAAATTTATTAATCTAATATTATATGAATATTAAAGATAAATTAAGCATTTATTAATAATAAATATATATTTATATTAATACAATAATACCACATGTAATCAACCAATTAGTTATAATATATATTAAACTAACATAGGAATAAGAGAAAACACCTCATCATGCACCTCGAAACTTTTTTTTTCTTTTTTCTTTTTTGTGTCATTGACAGATTACAAATGACAAGAAAATTCATGTTAGGATATCCCTAATGACCCTTCCACGTAGAAATAGCATTCAGGGAATTTGAAGTACTAATATTGCTTATTCTTCTTCTTTTTTTTTTCTTTTTTTTTAAATAAAACTAGATTGCATTTACACTCTTTGATAT
>Ga0307515_10020739_pt1 | contig 11700 bp, 10 predicted proteins | sample 17_EM_MG_FD_194513 | JGI IMG/M metagenome (GOLD analysis project Ga0307515, IMG submission 194513) | Populus trichocarpa ectomycorrhiza microbial communities from riparian zone in the Pacific Northwest, United States - 17_EM | ecosystem: Host-associated > Plants > Roots > Unclassified | place... | reverse complement strand
GTAGGGAGGGCCCCAGGGTGCGGGCAAAGGCCAAGTCATTGAGGGGCAAGTTTAGCGTCGAGTTTTTTAAGCCTCGTTCGAATTTGCACTCGCATTCGAATTCGAACCCGCAATCTCGGGCCCACACAAGCAGTGGAGGTACATACACGACCACCACAGGGAGTGGAGGCACGGGCGGGACACACTCACGGGGACCATCGTCTGGCGGGGACGTGCATCATTCTCACAATCCCAATCTCCATCACGCGAGAAAGGTGGATCACGGACACCATGGGCATTTGAGAAAAGGGAGTTTGGGCCAGAGTGCGATCCGGCGCGCACAGACAGTCTGTGTAGGGGATCTCGGGAACGTCAGTCCTGGAGTTGAAAGAGTCCTTGATCCGAATACTCACCCACGCCACGCCCGCGAGGCGTCCGACGCGAGAAAGGCTCTAGCGATGGTTTCGCCCGAGGTGCGTGCAGCAGCGGCTGCTATACCCGTGCCATTGCGCTCCCATTCTCTGTCCGGTTCAACAGGAAAGAGTACAGGTATTGGACTGGCGATCAGCGTGCCACCTGCTACACAGAGTGTTGCCAGCACCAGCGGCTCGGCAATGTATGCCGGCCCGCATACGTCGCTTCAGACTGCTACCAGCATCGTTAACCGTCACCGTCTTCCTCCTCGTGCAAGTGTGCAAATGGCACAGACTGTGTCGCCTGTCAACCTAAGTCTGGAGCCGCCCCGCGAGAGCTGGACGATCTACGGCGCTGCGACCGAGGAGGACTTGATGCGCAGCGAGCTGCACGTGGTCAAGGAGGACTCGGAGACACGGTCGGTACACAAGACCCCCGAGCAGCAGCAGCCGCCGCAGCACGAAGGCATTGTCACCCTCACGGATGCGTTCCGCCGTCGGAGTGTTGATAGCGGACTCGGTAGCGAGGAGGTGCACCAGTCGCAGAACGAACACTTGGAGGATATGACGTTTGCGGCGGGTGGGACGCTGCAGCGCCTTCTCAGTTCCGCCAGCGTTAGTCTTCGCAAGCAAGCCCGCGCGACGACCAACGCCGGCAGCGTAGCCGCTACCATTAGCAGTGTTGGTGCCAGCAGACCTGTTAGCTCGGTGCCTTCAAGGACTGGGTTCTTGATTCTCGAGGATGAGGAGGCAGAAGTGGAGGGCGCGGAGGAAGCGGAGGCACGACCAAGCTTGCAAGACTCTATGCCAGCTTTATCACCGCTCCTATCGACTACCCCAGATATCCAGTCTCCCGCTTCGGCTTCGGGCTCTGGGTCGTACTCCAAGCCACCAGCGCCGCTTACTCTTTCCTCTTTCGCTGAACCAGATCCAGACAAATCCCCCGTCCGTACGCCTGCGAGTCGCGCCAGTCATCGACGCGTACCCTCCGAAGCGAAGAGTGAACGTTCCTGGGGCCGGGTGTACGCCTCGGAGAACATAGGCGGGCCACGGTCTGGCATGTCGTCTTTGGAGTCGAGTCCGAAGATGAGCCCCCGCCCACTTGGAGGCGTGGACGATCTCGAGGGGTACAAGGACCTGTTTTACCGCCCCAGTTGTTTCCCGAAGAACAACAGCCCACCTAACAAATCCAACACGAACCTCGCTCTCCTGATTCCTGAGAACAACAAGCCCATCAACAGCAATAACAATAACAGTGGTGGTGGAGCTGGCGGGTCTGGCTCGGGCTCTGGCTCTGGGTTTGGCAAGCGCCCCGAGCTGTTGACGTTCGACTCTGCTCGTAGTGGAAACTCGAGTGCAAGCATCAGTGGGCGATCGTTGAGTGCGATCAGTGCCGAGGTGGAAGTCCAGCGTACGCGTCTTGAGGAGCTTGAGAGGGAGCATAGCAAGCGCTGGGGACACATCATGCGGAGTATCAATGGCGGTGGTTCCCCTGTCCCACTCGAGCCTTTTGACCCCAGTGAGGACACAGAGGGTGCGGAGGGTGCTCCCAGTTATACCGAGGGCGATAGACCAGAGGGAAGCGATGAAGGAAGTGGTAAGTACTGGTGATGTTCTCATTCGCAGGAGCGGGTCATTGACGATCTTCCTGGACCTTTCCTAGACTCTTACCGGATTGTTACAGTCCAGGAATCCTTGCTCCCAACTACAGAGTTTACGCTCTACCGTCCGCGCTCTACCCAGCTTTCTGTCATCGAAGGCTCCGACGACCACCTCCCTAGCAACAACGACAGCCCCTCCGTGGAATCCCTCAACCGGCAAAACAACGGCGAAGAACCCGAGAGTGACCTCCGCCAATCCGCCGATGTTTCGACACGAACAAGCGGAGTGGATGGAGACTCCACTTTCAGTCCCACTCATTCCTCGCTCCATCGCATGACGCTTGGAGTACCTCAACCAGTCCTCAGGGACTCTTTGACGGCCCCTAGTAGTGTCGATCCGTATCAGACACGGACGAGCATGGCTACCTCTGGTACCTCTGGTACCGACTTTTCTCGCATATCCGGTTTATCCGACTTTCCTGCACCTCCCGTCAACCAAAACGAATACCAGATTACACCTGGTAGTCCCCTAGTCCGTCAGCCCTTTATCCAACCACCCCGCTTAGGCAATGTCAGCGCCTCGCCATCCACTACCCCCCTCTCGCCGCAGACCTTTGAGGAAGACGAGCCGGAGGTGCAAGAACGCACCAGGGACTCGGTTCTGAGTGATTCTGATGAGCTGGACCTACCTTCAAGCTATCCACAAGCCTCACATAGATCGACTTTTGGCGCCGATGACGAAGTTATTCGGAATTGGAAGGCTAGTCGTGATGAGTAGCAATAATTGACCCGTCTTAGTTTCTACCCCGTTTTTTTTCGCCTTATCATATTCTATCATTATAATCTCGCTTTCGTCTTCTGTCACCTCACCCATGGGCATACCAGCATCGATGGCTACGTTCTCGCGCCTCTTTTCTCTCTCCATCGCTCTCACTTATTCGATTCCATGCATGCACATTGGCAAGCCGCACACACTCACTCTTACCCAATCATTTTTCCCTCGCATCATTCCCCCACGTTCACTCCTATGCTCTAGATCCCCCCACCTCCTCCCCCTCCCACTCCCACTCCCACTCCCACTCCCCCCTCATACTCCCCCCCTCATACTCTCTCATCCACCACTCCATTTCCACGCTCGCACATTCCAGCCGCGTTGTTGTCCAATCTAGCTTGTTTTGCATTGTGGTCCCGTCCCACCAGCGGTTCCGTTGTTTTGTATTTGGACTTGGGTAATTTGCCTTGTCATATATCCAGCCCGGCCCTTTGACTCGATCGGTCGCGTCCATCGATTTATTCGATTTTTCTTATTCGCGCAAACTATTCCTCAGATGCTTAGATGCTTAGATGCAAATCTCACACGACTTTTAGTAATAACCCTTCAAAAAGACCCTCGCCGCCGCTAAAAGAGCAGCGCGAGCGATGATCTGATATTCTATTTCCAGCTTTGTCTGACCGAGAATTGTACTACATCATTTTTGACTGTTGACTACTAAGTCCAAGGGAGGCACACATAAGGTTTAATGGAGGGGGAGAGAAGGGGGGAGGGGGGGTTGCAAGCAGCGAACAGAAAGAGGAGATGAAGCGTGCGTTGCAAACGCTGAACAGATGATATGTATCGGTATCGCGGAGTTATTGCCGATCCACACCAGCGAAAGAGTACATGTCAGAAAGATGAACAACAGAAAAATAAGAGATGAATAGTCCACACGTAAGCAAAAAGAGAAAAGAGAATGGGGGAGAAGGGGCATTTATGCGTTGCAACAATGCGCACAAGGGGGGGAGGGTTGACAGCGAAGCGAAGTGACAGTGATCGATCAATCAATCGATCAGCGGGGCAAGGGGTGGGGGAGCCGGTAGAGTGATTCCAGCTTCGACCAGGGCACGAATCACGAACCATGAGACCATGGGACGTGGTGGGTATGTGCAAGGGGGGTGTCGTGAATCGGGGAAGTGGAAGTGGAATCCGACGAACGACATAAGCATCTTGATAATTTTGATAAATGGTTGAGGAAGATAAGGATACACTAATACAGTTAAGAGAGACGATCGAGGGGGACGCGCATGTGAGTGGGGTTGGTTGGTTGGTTGGGAAGGGAAGGGAAGGGAAGAACGGAACCGTGTCGCTTGCATGATGAAGGGTGCAGCAGTCTAGTCTAGGAGTCGGAGAGAGTGGGGAGGGGTGGTGGTTGGTTTGGGTTTTAAGGAGGATGAACTTGTTCTAGAGCTGCGTCGAGGTCTGATTTATACTTTTAGGTTCCGAGGTTCAAAGTCCGATGTATGGCTTGGTAACGAATGTTCGCCTCCATCTCTTGCCTTGTCGAGAGAATATTTATGAGGGCGTGGGTCGGGGGCAAGGGCGGATTGTGATAAATGGGGGAGCATAATCGTAGTAGCATAGAAAAGAGGTGCGTCCTTGTTGTGGTTGTGGAGAAAGCATAATAAGCGTCCGTGGTACCATTCCATTAGTGGGAGACGGCGACGAATTGGTCGTGGGTCCTCAGGATCCATGTTCGGTCCTGGTACTTGTCTTGGGTGCGCAGTAGGCGGTTGGAGAGCGCTACGTCGTACGCCAGCCCGACAAACTTGGTACCAGGGAGTGACCTCAGGGTGGGGACCATCGCTCTGTGTATCGCGACGATCACGTCGTAAATCCTGATGTACCCAACCTCGGGAGCAGCCACGATGAAAATTGGTTGTGGTAGAGTCGAGTAGAGCGAGTGGTGGACAATACGGATTTCAGTGATCTGAGGAGAAGTGGCTGGGGCCGCAAGAAGCGGAGAGGAGAGAAGCTGGTGATGGAGGGGCATGGCGAGGTCTATGCCCAGGCGGTATGCTTGCGCGCCGGTCAAGGCGGAGTCGATAGTAATCGGGTACTGCTCCAGGGGGAGCGAAATGGTGGGAAGCCTGACACCACCATGTGGTCTTGGAAGAACAGCTGGAGATGATGGAGGTGTCGGGAGCTCGTATGTATAGCCTCCCATGGTGGGTGCGCCGAACGTCTGGGTAAATGACTGGAAAGTTGAGTCGGGCGGTACGCCGGTAAAGAGGGACGAGCCGGCAGGGTGTTGTTGTTGATACATGAGTGGAACTATGAGTGAGTAACGGCAGTTATATTGCCTATGGGCGTGCTGGAGAGCGTGGTGGACAGTTTGGGGCACGGTTTGGTTTGGCTGGTGGTCGTGGGTGCCCGGGGTATAGTCTGGGGGGTGTAGGTGGGTCGTAGGTCGTGAACTAACTTGAAGGACAGAGCTGGACGGAGCTGCGGGAGACTGAGGGCGAGGGTTTAAGAAGGGTGGAAACGAGTGGCGGAGGAGGAAGGGGTTAAAAGAGAGTGAGTCGAAGGTAAGCAAGTAAGCCGCCGGGTAAGCTGCGGGTAGCGAGCGGGAGGCGGAAGCTGTCAGGCGCGCCCGGATCCGTCGTCCATCGATGACTCGGAGGCGTGAAGAAAGACGCTCGAACAAGAGAAAGGACGACACGGACGACACAGACGAGAAGCTGGTCGTGATGAACACCTTCCCATTCGTCGCCACCAGTCCGTCAAACTCTCCACGCAGCTGCGGGTGATGTTGCGGACAGCCCGCGCGAGGTATCCCAGCTTCATTCTAGTTAGACCCGTTGTCACCAACGAGCCACACCTGCGTGAGTGAGCGAACCGCGCTTCCACACCCATGGAGGTCAGCAATCAAAGCAAGCACCCCCGGGAATCCCCCGGAGCGGGCAACTATCGCCGGTCGCCCGGACATCGGTCGAGGCGTGCATCGTGCTCTGGAATACCAGTATCCATTACATACCCCGCTTGTTCGCTCCGCCTCTAGCCAGGTTGGGTTTCAACCTACCTGGCACTGACCCATGTCGGCCAGGTTCTGCCGTGATAGAAATCAAACTACCAGTTTCTTCTTTCGATTCTACTCGCTCGCGCTGGTACGTGGACCCGCTACGACCCGGACGTGGTCGTCTGCGGGTTTGCCACGGCGTTCTGCCAAAAATTTCTCCCCCAACCCAGCATGCTTGGCGTCCTCCTGAGTTTATTTCGACATGACTGATGCCGCAGCAACAGCAGCCCTTTTTTGTCCGCCGCAATTGGCAATCCACAGAGGTTATAATACCCTCCAAATGCAAGTGGATGCGTAGCGGACACGTACATTGAACTCCTTCTGGCCAGTTTGCCCCTGCATCACCGATCTGTTGCCCCAAGCGCCCAAGAGGTGCCAACCAACTCAGTTGTTGCAAAGATTTCCACCGCGTGCGACGCTGCATCTCTGCAAGTCGACATCTAGCGCCCAAGCACCTACTAGTTCGCTAGTTCGCTTTCTTGCTCCTCAAGACCATTAAATGAGTATACGCCACGTTCTTTGACGCCCTCGGCTATTATTTGTCGGGTGACAATTGAGAACAGTCCTTTCATTGACCCGTGAAATCAAATCAAATAGGGTCAGATATGACCAATGATCTATTCCCGGGTCAGGAGCCTTCCATAAGCTGGCGCCTAGACGTCGAGGCCATTCATCGTTGTCGAGAGGGCCTTTTACGTTATCGGGCCAATATTCAGTCCGGGAAAACTCAAGTTCACGGCCTGTGAAGTTTTGTGGTGGCGCACCGCTGGTACAACTGCTTTGGGTAGTGGCGGCCTCCATCGCACAAACAAATGCGTTTTACCGAGAATCATGTGAGAGGAGCTGGGAAGTCTTGTTTTATAAGCGGTGTGCCAACCACTACTACCCATGTCCTCCTGCTCGTCCTTTGGCGCGTCCGCGGTCTGCGCATTCCGATGAACGCCCTAATATTGATGAGCAAGCGCTCCAGCGATCCATTGAGCTCCTCGGTGAGTATGCCTCCATTCCACATCTAGAAAGTCAGCACATTGGCATTTGGAAGTGCGTCTTCCCACTTGTTCAGTACGTTTTGGACGCATTCATGGTACCCTCTGATTGTTCGACCTTCCAGCATGCCACGAGACGAGCCATTACCGTCGCCGTCACCGCCGACTCCCCGGAAAGTCCATTTTGTACACTTTAATAAGGTATATATATATATATATATATATACCACACCGTGTTTTGTTTGCACGAACCTTGTGCACTTGTATTCCCGGGATGCACACAGTGGTGATTGCAGTAGATATAATATGTTTCGAAACAGAATCAATCACAACCGAGTGGGGAAACACCTATTCAATCGGCTACGAGTTGCGACCACTTTCCACCCAGCGCGATTTTCGAGTTGGAAGCCATAGGTTCACCAACCTGGGGTCAATTTTGTCTGGCAATAAAACTAGCGCAGTAGTCAGTCAAAGCGATTTATGATAATTTGTGAGTGGTGGAGGCAAATGAAGGAAGAAAATCGATGAACAACTAATACATACTTCCGAATGTGCTATGCACGCCTGTCATAACATGCTCTTGTAAATTTTCAACCCGTGTTCACCTAATACCCGGGGGCACCTGGCCTGGTGACACCATAATAATAGACTAAGTGAAATTGTGAAACAAGCAACGCACCTGAGCTTCAAACGCTGACCGAAGAGCCCGAAGCACCATGGGTTTCTGCCTCGTCAAGGTATAATAGGCACAAGCCTTGTCTATGAGATACTAAGGAACGGCAGCAACTTATTCCTAAACCACTAGCGCGATGGAGCAAGTCTACGAGCATATTCACTTCCAGGGTTGTATGGCTCGCGCTCTTCGTATGGGTGGCCACTATACCTTAATCCGACAACAAGGCAGCATAAGTAAGTTCATGGAATACTAGTTATATATCTGTGATGCAATTAGTCAAACAGGAGATTACATTCCAGGAGATTACATTCCCACCCGTCCGTGCATTTACTTCGCCTATGATGCATCAAAAAATATATAATGAAATTCTGTGTTCCGATTCTGGTTAACTAGTCCTGCAGGTGGCCTTGGAACTTTGGCCAACAGGCCGCCATAGACTCATATCCTCAAGAACACTGGGACAGGTCATTCATTCATTATCAGTGACTAGTAACTGAATGTCATACGCCCGCTGGAACTAACTTTCATACAAGTAATTCGCACTCCCCCGTTTCTGAATATTCGAGGCAACGAACCCAAAGGGACGGCTGAATTGAAGGTTGTGTTACTGCGTGATTTGATCGAGTCAGTGTGTTCCGGAGCACGGACTACATGATATTGACTTCTTTATGCGTCAAACCTTGAAATCAAAGTACTCTCCGGTCGTACCATTCCCATCATACCCACCTTTCATCCTTGCTAGAATGCTCACAGAACTGGAGCACCACGGAAAGCATTTTCGTTTATGCTGTGATACTTGTATCTATTGTCCGATTGTTTGCCACGTCATTGTTCGATCGCGTGAATACAAGATTACTGCGCGCGAGCCTGAGGAGACCCTTTACGGCGCTCACGCGTGGTCACTAGTTCAACACATGCGAATATATGTCAAGGTGACAGGTACTATGGCCGCGCCACCTTTCGTCCTTTCGGTCGAGAAAATCTAATTTACGGGACGAATATATCTTGCAGTGGTGACATATTCATATCAGGAGTACTGATGGCCCCTTGGACCTGACCATGAGCAGCTGGAACCAGGAGGAGGAAACACACTCGAATAGCGCAACGTAGTCGGTGCTTGAGTCTCCAGTTCTCGGACGCTGGTTTCCAGGCGTTATCTATCACCCACCTCAATAGTCTTTTTAGGATACATATCAACAAGAAAACCAACTGGAGACGTGTATCGAACGTAGCAGAACCTCCTGGTGGATTTGATTCGCTTTGAGGGCTAGCGAACATCTAAACTGAAAACTGAAACCAGTCGGAACACGAACTGTGTGAAGCGACTTGACGCACCTAGCTGAACACCTCTCGCATCTGTACGTCGTCTATCCCTTCCCTGAAGTTAGTGACATAGAGTGTCGACATCTAACGGCAACTTCCTCGTCGTGAATCCGCTTCTTATCTTTCGTCAAGGCGGGAGGGACCGATTCCTGAATATGAGCTCAATAGAGAGTGACCACTATTCGCCATTCTGATTACTTACTCTGGAGTAGAACACGACCGTTGCAAGGATTCCCGTCACCATTTTTTTCAGCTGCACTTCGCAGATGGAACCACACTAAAAGCGATCTCAATGTCGTGACTTGCTCCTTATTAGGCCCCTCACGTCCTTGAAGGTTTGTTTGAATCCTCTGTTGGGGTATCTGCGGGTAACTGAGTAACCACCGTGGCCGCATTCTCGATCCCTAGTGCACGATAAGTCTGAGCACTGCTAGAGATCGGGACCTCTCACCGCTCGAGGGGCTTAGCGGGTTGAGCTTGTGCCTCAATACCCTCAGGCGTAAGAGCGGTCGCTGGGACAGGCGGCAGTCTTGGTCCTTTTAGACTGAATCCTTCACTCCAACATCCTCTTCCTCTCTCTTGCGCTTGATACCTCCGTTTCCTGCAGCAGACGCGAGGGCGTTCACTTCCATCGCCTCTTGAATATGGGTCTGAACAGCGATCTCTTCGGCTTGCTGGTAAGCATATGGATAACCTGCTGCAGCACAGGCCTTCCTCCGCCTTTCTTCTTCAATTCGCGTCTGCTTGGCAATGACAGCGAGGCGCCTCTGACTTCATCATTTCTACCAAAGAGGTATTCCAGCGAGATCCAACGGTGACAGATCGCCTCGGGCCAGTCGGCCCCTTTGCATTGGCTCAGGTCTTTGAGGACATTGCGTGCATCGAGGTTTGTTTTTCTTTGCTGCACGACTGGGAGGTCAGGAAGGTGATAGAGATGACATGAGAAGATTGATGTGGGTCAACCATGCGAGGTAGGATTGGCACAGAACTTGGTTGCAACCCGCCACAGTTCGGGTGCTTGATCGGGCATGGGCGCTGGCGGGAATGTGAGGCACCTCGTTTCAACGTCCCCTCTCCCGTTATCAGACTAGGGTGCTCACGAAGTCGGCCACGAAGCCTTCAAGTCGCATACGAGGATCGCCTCCTGGGTGTTTGCGAGTTGCGGTGATCGCTTCTTGAAGAACATGAGACACCACGGCAGCCCCACCCTCGTCTGTACCCCATATTAGACATTAGATTGGGCGACGGCAGACGACACCAACCAAAAGTCACTTCACCGCCTTCCTCATCGAAGCACTGCCGACGACGCAAGCGGCGCAAGCCGTAACCACTAGTTTAAAGCCATCCAGGCTCGATTGAAGGACATTCATACCATCGCGTGTTCATATGCCCCTGAGAACAGATTCAGCACAGCGTAAGGATTTCATTCGGCTCACTCACCAGGCACGGTTTCAAGACCCTCAATCTCCTCTCCATCGTGCGGAGCCAGCAGACGAAGATATGCAGGTCGTATGTCACCGCTACCAGGCACGCTCTTAGTCGCTCGTCGCACAAGGTTAATCATGTTATGCGGTGTCTCCTTTCCCCGATCTATCAAGCTCTTCAGTTCGAAGCTCCATGTCAACGCACTTCACCCACCTGAAAACTTAGGTAGTCCTCTAAAATCCGGAAGGCAGCCTCAGCACCGGCCAACCGTGTTTCGTCTTCTGTCCAAATCACGGCACATCTTCACTCATAGCGCATTCGATAGCACGCGCGTATAGCACAGGTATGGGCCTGAACTGTACCTTCTTGCCCTTCTTCTCCCACAGGATATATGCTTTCCAATCCTCGATGGAACCGCTCTGAGCTTCGAGTTCAGGCTTGCTCGCGAGTGTTCCTTTGATCCTCCCATGAGAGCATGTGTGAGGCGGATGCTCGAACCTTGGTTTCTTGAACCAACTTCCGCTCATACTATTGAGGTGGGAAGTGGGCAGCCACAAAGGTCGAATAAGAATCGCCGGTCGCGGTGTAGTCTATTGTAATATGAGAAACCACACCTACTGCAGGACATAACAGAGACGTACCGATATGGATCTTGCGCATACGTTCCAGGAACATCGTGTCTACTCTTGCAACTGCTTCAGCTCTTGCCTCGGCATTTGGTGAACCCCCAATCCTCACCACTTCCCACTCTTGCCATTTAGTGCCCTATATGTTGGGGCGATTAAAAACATCAAAACATGGGGTTGTAGGCGCACAGACCATCGAGATACCAGCATTAACCACCTTTTGGATACTTCCACGCATAGGTTCGTCTCCCCACCTCTTCTGAGAGATCTCCGTGTCAGTTCAGGTCGATTAGTGCCTCAATTCGCAGTTTGAGGGTCTGAAATGATGATGGTGTCCATGTCAATTCGGGTAATACCCGCTGGACGACTACGTGTACTCACAGAGAGTCATTTTTGCTTGTACAAAGAGCTCCAGCAACGTTCCTGTGCTGTTTGTAGTGATCACGTCGAATGTTGCAATTTTGTACCGCAGTAATGGGAACCATACGTATATATATATGAGTCAGATTGTTAGGTGGACTCTGATACGCGCCTATTACACGTATGACCTGCCGTCGGTCGCTGGCATTGTGTTTACCATCTGAGACTGCGCACCTGCAGCCATTTCTCCACTATTTTCCATCTTTAGCGCAAGCCCAATATACGCCGCGTGGTGCCTAAGATTGAAGGGTTCGTTCGCGACCGACGCCGCGCCACCGCTTAATTCGTCCTCCATCGCTGTCAGGTTCAAGGCGCAACCACAAACAACGACAACACGATTCCTGGAATTAAAGCTGTACCTGCGAGTAAATAGGATAGGAGTAAGAGTAGTATTCTTTGTCACGAAAAAGACACTACA
>Ga0307515_10020738_pt1 | contig 11701 bp, 16 predicted proteins | sample 17_EM_MG_FD_194513 | JGI IMG/M metagenome (GOLD analysis project Ga0307515, IMG submission 194513) | Populus trichocarpa ectomycorrhiza microbial communities from riparian zone in the Pacific Northwest, United States - 17_EM | ecosystem: Host-associated > Plants > Roots > Unclassified | place... | reverse complement strand
CCATCCTTCACTCAAACAGGTGGATTTCAACAAGAGGCGCAGACAATCGTGACTCTTCCAAACAATTCCGCCATGTCTAATATGAACTTGGGAGGACCTGGACCAAATTTCAATATTTCACAGTCCACCAGCCCTCCGACACTTCAATATCCATCTCCAACTCAAATCGCTCTTGCCGAATTCCCCGAAGACCAAGTACAGCGCGCCCGAAGCTCCGTTAAATCAACTCTTGAAAAGCCATTCCACGGACTGTCGACCAATTCCAGCTGGGCTCAGCAAGAAGAAGGCGACGACCGAATGACCGAGGACGACCTGGCATTTTGAGATTAAATGAAGGTTAGATAATATCGGGAGCGACGTTATGATTTGTTCTGAGTCTTGTGACTGTATTGTACGAGATACCCTTTAGTTCTTATCCCGCAGCGATGATTCTCCTAGATAGCATGGCAGATCGAGGAGGCTTCTCGAGCGATGGATTTCTGAATGTTCGCGTTGATTTGGGACAATTGAAATGGGTCGTGCGTGTGTCCACAGAGACATAAAATAAAAGTGATGATTTGACCTGATAAACTGCCCCAAAGTGATTGTACTGATTAAGGTGAGTTGGACTTCCCCCACCACGCCACCAGCCTCCTCTCCACTACCACACCCCAATTACCCACAATACCTCTGCAGCGCCGCCGTCTCCGACGGCGAGATGTCGGCGTAAAGGGAATATTGGTGTTGACGTTCGCTTCGAGGAAGGTGGGCTCGATCGCTGGCTCGTGATTGCGGGGGCGTCGGGAGATTGTCATCCCAATTCCAGCTCCTGAGATGGGTGGAGTCCCTCCACCTCCACTACCCTCGACAGGTGAGGTAGAGGGGATACCGGAGCTGGTGGGTTCCTGAAACGGGACGAAGACAGTAAAGGAACCACCTACTTTCACGCGGACGGAGCGGAGGGGGAGGAGCATTTGGTCTTCGTGGAAGCGCCGGTAGGTTGCGTTATAGATTGTTATGCGAAGAAAGGAGAGGGAGGCGAGGCGCGAGAGAAGGAAGGTGCACGTGATCCATTGGGAGTGGGCTGTGTCAGAACCGTGGTAGAAGGAGGGGGGTGGTGGGGAGAGGTAGGTTGGAGGGATGGTGAGGGTGATGTTCAGGGTTGTGAGGTGCGAGAGGGAGGTGTGAGGGGCGAGTGTGAGGAATTGGTAGAGGGTTGGTAGGGAGTGCATGGTGAAGGTGTGGAGGGCGTAGATGAGGTGGATGGCTTCTTGGTGTCTGGGTGCGTTTGTTAGTTGGATTTCGTTTGTTGATGGAAGCGAGGGGAGGCAGGTTTACACGGTTCGACAGGTAAGAAACATCGAGAGATATGTCCCTTGTAAAGCAGGCGGTGTCCCGTTTCGGATGTGCCATCCTTTGCATGTTTCATAGTGTGTGTGGTAGCGGAACAGGTCCATGGTGTTCGAGATGCGGTTGAGGGGTGAGGGGACGAGAGATTGGTTGGGGGAGAGGCAGGGTGTGTAGGTTAATTGTCCGGAGCCCAGAGAGGGTGGGTATAGAGGGTTGAATTGGGATGTTAGGTTGATATGGAGGGCTGGGCCCCAGAAGAAGGAGGTTATGTGGTGTTGGTAGATTTGGAGCCGGATCTCGACGGGGAGATCGAGGAATGAGAGGGGCTGGTGGGGTCGAGACATTGTTCAGAGATCTGTGATGTCTGGGATTCGTTTTGAAAGTGATAGTGGACAACTGCGAGGTTATGCGAAGAGATATGTGATCAGAGATCTGGCCAGAGCCCTGGCTGGAGACTGAAATTGAAGCCTGTGATGATGACGCTGCTGCCTTGAAAGTTGAGAGAACATGGCAGTGCCGCTGGCGCAGATTGATCCTGAGGCCATAAAATAGTCTTACCCCCTTTGGTACAACCGATATTATATGGATCTCATTTTATCGCTTTTATAAGTCCTAGGTGTGGTGATAGAGAAATGAGATTGAACATGTGGTCGAGACAAAGTGAGAGGGGCTCGCATTCTCGGCCCCACTTTTCTCGCCACACTTCTATTTTTGGAGCAACCCCTTTACCTTGGGCATTGTTTTCATTCTTTTACTTGGGTTACATGCATATATGGAAACTCATGTTTTGAAGTTGGTCTCGATTAAATTAGGACTTCTTGTCTCAATCATCCTTCTTTTGCAAAATTTGGCCTACTATGTGGCGTTTCATTGCCGAAGTTTACAAAAGGTCGGGCCACATCGGCCAACTATACGAGATCCAAAACAACGACTTCAGCGTGATATGGAACGTCGAACTTCTCTCTGGACTGTTCCAGATCACCAGTGTAGCTGTCCGTGAGCCAAAGTCCACCGATGACTTGGTACGTATACTTGTTAACATCAGAACCTATTCGTCGCAAGACAACAGGAACGCTGCAGCCTCTTAGGAAGAAAACCTCATCTGAGGATCTTGTATGTGGATTGACGAGACCTGTCATGAAGTACACCCATTTCGGTCGCTTTTCTGATACGTGGTTCCATTCCGCGAGTCTCATTCCACTCCATAAGACGTGCTCCAAGGCTTGGTTGGTAGCGTCCCATGCTTTGATGCGTCTTTTCTCAGTGATTTCTGTATTCACTTGCCTTGCCCTTGGTCTGATAAGTGATGATGACCAGGAGCCCTGAGTTTCAGCCACGCGTGCCTGAAGCTGTGACCACTCCCGAATGGTCCAGGGTCCAATCTTGAACCAGGCATTGCTGTCTAACCAATTGATGATCTGAGTATTGTAGATGGAGCCTCTGCCTTGAGGCGTCCAAAGGCTACTAAAGCATTCATCGATTTCATCTGCTCGGATGTCGACACCCAAACAATCCATTGTGAGCGTCCTCCAAATTAACAATCGAACCCGCACGTGTTCCTCGGTGGCGGCATCCAAGTCAGAATGCTCTTTTCGCAGGTTTTCAGTTGAGAATATGTAAGGTTTTGGAGAATGTTGGAGTTGTGTACTTTGTGTGTGCCTTTCCAGAGAAGAGGATATCCTATCTATGGAACCAACATAGATGGCTTTCACTCTGAGCACAGAGGTTGTGGAAGTTGTGAGAACAGGATCAAAATCGAACGATTTGGGAGAATGAAAGATCAATTTTTCGAGCGAGGTTATGTATGGCGATGACCCTAGGTAACAGCAGAGTTAGTAATTACTTGGTACAGCTTGTTTCATGAGAGGGCAATTTCTCAGGAGAAAATCACGGAACGGTCCGAAAAGGGAAGGGATTTCTCCCCCAACACCTACACAGACTAGGCCAGTTTGGTGCCCAGGTCGGTATTTCGGCAGAACCTTGCGACTTTGTATCAGCCCCTTTGAGGCAGATCAGATCCAAACTCCGATAAAGGCTGAAGCTCAGCCTACTCATTTCAGAAATGATCGATTTTAGTGACTGCTTGTAGTTGGGAACTGGCACGATTCGGAAACCGTCATGACATAATCCAAGCAAGGCAAATATCTTGTCTCGGGGATCCGTGGCTTTCGTGTGGGTGGTCCATGTCATGGCTTGTAAAATGCTGATTGGCTTGTTGGTGTCAATCCAATGTTCCCTGAACCTCAGGAGATGACTTGCTCCGATCCCACCGATGTTAATTCCTTGCTCTCCAAGCCTGTGGGCCGATTCCTTGACGAGTGATCTGAGGGCGGGGACCAGGAAATCCCAGGAGACCTCAACAGTTCCATAGAGCATCGTCACCATCGAAGCGACTGTAATTTCTTGTATAATCCATACTCTTCTCCAGTATTCTTTGTTGAAAAAAGATATCATCACGTCCCATTCGTCCTCAGATGTCAGCATTGAATTTGATCTGGAGGATCGAGCCTGATCCGAAGATAGAGTTGGCTGAGGAATGACCATCTGCATTTTGCGAAGAGACCTCTCAATCGCTGGCGATGGAGCAGTTCCCGCAATTGGCCCAATCCAGGCCAACACTTCCTCTGCCCTGGAGTAAATCTGCCTCATCATTTGAATCTGCTGACTTCGTTCGTATAAATCGCTTTGATTGATACAGAGCGCATCAACCCAAATTCGAAGTTCTTGTTTCTCTCCTCTCCGCTCCCACACCGCCAACAGAGCCCGGTGGAGGTTTTCCGTGATGGCAATAGAATGAATCTGTGTTTCTTCACTATCTAGCCGGAGAAATTTGTCGGAAGACAAGTCTCCCCAGCAATACGATAGAGCAGTGTATGGCTCGGTGTCAATCAGAGACACGTGCTTCAACGCTCCTCGAAAACTAGGTTTTAGTTTTGAACTGGCACCCCGCGATTCTTCAATTTCAAGGCTGAACTCAAGGATGCGTATTTCATGGCTGTTGATATCCAGCGCTCTATACGGGAAAGTCGCCATTGCTGTTTGGGCGTTTTGGATGGTTGCCGATTCGCCGCCGCAAGACCCCAAGGTCGAGAATTGAGAGGTTATTTGTCTGACTGTAGCGGTGTAAGCAAGCAGACCCCCCCTAGACATCTGAGTCGACATAAGTGGAGTTTGTGGACCGGCATCGTACCTCGTGACGATCAGATTGGTGTTCATGAAATTGCGAGAACGGGGCCTGACAGGACTGAGACATTTTGGATCACATGGGGAAGTAACGCCTCTCACGTGCCAGCCTTCTCTCTTTTGGCGTCTGCAAAACCACCTAGTCTAGGGACTTGAAGTGAGTCTCAGGTAGTGTTACATGCTGTATGAACAAATTTCGGAGAATTAGAGTAGCTGGACCCTATCGTCGTTGGAAATTTGAAGTGTCCCTCGAGCATCTAGACATCCAAGAACCCTGATACTCTACACAACCGTGGATGAGAGCAAGTCTACCTGGCATATAGAACCCTAGAATATCATTCAAAACTCCACGCACCCCGTGGTCTAATATATATTGCTTTGCCACCACCATTTACTGAACTCTGATTACTTCATGTCAAGATGTGACACTGCATTGAAATACTCGGTGTCGTCAAACATAGGCTGGCGTTTGGAATCAAACTAGAAGCCGCCTGTTAGTAAAATTATTATTCCCGGCACTTTCGGAAGCATAGATGTGCATACCCTGATGCCTCTGCCGTGATCCAGAACGAGGGCTTCCTTTCCAAATACAATAAAAGAGGTAGAGAAATCCAGTGCATCCCTAGCCAGAATCTCAAATTTTGCCTGTGCCTCCCGAACATACGGGACCGAAGCCGCGCTCTTCATAAACAATTTATACACCAAGCAGTATTGCGGATTATTCCCGCCCCCAAAGTAAGCATTGAGATCAAACTGACTGCTGGTAATGCCCACATTAACCTCCACCTTATACACTTCCTGCCTGGCATTCTCGCTCAGCGCCCGGACAAGGAGTGTCTGCACCTTATCTTGAACCGCACCACCATTTCGCTCATTGTCCGGTGTCGCCAAAAAGTATGTCGCTACCGTCGCGAAGCCATCATCCGCGGTAGGCCTCATCTCATAAGGAAGGGGCACCGGTTCTTCGGTCGCAAGCAATGCCATCGTGGTTTCAAAATCAGCAAAAAGTGGTCCGTCAGGCCCGAGTTTTGTCTTCACCCAATTACTGCTAAAGACCTGTTTCAGGTGGTCCCAACCACGGAATGTGAGTTCTGTAACGTCGTCACGGCCCACCCAGGCATGGTTGAGGTTCAAGCCGCCGGGGCGCGCACCGAACGCTGCGTCAAAGATGGGCGTCTGGATGTATTTGCTAGGGGGGACTGGGTCAGTGGGTAATTGTTTGGAAGGAAAACCATGTGAACTGTATACTATGGTGATGCTTCTTCGGCGTCGCTGAGGGCTCCGTGGACACGGAAGCGGTGGTCATTGTACTCTTTGCGCGTCATGTTTGGCTTGCGGCGGCCGCACGCAATCTGCTTGATCTCTCCAGTGACCTCGGACATGCTGGCGGAATGTGGAGAATTACTGCCTTGCATCGAAAGTGCCCTGCTATGAGCGAGGAGTGGTATGGAAGCACAACTTGTGGTCGACGGCAGCTTCTTCCTGGCGTTTGTGATGAGTTAAAGGGAGCTTCTCCAATGCAAGAGCCGCTTTTGCGGCTGAGTATTCGGTATTCAGGAAAGGGTTGCACCAGCAGGACAGCCCTGAGAGGTGAGAAGTGAAGAATGTGCCGTACCGGAGGTATCACGAGCTCAGCTTGAAGGGGGGTTGTTTGATTCCGGTGGCGCATTGCGGGGGTGAGGGGGCGGGGAAAATGGCTGCGGAAAGTGGGGGAAGCAACCCACGACAACGAATATCACAAACATGCGGGAAGGCTCGCTTTGCCTTAACTTCCATCAGGAGAACGGCAGTTAAAGTCGGAGGCTGAGCAAGAAAAGAAGTGTACGTACTCGGTTAGCGGATGGGAGCAGTGTGTTAAATGAGTAGAGTAGAGTAGAGTAGTGGGTCCTACTCACACGCTACTCAGCCAAAATATGTTCCTACTTATACTCTACTCAATAATCATTAAGAGTATACTTGATTAACTTAAGTAGGAAGTCACGTGCAAGTAAGTATTACAGTAGCGGCCCCCCGGCTTGATTCTTAATTTTAAACTTACTTTAAAAGGCTTCATTATATCTCAGAGTAAGTAGAAGTTAAAGTAAGCCTTATATATCTCTTCTCTCTTGAACTTATTATTTAGAAGCCACATGTCTTAAATAAGACGTTATTATTGGATTCATTTTTACTAGTATATTGAGTAGTATTAGATGAGTCGGCTCACTGACAGGCCACATGAATTTATTTTTGGTGGAGTAAAGCTTCAAGAAACGTATCCAACAAAAATCGGTATTTGGCATTATTTCCATAGCGAGGAGTCATGCACAAATAACATGATGGCTACTGCTGAGCCCCCGGAGGTAAGATTACCTCGAACTACAGCACTTCAGATTGTTATAATAACAGTTTTACGTGTTTCAAAATCGCCGAAACGAAAGCCAAATGAGAAGCCTAGAAAACCAAATGCGTAAAAGTAAGAAATAGTACTATTGTAGAAAGACTGTTATTTTGAAGTGTTCGGACAGAACTTAGCAAGGCAGCTCCTGAGACCTTAGTGCTGAATGTGACGTTTCATGACAAATTATTCAGTGATTTTGTCTAAAATTGTATCAATTCCTCTCCTGCTTGAACTCTTCTCAAGCCTTCGATAACTCCGGGATATGTCCAATTATATCTTTGAAAGCGGTAGATTTCTTCCACAGTCTTCTTGTTGACGGATTGTCTAGTATTGTCCTGAATTTGACTTGCTCTGGGCCTCCTCACGGAGTCAAACTCCTTCAGAATGCGTGGCACATCAGTTGGCGCTACACCAGGTCTGTTGAAAAGCTCAAATCCCTCCGCATCTTCGATTGACTGTGTTCCACCTTGGCTTTGATGTGGTGTCATCGCGTGTGCCGCATCTCCAATTAGTACTGTTTTCCCTCGGATATACGTCGGAAGAGGATCCTGGTCTCGAAGCTGCCAGAGCTTGATATTCTTCCCAAGCTTCAGAATGTCAAGAAGCCACGGGGGGAAATCCTGGAAGCAGCGGAGCAGCTCCACGACATCTCCCGCGGCTGACCACGACTCGGTTGTTGCATTCTTCAGAATATTGTCTGGAACGATGCAGACGACGTTGAGCAGCTCGAAATCACGACACGGGTATAACACAGCAGACCGCCGGGATGGATCGAATGAGAGGACCGTTTTTAGCATTCCGGGTTTGGATTTATCCAGGATGCGGAAGTCGGGTATCTTCTCGAGAATCTCTTTTCGTGGGAGGGTAAACCGGAAAGCTGATAAACCAGAAGGGCGCGCACTCTTGAAGGTATCGTCGCCAACGACCATTGCTCTGGCGATGGATTTTACACCATCGGCAGCTGCACTATTGTTCAGTTCTCGTACTATCGTGTCTCCATGAATTCAGTAGATCTTCTAACTCACCGATGACAAGGTCCGCGTCTAGTTTCTCGCCGCCTTCCAGAGTCACTGTCCCTGTCTGGGCATCAATGTCGACTGCCTTTGTACCATACCGAACAATTGCTGGCATGCCCTTTAAGCCCAACTCCTCACTCGGCGCTGTTGCGAGTCGCAAGAACTCCGCTCGCAAATCTGCCCGATGCTGGAGCAACCAGGGGCTACCGTAGTCCTGGACGTAGTCTGCCTCGATGTCTCTCACCATCTCTCCCGCCTTGTTCCAAGTCCGCAGGTTTCCCACAGGGATCGAACCTGTCCGCGTAGGATCAAAGTTGAGCTTCGCTAGGATCCTAGTACCGTTAGGTCCAATGCTGATCGCTGCTCCCACTTCGATGGGGTCTGTTGAGAGCTCGAGCACGGTTACAGAATGCTGCTCGCGCAGTACTCGGGCGGCCAGCGCACCAGCAAGCCCTCCACCTATGATCGTTACCTTGAGGCCAGACTGTGTCATTGTGAATGCTTGCTGTTGGTGTTGACCGTGGTCCGTGGAGGTTGAACTGTCTCACAGCCAGGTGGGAATTGCTTCGATATGTGACTGCTCGTGTATGTTGGGAATGAAGGACTCGATTGGTGTTCTAAGAGAGGTTTTGCAGGTCTACATATAGGGTCTAGTACCCTGGTCAAACAGAATTTAGGCAACTAACATACCCTCGCAGGTTTGCACGTGACAGGGAGGCCTGAATACAGAAAGAAAGAGCAAATCTTAGTCTATAAAGGCACTTGATTTTAATACCGTTTAATACAAAGAAACCCCGCTAAATCAGGCTTAGTAATAATTAGCGTTTTTAGTAATCGACAATAGTTAATACTATAATTATTAGGTATTAATTAAATCGATAAACAATCGATTATAAGCGAGTAAAACCCTACTTATATACTCTCTTCCTAATTCTAGAAGGTTATAGAGATTACAAGTTAATAAATTATAGTATTTTTAATATCCTAATAATTATATATTCGTTTTAATCTAGTCATATGACTAGAATTACCCGTAAGGTAGTAGTTTCTCTGTTTTTAGTATACTCTATATAAAATTATTAGGAATAGTAGTACCCCGCTTTATATATATCTATTACTCCTACTAAAATCGAGGTCCCTTTATTATAAACTATTATTATACTCATATATAACTCACAGAGAAGTGGCTGAAATGAAGCTATTTATAATTAATATAGATAATGGTATTTATAATAATCTCTACTATAAGATCTCTACTAAAATACTTTATATATTCATTATTCTCTAATACTAGTAACCCTCTCTTAGCTTATGTGATTTATAAGGCAAGTTCTATGGATTATAAGATATATCTTCTTACTATTCGTGATCTCCCTATTACTTATATTGCTCGAATTATCTATATTTCCTTTATCCTCTGCCCTTCCTTTAGTATTCTCACTCTCCTCTATTACTGCCTCCTTTCCCTTTCCCTTGTTTTTTACTTGGAACAGCGAAAACCACCACTTGCGGTGATTAGAATTGCCCTATAGACAGATGGTTTTGTATGGGATCGAAAGAGCTAGATTAGTCTGAATTTGCAACACCATCTTAAAACTACTGTGCCCCGCTTGAAGATAAATAAGCGTCTTTTTGTCAATCAACCTTGTGATCCAGGAAACAGGCCCGGCACTCTGACACCATTACCATCAGCATTCCAGTCAATCCCCGTTCCAAAATACAGCCGATCATCAACCACCTGTACCCTACTCAAACCTGCCCAAACACGCCAACCCATAAAACCCTGCCAGATCTCATACCCTTTCCTATCCTCTCCCTTCGTAGCATACTCGCCGCCACCAAACTCGCCGAGATTCCGAGCCGAGTTGTAGTTACAACCGCACTATTTTGTGCTGAAATACCGCACCTCCACGAAGTACGACTCCGGAATACTCACAAGCGTCGCCGCAGCCTGCTCAGCCGTGGACTTGCTCATGCCCACATTCGCTAGCGGAGGCAAGAGTCTAATATATTTTCCTCTCTTGTCAAACTCAGATGCAGGACGAGGCTCAAAGGAGTAGAAGTGCGAGGTCTTCTGCTTCCTTTTGTCCGTGGTCTGTAGCTTCACATGCTCGCCCTTGGACTCGTCCCGGTCCATTCTGAGCTTGAAGATGAAGTTTTATCGGTCGCCGCTAATGTTGTGGATGGAGCCAAAGTCCTCTACCCTGTCGGCGTTGCCTGGATTGGGCCTGAACTCATAGAGGGGCGGGGAGTTGGCCACCGGGAAACCGCCTTCTACCCCGACTGCTAGCAGGCCGTCGCCGGAGCTGACGGGCCCAAAATCAGTGGTTATCAACCCGATGATTTCAACATCTTCCAGGCGCTGGGAGCTGAGCTCGATTAGTTTCTGGAGGGCAGCTTTTTTGGCTTCACGCATGGTGCCACGGACGGGAATGCGCTCTTCCCGGGTTGACCCGGTTGAAGGTGTTGGAGGTTCTTCAGATTTATGTCGAGAGCCTGATTTGGAGGGCTTGTGCATTTTGAAACTGTTTATTGACGATATTCTTTGACAAACGATATAGTCAGACGGATCCCCGCAGTAAAATATAGTAATGTCTTGGATACTGTTTTTGAAAAAGATCGAGAATACTAAGCAAAGTGAGATATTGTTCAAGATGGCTGTGAGAAAGTTGCTTCACATGTTACCTCTGAGCAGGCGGCTCCCGTTAATGCGGATCAGAGGATCTAGTGTAGGATCTAGTGTTGTCTGGGATGTAGCCTTGCTGCAGGTAATTGAATTTTGTTGGCAGTTGCATAACCGAGCGAATACAATACCTTGCTGGTCTCTCTATTTTTCTAGCGCATATTGAATAAACAAGCAGCTATATTCGATAGCTTCCACAGTGAAAGCCGTGCATATAAGAGCATGCTAAATTGAGAATCACAATACAGTAGACTGCGAAACTGATGTGAGGTCCGATTATTAATGTTTTATGTTTTAACTCCACCACTACCATGACGGCTTGCTAATACCTCTCTCCGAACTATTACCGTCGATATGTATTTAGATTGCTGTCTGAGGAGTTAAAAATTGACGGTGGTGAACATTTTAGTTTCTGACCACAATCAACAACGAAGCTAAAGTTCGACGGTCGACTAGGTTATTGATCCTAGGGACGGCGAAGGTTATGAGCTATGAGGACCTGGAGGAAGCACGAGCCAAGCGTGCTGAAAAAGAGGCTGCGAGAGAAGCCAAAGGCAAGGCGAAACTTGGGCGGAAGCGCAAGAGTGTCACGCCAGAGCCAGAGGAGGCCACGGCAGACAAGGCGAAGCGTGGTCAGAAGCGAAAGAGTGCTACACTAGAGGCAGAGCCGCTGGAGCCGCCAAAGGTCAAGGTGGAACGGATACTTAAAAGCAAAGCGCCAGAGCCAGCGAGTGCCTCGGCGGCGCAGATGTGGTAGTGCGGAAAATTGAGATTGCCGTCCGAGGGAGAGAGATTTATTAAGACTTAATGCTGATCCTCACCCCGGGTTGGTTTGATGCTGGCCCGCCCTGGCCTTGCGACCCGTGTATAGGGGAATATGTAAAATGATATCTAGGGGAGTGTCGATTAGGGGCCGGACGAACCTAAAGTAGAAGAACACTAAAATATCTAGTTTTCCTTTAAGTTTAATTTACTAAATAAACAATTACTATAATTTAACTATAATTTTTATATTATAAAAAGCTAACTTAAAAGATAGCAAAATATAAAGCTTTTATTATATAATAATTAGTAAATTCCAAAAAAAAATTAAAGAAGGTATTTAAATTTATT
>Ga0307515_10020737_pt1 | contig 11701 bp, 7 predicted proteins | sample 17_EM_MG_FD_194513 | JGI IMG/M metagenome (GOLD analysis project Ga0307515, IMG submission 194513) | Populus trichocarpa ectomycorrhiza microbial communities from riparian zone in the Pacific Northwest, United States - 17_EM | ecosystem: Host-associated > Plants > Roots > Unclassified | place... | reverse complement strand
GAATTAAAATTTAAAATCAAAATATTAAGGGTTAAACTTGAAATATCATTAAATTTTAAATTCAAGAAAAAAATTGAAACGAAAATTCAAATTCATAAAAAATAAAAAAAATCAAGAGTATAAGGATTCAATTAAAAAAAATTTAAAGAATTAAATTTGAGAAAAATTAAAAATAAGATTATAGATATATATAAAAAAATTTTAAAAATAAAAAAATCAAAATCAAAATATTAAGAGTAAAACATGAAATATTAATAATCAATAATACTTAAATTTTTTATTTTTTTATAAATTAATAGGTTTTTTTTAAAAAAAATTAATTTTAACTTAATTTTATTTTTAATAGGGGTATTTTCGACTCTAAATTTCAAATATAAAATGACTTGCCTAGCTCTCTGCCCAATGCACATTGTCTTGGTACGTACCTCTCAAAAGACTGTTACTCCATCAACACTACCACCATCACCCCTACCAAAACCAAAACATATCCCAGACCTAGAAAGACGCCTAGATAGAGAGATAGGCAAAACAAATGTCATTTTGGAAAACCCAGAAACATTTTTTTTTAGCGAAGGAAAAAAAGCTTAAACGGTGGCCATGTTTTTGTAGTAGCTAATAACCTTATTTTTTGTGTGATCTTTGTTTCTTTTGTTTGGTTCCAAGGAAGCAAGTAATCAATGACCATGAAACCCCCTCGAACACTGATCTAAGTACTGTAAGTTCTCTCACTCTCTCGCTTGCAAAGAGTGTTTCACTTTTCCTTTTGGCTCCAAATCACCAAAACGCAACCAAAGTACAGGCTTGATCTAGAGCGTGTAGAGAGACAGCAACAGCAACAGCAACAGCATGGGTTGTTGTTACTCAAGAATAGAGAGAGAGGAGATGGTGTCAAGATGCAAAGCAAGGAAGAGATACATGAAACAACTTGTCAAAGCAAGACAATCTCTTTCTGCTTCACATGCAATGTACATCCGTTCACTTCGCAGTACTGGATCAGCCCTTCTTCAGTTCTCCAACACTGAAACCGACCTCCACCTCCACCACCACCACCATCACCGCCGCCTCCCACCCATCCATCCCTCCCCGCCACCACTACCACCCACCCCACTACCACCTCCCCCACCTCCCATGAGCCCAAGCTCAGACACATGGACAACCACAACCACCGCAACCGCTGCCTCCCCGCTTCCGCCCCCTCCTCCACCGCCTCCACCAGTGGCGGCGTCGAGTTGGGATTTCTGGGACCCCTTTGTCCCTCCTCCGCCGAGGTCAATGGAGGAGGAGGAGGAGGAGTGGGAGGAGGTGACCACCACCACCACTGCATCGGAGATGGTAGCGGTGGTCCCACCTTCGGTGGTTAGTGGGTTTTCGAAAGAGACTGCTAGTGGAAGTGGGAGTGAGCTTGCTATGGTGGTTTCAAGAAATAGTAAAGATTTGGTGGAGATCATTAAAGAAGTCGATGAATATTTTCTTAAAGCTGCTGATGCTGGTGGTCAACTTTCTTGTGTTTTGGAAGTTTCAAGCCCTAACTTGTCAGCAAGTCAAAGAAAAGGAGGTTAGCAGTCTTTGATCTTGTAGTTTTATACATTTGTTTTATTATAGTCCCATTTTCTTGTTTTGACTTTGTTTGGTTAATGAGAAAACTAGGGAATCAAAAATGGGTTCTTTGTCTTTTATTCAGATGTTTGATTTGTTTCGTTTTCTTGGGTCATGTTCATTTTGTTTGTTGATGTTGCAGGTAAAGGTTATAATTATGGATGCCGTTTGACCAGTCCATCATTGTGGACATGGGGTTCAAGTCCAAAGCTTAATGGGTTTGGAAAGATTAGTGAGGAAATGGTTGTTAGTCATGGAGGAAGCGGGGGCGCAGCTCATGTTAGTCATTGTTCAACGGTGGAGAGACTATATGCCTGGGAGAAGAAGCTCTTCCTGGAGGTCAAGGTATGGCCTTGATGGACCATATCTTGTTTGTAGACATGTTTTGTTGTTTACATATTGGATTATCTCTAATTGTACTTGATGGGTCAAAAAGAGTAAAAAAGGGAGTCATAGGCTGTCCTGTCTCTATCAATCTATCTATCTAATTAAAGATGATATTCTTATGTTATTTATAAGTACTTTTTTTCCCTTTTTTAAATTTTAATCGAGAGATTATGCTGCTGTGCTGTAGAATGCTGAGAGTTTGAAAATTGAGCATGAGAAGAAGTTGGCATTGCTGAGGAAGCTAGAGGTGAAGAGGGTTGAGTATGTAAAGACCGAGAAGACCAAGAAAGAAGTAGAGAAGTTGCAGTCCCAAATGATGGTCGCCACTCAGGGCATCGAGTCCATATCCACGGAAATCATCAAATTAAGGGAGACAGAGCTTTACCCTCAACTCCTTGAGCTTGTAAAAGGGTCGGTCTTTTTTGTTTTTTCAATAGTACTTTTCGTAGGGCCCATGACCTAGCTACATTTCATTTAAGAGCTGAAGCAAGTAACAAGTAACCCCTAAGTTTTCACGTGACCCATATCGCATCATTTTCCTTTCCTAGAGAGAGTCCAAACGGCTACTGGGTTTTAGGGCCAAAGCTTTTGGCACCTTGAATTCTCATAATTATTACAAGCACAACATGGAAAATTGACCTTGGCCCACACTTGCATTTGAATCTTGGCTCTGTTGTGGTCATAGCTTAGTATTGTTGCAGCCCCTAGTCTTGTTTTAAGCCTTGCAAGATTCGAAGGATGGAGTAGACGTAAAGAACTGGAAGATAATAATAAAAATACCCAGGGAAAGTCAACTGGAATTTTTTTTATTTTTGATCGTATATATACAGTACATAATTTTACTTTTGTCTGCCTTTATTGGCTTGTTTTGTCTCTCTTGCTTGCTTTTGTTTCGAAGTGATAGGAATCCAGCTGTGCTAAGGGCTATGAGACCTCAGTTTAGCTTGTGAATCTCTCTTTGCATCCATTGGAGTTTTGTGTGTTGCTAAGGTAGAATCTTAAGGCACGGTGTGCTAGTGAGGCATTGTTAGATGTGGGCTGGAGTCAATAGTGTGTAATTATAGCTTTACGTTGGCGGACTCTGGTAGATGTGGGCTTGAGTCAATAGTGTGTAATTATAACTTTACTGTGGCGGACTCTGGTGGCAGGTTGAATTAATTGAAATTTGGTAGTCTTTTTCACTGTGTTGTATCCTGGCCATCTCGCAAAATTATTTCCATTTGGAAATCAGAATTTTACCATTAGCAAATATAGTGCAAGGAATCCAAATAAAATAGCGACGAACAATTTCAGTTTTGAAGACAGTAGAGGGTATGAGCCTAAATCTGATAAATATCGTGCCAAATAATTCTTTACACATTACTAGACATGCAGGCAGACATGGCTTATGAGATAAAGTATAAGATTTGTGATGATGCTCGTGCTTAAATAAAACCTTCTTTTCCTTTGCAGGTCAATGTGCATGTGGAGAAGCATGTACGAGTTGCACCAGGTCCAGACACACATTGTTCAGCAGCTCAAATATCTCAACACAATCCCATCTACTGAGCCGACATCTGAGATTCATAGGCAGTCGACTCTCCAGCTTGAGCTTGAGGTCCACCAATGGCACCAATCATTCTGCAATGTAGTCAAGGCTCAGCGGGATTACATTCAGTCCCTCACAGGCTGGCTGCGACTTAGCCTTTTCCAGTTCAGCAAAAACCCAATTTCAAGAACCAGTCAGGAATCAAGAATTTATTCCCTTTGTGAAGAATGGCACCATGCAGTTGATCGGATTCCTGACAAAGTGGCTTCTGAAGGAATCAAGAGCTTCTTAGCAGTAATTCATGCTATTGTAGTTCAACAAGCAGAAGAGCATAAGCAAAAGAAGAAGTCAGAATCTGCATTCAAGGAGTTTGAGAAGAAGGCTGCTGAGCTTAGATCCTTGGAGAGCAAGTATGGTCCATACTCGATGCCTGAAACTCCTAGCACTACAAGGAAAAAAGACCCAGTTATGGAGAAAAGAGCAAAGGCTGAGATCTCGCGGGCAAAGGCAGAGGAAGAAAAGAGTAAGCATGAAAAGTCAATTAGCGTAACCAGGTCAATGACAATGAACAATCTCCAGATGGGATTCCCACATGTTTTTCAGGCAATGGTAGGATTTTCGAGTGTGTGTATGAATGCTTTTGAATCGCTATACAACCAAGCCAAGAATGGTGACCAAGAGCATGATGTGAAGCGGCTATTACCCTGAGAAAAGAACTGTATTTAGGATAAAGAAAGTATTGGTAATTAGTGTTCTGTATATAGATAGGAATCCTTTTGAGTAGATGCGGAATGTGACTGAAGCCTGGAAAAGTAAACCCACCTATAGATGGAAAAATTATCCATGTCCAGAGCACATATGGAGGGCAGCATGTGTTTGAAAGGTTATGGAGGTTTTCCATTAGGGTTTCGCTCCAGTGTTGTTGATCTATCATATTAAAGTGTGTGCGAGTTGTCTTGTAATGTCTTTTGATCTGATTTAAAAGTACAAAACTAATAATTTCGTTGAGTTTATGAAAGGTGACTTGTTTCTTGAATGTGAAATTCATGTATAGTTTCGGTTATGATTTCTGTCCCAAGTTCAACAGCACGCTTGTCCTGAAGAAAAATGCCATGAAGCGGCCTTTTTCTAGATGAATCAAAATGAACGCCGTTTTGTTCATTACTTTAGGCTGTGTCTGGCACTAAAAATTTAATTTTTTTTTTATTTTAAATTAATATATTTTTAATGTTTTTAGATTAAATATATTAATGTTAAAAATAATTTTTAAAAATAAAAAAAATATTATTTTAATATATTTTAAAATAAAAAAATACTTTGAAAAAAAACCGCTATTACATTCTCAAACATCCTTATTCTCAAACATCCTTTTACAGTATTGGATCATGCAACTCATTTTAATTTGTTTGAATTTTTAAATGATGTTTTTAGTTTTTTTTCAAGAAAAATATTAAATTGATGTTTTTTTAATTTATTTTTTTAATTTTAATGTTTTAATATATTTTCAAGTTAATAATATTTTTTTAAAACATTTTACATCACAATATCAATCATATAATAGTATATTTAGCAAAGTGATGCATCTGAGTTACCAAACCATGCACCACATTGCCAATCCAAGCATTAATTTATTAACTTCATCAACTTTTTAAATTTTATCCATCAATAAGCTAGAAAAGGCAACATTATTGTTGGCCTAGAAAATTCCAAAGGTTATTTTTTTATAGTATTAAAATTTGATAATAATTAGAAATCGAGAAAATCTTTAAATAAAGCTCAAAAATTAATGTTCAGGGTTTATAATATTTTTTTAGTTTATTTGTAATTTATTTTTCTATTGAGTTTAAAACCCTCTTATTATTTTTTCAACTTTATTTACTATGTTTTTTATATTTTTTTTTGAGGATTTTTATTGCTTTTGCTTTACTTTCAGATGCATCTTGTTGATTTAGGTAAGTTTTAGATTTATTTAAAGAGTTTTAAACCTCTTATAAAGATAAATTACTTAAAAAAAATTAACAAATAATAAAATTTTAAATTAGAATTTTGTGTGGTAATTTTATTAAGTGAATTTTATGTTCATTTGGTTGATGTTTTTTTTATATTGTTTTTATTTGCGCCACTAACTATTAATGCAAATTCAAATACATTGATTTTTTAGTTGGAGTTATGATGTTCAAGCTTTGTAAGAATAGATGAGAATTTAGGGATACAGAGAGAGCTCTACAAGGCAGTGATGTTATTGTTCCTTCTATAATATTTCCTTTTTTTTTTTTTTCCAATTTTCTAGTTTCATCTTTCAAGTTTCGAGCAATTGAGCAAAACAAAATTGATTGGAAGAATACCTTTTTATCACAAATGTTTTTGTTTGTTTGCCGAGAAAAAAAACTCTTAACTTTTTTATATTTAGAAACTTATATAAGTTTGTCAAAATCATATGTTTTCTCAAAACCATGTTTTATTTTCCTTTTTAATGATAAAAGTGTTATTGTATATACTTTATAGTTAATTGAGTGATTATATGTGACACCGATCTTATTCATATAAAAATATATTTATTATTAATAAAATTATTTTTTATCTTTATATTTATTTATATTTGATTAATAAGTCTAGAATAAAGATAAAGTTATTGGAAAAAAAATTATTTGCAAAAAAAATTATAAAATAATTATATTTTGTAGTGCATAAAAGTATTAGCAAACAACTAAAATAGTTGGAGAATTCACTATAGTCCTTCTCATAATTTATTGTTCACAGCTACATTGTAATGACTATTTTCTCATTCCTATAAAAACTACATGTCTTTGGATTAAGGTTATTTTGGTATTTTCATGAAGTGCTTTATTAGTCATTATTGATTTGTTTGGGGGTATTTGTGTCTATTCAATGTTTTATGAATAGTAAAATAACCAAAATGCCCTCCAAAAGTTAAAAAAAAATAGTGGTCTCGGGTAGGGGTATTTAGGTATTTTTTATTTCTTATATGTAGTAAAATTGTGCATGTACCATTGGATGTAAGACATTTAGTTCATTGAGTTAGGGGTATTTGGGTCATTTACCTTAGATTTTGTTGTAAATTGTAAGTTTGGTTGAGGGTAGTAACATAATTTCCCTTTAAAATAATGATTTTTTAATTGAGAAATTGTTGGCACATGCAGAGTAATCACCAATGTATTGGAACCACCACACATTTTGGGCAGTACTTGGGGTAGTCAAAAAATCTCTTTTGCTATCTTAATCGATTCTTCTCTGTCTCCTCTTCTATTATAGGCGGCGTGTGTATTTCAAATGTGGCTAGTGTATTGTCAGTGACCATTTCCCCTCTTTCATTTCTCTCTCCTACCCTGATAAATACACTATGGTCTTTATTGTTATTTTTTTTCAAATTCAAACCTTTTAGTTTTGATTGCTGGTTTTTAGGCAGATAATATAGCTTATCAATTGCATCTTTATTTGACTTCTAAATTAGTTAGGTGACAACTCTTTGTTTAAATATATTTCACAACTATTACCTCTAATCTTATATGATAAAAAAAAAAAAAACTCATCTAAATCACTTAAGTTAGTTAAGTAGGACCCAATTCTATAACATTAAACATATTCAATTAACGTTAACTTTGAATAGCTCAACAAGTTATCCAAGAATAGAACTCTGGTTTTATACATATAAAATCAAAAGGCAACAAATCATGTTCTCAAAATATACTTAATATATTAATGAGGGATTTATTATTTTAGTTAAGTCTTATTCCATGACATTAGTGAGATATCATACATAATAATTATATAAACATACACCTCTAGCATGTCATTCTAATTAGATAATTATAGACATATCTAAACTAATTCCCTCTAGTTATCGAAGAAAATTAGGTGGTCAGAACCCAAATAGCTATTTGTAAATCTTCATAAGTCCTTTACGAGCACCATGGTTGTAACCTTTTTTGTTATTCTTTCTTTGTCTTAGATTACAAAATAGATTTTCCTATATAAATTCCTATATTTATAAATTACAAAACTTTTACATAATTATATAAGAAATATTGAGTTACATTCGAGAGGAATTAGATGAAAAAATAATTTAACAACCCTAAAGAAAAATAGAGCAGAAACAGGATACAAGAACCCTATTTAATATTACAACCATTAATAATACAATCACATTGATATTTAAATGTCCATAACCATCCATCATGTATAATAACATATTAACATGCATAAATAAATAAATAAATATATATATATATATTGTATGCTTTGGTTCTAATTATTGGTTTTATATGCAATTTTAAAGTAATATTTCTAACACTTGAAAATATTAAATCAAATCCAGTTTGATAATTTTTCAAATATAATAAATTTTACTTAATATAAATCCAATTTCATGTTAGGATGTCAGCGGTGCCAGGAGAACCTAGTGCTACTAGTGCGAGGCAGCAGGCCATGGTTGTTGTCTCTGTTATTAGGGCGTGCGATGGCTATGCATGAGCATAACCAGGCATAAGAACAACATTAACATAGTTATTGGTGGTTGTGCAATCATCCAAACCTTTTTTTAGTTTCATATTCTAGCCAAATTTGGCCGGAACTATAGTTGGATTGTTTTTAGGAAATAATTTTGTAGACAAATTTAATTCGTAATTAACATCAATAGTAATTAAAACATGTAATAACAAACCATAATTATCTAACAATGATTCTAATACTACTATTGAGTTTCCTAAACACAATTACACAATAAAAATAATAAATTTAAAATTTTTTTGGGAGTCCTTAGGATATCATTCGATAAATCTAAAGTTGTTTAAGGTTTACACAGAGATTATCTGAAGATCAAATGTTCTTTTTGCTTTGAATAATTGCTTTAAGGCTTGGTTGTTGTAAAATCACAAGTCCTTCAAGTATCCGACCACTAATGATAATTCACACGAACTACTAGTGAGAAACCTCTTAAACCCTTTTAAAAGGGTTTGATTGTCATGCCTTTGAGTTCTAGCTGTTTTTTTTTTTTATATATATATTGATAAAAAGAGAAATTATTAAGGTTTTACCTCTTAAGTTTTATTGTAGAAAATGACATTTTAGCTTTCAAATAGATATATTGTCCTTTAACATTCGCATGACATGTCTTGAGATTTGATCAAAATTTAAAAAATCTTTAAATGAACTTGACATTATATTTATCCAATCATGGATGAGAATAAAATGACATAAGTTATTTTTAATTAAACATCTCTTGATTTTAAGATAACAATGAGACAAAGAAAAACATGCTTCATTAAAAATAAAATATAGTTCCAAAACATATGAAAAATAAATCCTAGAAAAGTAAAACTTTAATGATCTTGTTTACCAGGATCAATAAAAAAATGGGTCAACAACGCAAAACTTATTCCATTTTTATATCCACTTTCTTTGTCAAAATTTGTGACTTAGTAATACTTATCAAATGCCTCTTACATCATCCTTACCAATCACTTACTATGTCGATGATGTATGTATTGGTGATAATAGGATATGTACCATTATTCTTCTCAAATGCCACATAACCCCTAGTTTTCAAATTTCAAACTTGATACCTGAAATTCTTGAAGTTATTAATTGAATGACCCAGAATCCTATTATAATATTCATATTTAACATTTGAATCATACCACCTTGGGTATGGTGGTTGTATGAGATTTGTTGAGACTAGGGTGATGTGTCAAGTATTCGAAAGGTGTTGGTAAATAATGCTAAGGGGAAAAGATTTATCGATCTTGGATAATGAAACTTAAGAAATTGGATATCCACAGAACTCCATGATATTTAAGGTGATCATATAAAAATTTAAGGGGATAAATTATAGTCAAGAATCTTAATTTAAAGGGCATTTTCTAGTATGTTATTTGGTATAGTGCTGAATTTCATTGTTGAATTTCCAATCCTTTCTAATTTTAGGCTTTTCTCAATCTTTTATGTTATGGTCACCACATATATGAAATGAGTTAATGAATTATCAATCAAGTACTCAAAGTACAAAAATTTAAAGGTATTGATAAAAATAAAGATAAATTCATTCTATAATAAAGAAGGGTGAATTTGCACCACCATTTCACACCACCTAAAGGCGAATTCCTTAATTGACTTGTTATTTATTTTCTCTATATTTTGAAGGTCAAGTTTACTTAGAGTTGTTTTCATGTTGAACTTATACAACTATATGAATGGTTCAATCAGATCTCTTTATTTCTTAACCTTACTTGCATTCAAGCTTATATATCAAGTCAAGACTGCACAGCTCAGACTTCCATTAAAGAAATGGATGAGAAGCTTGTTATTTTTAACCACCTTTATCATTTTACTGCACTAAATCCTCAAATAGGTCTTGAGGTACTCAATACTTATGTACTTAGTGAATTAGTACATCTTGAATTTCCACAGAATGAATACATCTGGTACTAGGTACATTTCAGATGCCTTCATGGAAACATATAAATCTATGCCCTTAATTGTCCTTAAGTGTTCTTTAATTTTTGAAACCTTTTCATCATCTGAATCTTATGTAGGCTCTTCATTCAAGACTTCTTTTGCAGTAGACTCTAGAGTGGAGGCAAATCTTGTTTGTTGATAAGGTGGCAACACTAAAATAGAATGAGGAGCTCTTGGGAATTAAGAATCAAGTGTCAATCCTAGGAATTCATGGTTAAGTGGTCTAGTGTGGACTATATCTTCTTGTTGGGAACCTATGTTAGATGCAAATAAAAACCTAAGGCTACATTCAGAGATTCAAGAGTGAAGAGGATGCATTGCAAGGTGCGTATTGCTGTAGTGTTTTCTCAGTTGGAGGTCCCATCACTAGATAGCTTGTTCTAAAAACTATATCCAAACAAACTGGTGAGCTTAGTTATCTCACTTTATATCAATTCAATCTCTTTTTGATGAGTTTTCTCATAAAGAGCCTTTTTTTTATTAGAAAATATGCATGCCTACAAAGCAGGATAAATGATATAAAAAAAATATATATGTGCCTACAAGGCATGATAATGATATTAACAAAATAGTTACACCCTTCAGATGGAAATGAAATAAATTAAAGATGATATCTTTGGACATGATTAATACAAGATTAAGCCAAGAGACAATTAAAACATATAAAGGAAAAGGATTCATGAATGGATAATAGAAAGTTCTATTTTTTAAAAAAGGGTGGCCATGATAACAAGAGTTTACACTATGATAATTAGGGGTGTTAAAAAAAATCAAAAAACCAATTAAACCGAGAAAACCAGAAAAAAAATAACCGAAAAAACTGAACTGTGAAAAAACTGATTAAACCGATTAAAATTCGGTTTGGTTATTTTTTTTGATAAAAACTGAACTGAACCGAAAATAAACACCCCTAATAATAATAGTCTATTCATAATGACTGTGAAAGTGAAAAAACAAAAATATTCCATTAGATCTCAGAATACTAAAGTTGTAATTGTGATGAATATACTGTTTTATATTAATTATTCATTAAATTATCATGTGTTACAAGTCCAATGCACTGTCAGCAACAGTTGTGACACTGTACATATAGCATTTCTATAGTTTTGTTAGGTGGGGACATGTAATTAACATTTTGTGATATGTAAAATTATTTGATGCATCTATTTATGTATATGTTATGTAAATTCAAGGCAAGTAAGGATAATACTATGGATAGTGATTATTAATCATAATATTATTTATGTATATATCCTTGGAATTAAGTTGATTGGTTTACCCAAAATAACTAATAATAAAGGGATTGAAATAATAAAATCAAATGGTGGTATGTTTGAGGCTATATGTTAATATTGTTGGTATAAATATAAAATATAGATTGAGTTTTGTTGCTTCGCAGGATAAAATTTTGAATAAAGTCTCAAACAAAAGAAATTTTATCAATTTTTTTATTAAAATAAAAAGATAATCATTTAAATATTATGTAGGAAACTGAATTATAATATATATAAAAAGTAATAAAAATTTCATGGTGTTATAATAAGCCGAGATAGATCACGGTGGTTTGGTGGTGTTGTGGGCTATATGGTTCATTGTTGAATTCTAACAAGGAAAATAACATAGTTTTAAAACCCAGCTTGGCTTAGTGGGTTGACCCAGGACTAGAATAGGGCCGGGTTGAAAAAAAAACAGGGGAAGGAAAAACCTGATGTGACC